>Ga0153915_10002569_pt1 | contig 16513 bp, 18 predicted proteins | sample Opewatmetagenome_2_FD_107003 | JGI IMG/M metagenome (GOLD analysis project Ga0153915, IMG submission 107003) | Freshwater wetland microbial communities from Ohio, USA - Open water 3 Core 3 Depth 3 metaG | ecosystem: Environmental > Aquatic > Freshwater > Wetlands | place: USA: Ohio, Lake Erie...
CCGGCCAGCCGGACGAGGACCGGGGGGAGCGGCGCGGCCGTTATCTCTCGGACCATCTCGAGGTCGCCCACGATCACCGAGAGAGGCTTGCCCGGGTCGCGCTTCTTGAGGCGAAAGACCTTGCGGCCGCCGGGCCGAGACAAGCAGACGGCCCCGAGCCCGTAAAAGGTTTCGGTCGGATAGGCCATGACCCCGTCGCGGCGGAGGGCCTCCGCGATGTGCGTGATGAGGTCCGGGCCGGCCGAGCCGTCTTCCAGGGTCACGACCTCGGTTTTCATCGCTGCGGCTCCATGGTAAGGGGGAATGGGCGGCCTGTCAAACCCGCCGCCCAAGGGCCTCCATCGGGATGCGGCGTCCCCTGGGGGCCTCCCGGGGCCCGGCCCCCTAAAAGTGGACATTTGACCCATTTTCGGCACATCCGCCCGCTCCTCCCCCCCTGAAGATGGAGGCTCGGGGTCTGGCATGCTTTTTGCTATAATGTGGGCGTGAGGAGGACAAGATGAAAAGACCATTGATCCTGATCGCAGCCGTCGTCCTGCTTCTCCCCAGCCTGGGCCTGGCCAACACGGTGACCGTCCGGCTCGGCTTCTTCATGCCGGGGTTCAAGGACTTCGGAGGGACGGGCAACTCCCTCCAGTTCATCGAGTTCGACCAGATGAGCTACAAGAAAAGCGATTTTTATGAAGGCGCCGTCGGCGTGACCTACGACTACTTCATCAGCCCGCAGCTCAGCCTGGGCATCTCCTTGGACACGTACAACAAGAGCAAGGCCGGCTATTACCGGGACTGGGTCGGCTACAGCTTTGAGGAGGGCGATTTCGCCTTCCCGTCGACCTATGAGGGGGACTTTTCGATCGCCCATAACCTGAACATCTCGATCACGCCCGTTCTCCTCACCCTCAAGATCACGCCGCTCGGACGCCGCAACAAGATCGTCCCCTATCTCGGCGCGGGGGCCGGCATCTATTTCTGGAGCGTCTCGATGCGCGGCGAGATCATCGACTTCGCCGACGAGTGGGTCTACGAAGACCCCGATTTCGGCGACGTGACGATCTACGGGCTTGCTCAGGTGAACTCCCACGAATCCAACATCAACTTCGGCTACCAGGCCTTCGGCGGGATCATGATCCCGGTCGCCCAGCGATTGACCATCGACGTGGGGGCCATTTATAGCGCCGCTCGGGGCAAGTTCAGAGGCAAAGAGTATGGTTTTGAAGAAACGTTCGACGCCTTCGACCTCGGGGGATTCACCATCGCCGCCGGGATCAATTACTGGTTCTAACCCGGCCCGGCCCTTCCGCTCGCGGCAGTCATAGCGGCCGTCTTCAGGCGGCCGCTTTTTTTAGCCGCTTTTCCCGCCAGGCGGGCCGAAAGCGGAGCGGACCCCGGCCGACCGCACGATGGCCAGGGCGTCCTGCTTATCGAATTTGATGGCCAGGCGGCCCCACGCCGAGGCGATCACGATGTCGCCACTGAAACGGCAGGGAACCGCATCGCCAGCCAGGAGGCCCGCCATGTCCTTGCCGGTCTCAAAAAAATCGAGCAGAATGGGCAAGGAGACGAGCCTTTCGCCGCGCGCCGGCAGGCTTTTTTCGCCCTCGACGTCGCCCTCCAGGACCGTCTGCGGCCCGAGCTCGAGCTTGAAGGACAGCCGGTCGACGAGGAGGTCGTAGCCCAGGGGGTTATGGAACTCCGCTTCAAAAACGAGGTCCGCGCCGCCGACCGAGAGGCTGTTGACCCGCAGCGGGAGGAAGTTGAGGCTCGGCTCGGCGAAGATGGGAAAATCCCCGCTGAACGCGACCGGGACCCTGGTCTCCCGCCGCCGGTCGTCCGCGAAGACGAACTCGCCGCTGATATCGCAGGCGGCCCTCTCGCTCAGCGGTCCGACCACGGCGGCCAGGTTGGCGTAGGTGATCCTGACGCCGAGCTCGAGATGGACGGTTTCCCGCGCGCCGACCGGGATGGGGGCTTCGAGGGTCACGGGCATCCGGAGATATTCCTTCTGGCCGACGGCGACGCGGTAGGTGTAGCGGACGAGCCGGACCGCGGCCTCCGAAGCGTTGCCCGCTTCGAGCTCAAAGACGAGGGTCAGGCCCGCCCCGCTCAGGTTCTCGATCCGCTTCCCGCGCAGGTCGACCGTCAGGTCCCGGGCGGCAGCGGCGCCCGCGAGCAGGGCCAGAGCGAGGCCGAAGACCGCCCCGCGCCGCGCTCCTGTCGTCCGCATCGTTCCGCTCAAGTGTCCTACGATACACGAATCGTCCGGCCGAGACAAGCATCGCCGTCCTGCGGCGCGCGTTGAACTGGGGTCCTCCGATTGCCTATAATGGGGGACGATCGTGAGCGTCCGTTATGCCCGCTCGGAGGTGAAGCCCATGAGGAAAGGTCCGTCGTTCCCTGTCACCGTTCTGGCCGCGGCCGGTCTCCTGGCTCTCGTGTCGTGTCAAAACCAGGAGCGCGCGCGCAACCGTTTCGAACGCTGGGTGGACCAGCAGGTCGCCCCGGCCGAGGCCCGGGACAAGGCCCTCTACCTACCGGCCGGAGGTGAGGCCGGCGCGAAACCGGCGCTGGCGGTCGACATGGCCGGGGTCCAGAGGCCGGCCAACCCCGGCGTATTCACGCAGATCTTCCACCTGCCGCCGGTCGAACAAAACAACACGGGCACCTGCTGGTCCTTCGGCACGACCTCGCTCCTCGAGTCCGAGCTGCGGCGCCTGGGCCGGCCCGTGGTCAAGTTGTCCGAGCTTTACACCGTCTATTGGGAATACGTCGAGAAGGCCCGGCGCTACATCCGGGAGAAAGGCGAGAGCGCCCTGGCCGAGGGCTCGGAGCCCAACTCGGCGCTGGCCCGGATGAAGACCTACGGGATCGTCCGAGCCTCCGACTATTCGGGGCTGCCGGCGGGCCAGACGAAGCACGACCATAGCCGCCTTTTCCAGGATTTCCGCGCCTATCTGGAGACCTGCCGGGCCAAGCAGGACTGGGACGAGGCCAGGGCCCTGGCGGCCGTGCGGGCCATCCTCGACCGGCATCTCGGCCGGCCGCCGGAACGGATCAACGTCGACGGCCGCTCCCTCAGCCCGCAGGACTATCTCGCCCAGGTCCTCGGGCTCGACCCCGACGATTACGTCTGCTTCATCAGCTTCATGTATCTTCCCTTCTACGCCAAGGGCGAATACCGGGTCCCCGACAACTGGTGGCACAGCGCGGATTATTACAACCTCCCGCTCCATGAGTTCTACCTGGCGATCCTGCGGGCCCTCCGCCGCGGATTCACGGTCGTCCTGGCGGCCGACTTCTCGGAGCCCGGCAATCGGGGCGAGGTGAACACGGCCATCGTCCCGACGTTCGATATCCCGGCGGCGTTCATCGACCAGCCGGCCCGCGAGCTCCGCTTCGTGAACAAGACCACGACCGACGACCACGTCGTGCACGCCGTGGGCTATAAGGAAGCCGAGAAGGGCCTGTCCTGGTTCCTGGTCAAGGACTCCTGGGAAACGGCCTACCGCGGGCCGCACAAGGGGTATTTCTTCTACCGGGACGACTACGTCCGCCTGAAGATCCTGATGTTCATGGTCCATCGGGACGCCGTTAAGGAGTACCTGGGAAAGTTCCCGCCGGAGCAGTGAGCGGGCGACACCGGCCTGGCGCGGGGCCCCCGAATGCTGATAGAATACCGGGCGGCATGAGAAAGCTCCGCTTCACCTTCCGCGACCGGCGGCTCTTCGTCCGGCTTTTCGGCCCCGACGTCTATGCCGTGGGCGGCTATGTCCGGGACCTTCTCCGCCGCGTGCCGTCCCCGCCGGACGTGGATATCCTCGTCGCCCGCCGGCCCCTTGAGGAGATCGTCCGGCGCCTGTCGCCCCACGGCCGGGTGGGCCTCGTCGGCCGCTCCTTCGGGGTCGTCAAGTTCACCCGGGGCGGCCAGACCTACGACGTCGCCCTCCCCCGCCGCGAGGCGCCGACAGGCGGGCGGGTCAAAGGCCACAAGGATTTCCTCATCGCCGCGGACCCCGACCTGCCCCTGGCCAAGGACCTCGAGCGCCGGGATTTCCGCTGCAACAGCATCGCCCTCCGCCTCTCCGACGGGGCTCTCGTCGACCCCCTTGACGGCGCCGGCGACATCCGGAAAAAGGTCATCCGGCTGACCAACCCGCGAGCGTTCCCCGACGACCCGCTCCGCGTCCTCCGGGCGGCCAGGTTCGCCTCGGTCCTTTCGTACCGGATCGACCCGGCCGTCTATGAAGCGGCCCGGAGCGTGCGGCTGCGGGGGCTGAGCGCCGAACGGGTCAACGAGGAGCTCTTCAAGCTTCTCCTCGATTCGCCGCGGCCGTCCGTCGGGCTGGAGGAGCTCTTCCGGCTGGGGGCGCTAAAGGAGCTTTTCCCCGAGCTCGAAGCCCTGACCCTCGTCATTCAGGACGCGGTTTTCCATCCCGAAACCGATGCCTTCGGCCACCACACGGTCTGGGCCCATACCGAGATCGCCGTCGACCAGGCGAAGCGGCTGGCGGGCAGCGCGGGCCTGGCGCCGCCCCCCACCCTCGCCCTCCTTCTCGCCGCCCTTTTCCATGACCTCGGCAAGGCCGGCACGACGCACTGGGACTTCAAACGCGGCCGGATGTCCGTGACCTCGAACGGGCACGATCTCCGCAGCGAACGGCTGGTCCGCAAGGTCTTCGACCGCTGCAAGATCTTTTCCTGGAACGGCTACGACCTGCGGCAGATCGTCCCGCTCCTCATTCGGACGCATCACCGGGCCGGCGAGCTCTGGTCGAACCGGGCGAGCGTCACCAGGAAAGCCTTCAGCCGGCTGGCGGCTGAAGTCAAGGGGGAGATCGAGCTCCTCATCCTCCTCGACGCCGCCGACCGGTCGGGCCGCCGCGTCCGGCCCGTCCGCGGCCTGGACCGGGAAGCGCGCTGGCTCAGGACGAAGTTCGACGAGCTCGGCGTGAGCCGCGAAACGATCCAGCCGCTCCTTCTCGGGCGCGACCTTATCGGACTGGGGGTCCCGCCCGGACCGGAAATGGGCGGTCTGCTCAAGAGCCTCTATCAGCAGCAGCTCGACAGCGTCTTCCAGACTAGGGCCGGGGCCCTGCGGGCCGCCCGGCGTCTCGTCAAGGGGGAGACCCGATGAAGGTCCTCGTCGCCGGAGGGGCCGGATACGTCGGTTCCCATACCGTCAAGGCTCTGGCCGCGGCGGGATTCGACGTCCTCGTCTTCGATGACTTCTCCACCGGCCGGCGGGAGTTCGTCCGCGGCCGTCAGGTCGTCATCGGCGACCTGGCCAACCCCGGGGAGGTGCGGGATGTTTTCCGGGCGTTCAAGGTCGAGGCCGTGCTCCATTTTGCGTCCCTCATCCGGGTCGGTGAATCCTATGCCGACCCGCGCAAGTATTATGAGCACAACCTGAAGACGAGCCTCAACCTCCTCGGCGGGATGGTCGAGGCGGGCGTCAACATCTTCATCTTCTCGTCGAGCGCCGCCGTTTATGGCATCCCACGGGAGATCCCCGTCACCGAAAGCCACCCCCTCGAACCGATCAGCCCCTACGGCCAGACGAAACTCATGGTCGAACGCGTCCTGGCCGACTATGGCCGCGCTTACGGGCTGCGCTCCCTGTCGCTGCGATACTTCAATGCCTCCGGCGCCGACCCGGGGGGAGAACTGGGAGAAAGGCACGACCCCGAAACCCATCTCGTCCCGAGCATCCTGCTTTCCCTCCTCGGGCGGAGGCCTGTTCTTGAGGTCTACGGAACGGACTACCCCACGCCGGACGGGACGGCGATCCGGGACTATATCCACGTTTCCGACTTGGCCGAGGCGCACGTCCTGGCTCTGCAGGCTTTGCTGGCCGGCCGGGCCGCCGGGGCGGTCAATCTGGGAACGAACAGGGGTTATTCGGTCCTTGAGGTCATCCGGACAGCCGAACAGGTCACCGGCCGACAAGTCCCCTATGTGGCCCAGCCACGGCGGGAAGGCGACCCGGCGGTCCTGCTGGCTTCGCGCGCCAAGGCTGAGCGGGAGCTCGGCTGGAAGCCCAGGCTATCAGACCTCGAGACCATCCTCCGGACCGCCTGGGACTGGCATCGACGGCCCGCTTGATTCCGGGCCGACTAAATGTTATAAGAACGAAACGGATTTGAGCATGGCCAGGAGAATTCGTTATATCGGTATCCTTGCCCTGGCTATTTTTCTGGCTTTTGCCTGCTCGGGGGCTAAAAAAGCTGCTAAGACGGTTCCCCCAGAAAAGGGTCCCGAAACGGCCGCCAAAGCCGGAGTCCAACCTCCGTCACCGCCGGCGCAACCCCCCCCGTCTCCCCTGCCTGTCGTCGTTCCCGATGCCCTGAACGGCGTCCCCGCCGAGGAAAAGACCGACGAGCTGGGCCGAGAGGAAGCGGCCGCGCTTCTCGAGGAAGCCTTGACCTTCTACCAGGACGGCCAGTCGGCCCTCGAGCGCGGCGACCTTGACGGCGCCCTGGCCAAGCTCGACGAGGCCTACGCGACGATCCTCAAGATCAAGCTCCCGCCCGACTCCCCGCTGGTCGGAGAAAAGAACGACCTCCGCATCCTCATCGCCCAGCGCATCCAGCAAGCCTATGCCAACCGGCTGCCCGCGCCCGGCCGCCTCAACGGCAGCATCCCCATGGTCGACAACCAGTGGGTCCAGAAGGAGATCCAGTCCTTCCAGACGGTCGAACGGAAAGCCTTCGAGGAGGCCTACAAGCGGTCGGGCCTCTACCGGGCGATGATCCTCGAGGAGATGCGCAAGTCCGGCCTGCCCGAGCAGCTCTCCTGGCTGCCCCTCATCGAAAGCGGCTTCAAGGTCAAGGCTTTCTCGCGGGCCCGGGCCCTCGGGCTGTGGCAGTTCATGCGTTCGACCGGCTACCGTTACGGGCTCAAGCAGAACAAGTACGTGGACGAGCGGATGGACCCGGTCAAGGCCACTCAGGCGGCGATCAAATACCTCATCGAGCTCCACGACCTCTTCGGCGACTGGACGACGGCGCTGGCCTCCTATAACTGCGGCGAGATGCGCGTCCAGAACGTCATCCGCGCCCAGCGGATCGACTACTTCGACAATTTCTGGGACCTCTTCCAGAACCTGCCCTACGAAACGGCCCGCTTCGTACCCCGGCTGATCGCCACCCTGCAGATCATCGCGGACCCGGCGAAATACGGCTTCACGCTGCCGGAGCCCGAGCCGACGCTGCAGTACGAAACGGTCACCGTCGATCAGCCCGTCAAGCTGGGGGCTCTGTCCACCAACCTGGGGCTCGACCCGCTCATGCTCTCCTACCTCAATCCCGAGTTGCGGAACGAATCGACGCCCAACTACGAATACCAGCTCAAAGTGCCTGTCGGGTATGGGGAAAAGCTCCTGGCCGCCGTGCCGACGGTGCCGAAATGGATCCCCCCGGACGTCATCTTCTCCTGGCATTATGTCCGCAGCGGGGACACTTTGGGCATGATCGCCCGCCGCTACCGGACCACGGTCGGCGCCATCCAGCGGCTGAACAACATGCGGGGAACGCTCATCTATCCCGGACAGCGGATCAAGATCCCCGGCCGGGGTGGAGTGGCCGACCGGGCCCCGGCGGGAGGGTCCGCCGCGGCCGCCAAACCCGCGGCGGTCGAAACGGCCGCCCCGGCCGAAACGATCACCTATCTGGTCAAGCCGGGCGATACGCTTTTCTCTCTGGCCCGGGCGTTCAACACGACCGTGGGGCAGATCAAATCCGACAACGGTTTGCCAGACGACCAGCTTCTGGCCGGACAGCAGCTGATCATCAAATCCGGGAAACCGGGTTCCTAGCCCCCGCTGCGGCCTCCGCGTCCGCTTGTCGGGACAGCCTCAACTTTCCCCGGCCCAGACCTCCCCCTCGACCCCCAGCCCGGGTTTGGCCGGGACGACGATCCGGTCGCCTTCCAGGCCCAGGCCCCGGAAGGGGTCGTTGGCGATGAGCAGGTTCCCGTCGAGGTCGGCGTCGTCGAAGAGAGGCGAGACCGCCGAGGCGGCGGCGATGCCGAGCGAGCTTTCGATCATGCAGCCCAGCATGAGTTTGAGCCCCACGGCCCGGGCGACGGCCGCCATCCGGACCGCCTCCTGGATGCCGCCGCACTTCATCAGCTTGACGTTGATGCCGTTGAACGCGCCGGCCAAGCCGGGGATATCCGCGGTCGTCATCAGGCTTTCGTCGGCGAAGATGGGGATGGGCGTCCGCTCCTTGAGCCAGCGGTAGTCCTCGAGCTGGCGGGCCGGCAGCGGCTGCTCGATGAGCTCGACACCGCGCGCCGCCATCCAGGTGATCATGTCCAGGGCCTCCTCGCGGCTCTTCCAGCCTTCGTTGGCGTCGGCCCGGAGCGGTTTATCCGTGACGGCCCGGATGCCCTCGATGATCTTCCGGTCATCGGCCGTGCCGACCTTGATCTTGTAGACCGAGAATCCGGCCGCCTCCCGGACCTTGTCCTGCATGACCCGCACCTCGTCGATACCGATGGAATATGTGGTCCGCGGGGCCCGGCGCGGGTCGAGACCCAGCCAGCGATAGAGAGGCACGCCGAGCGACTTCGTCGCCCAGTCGAGGACGGCCAGGTCGATCGCGGCCTTGGCCGCGTGCTCGCCGGGCGCCGAGCGGTCGATGGATGTCCAGAGGTCGTGGAAGGCCCACAGGTCGCCCTGGAGGAGGGGCTCGACCTGACGGACGAAAGCCAGGCCGCTCTCGGCCGTCTCGTTATAACGGGCGATGGGCGCGGCCTCGCCATAGCCTGCGACACCGTCCCGCTCGAGGCGGACGAAGACGTTCCGGCGGGTCGTCCAGGTCCCCCGCGACAGGGTCCACGCCTGGCGGAGCCTCAATTCGCGGATGACGGCCTGGACCTTGGTCGGCCCTCCCCGCCGCTTGCCCTGCGGGCGCGCCGCCGCCGGCCGAATCCCCGCCGCGGCCCCGGCCAGGGCCGAGCCGGCTCGAACCACGAATTCCCGTCGCCTCATGACCACCTCCGGGCGCCATTATAATCCACCGGGTTGCGTCCGGCAAACCGCCGGATATAATAGACGCGGAGGTCGCCATGAAGAACACGCTCCGCCGACTGGTCCTGGCCGCCCTGGCCGCCCCCCTCGCGCTCGCCCAGGTCTCTTCCCCCGCGCCGCGCCGGGCCGTCGTCCTCACGGCGGTGGAGAACATGTACCGCCGGAGCTCGGACCTCTCCGACGTCGTGAGCCAGACCGTCCTGGGGACGGCCGTCCAGGTCCTGCGGGAGGAGAAGAACGAGCGGGGCGAGCCCTGGTCGGAGATCGAAACGCCCGACACATACCGGGGCTGGGTCGCGGCGGGCAGCCTCCGTCTCCTCCGGGATGACGAAAAAGCCTACGCCTCGGCGGGGCGGGTTTTCGAAGTCACGAGCCTCTTCGCTAATATTTACGCGGTGGCGGACGTCACGAAGCGCAAACCGCTCGTCACCGTCCCCATCGGCGTCCGGCTGGAGACGGGCGAGTGCGGAGAGCGCTGGTGCGCCCTTGCGCTGCCGGACGGACGGCCGGGCTGGGTGCAGGTCGGGGACGGGGCTCTTGCCGACGCCCGTTCCCCCCGGCCGCGCCTCTCGACCGACGAGATGGTCTCGCTCGCCAAGCGCTTCCTCGGGCTCCCCTACTATTGGGGCGGGACGACCCCCTTCGGCCTGGATTGCTCGGGCTATGTCCAGCTCATCTACCGGCTCGCCGGCATCCCCATCCTTCGCGATGCCGATATCCAGTTCGAAGGGAGCGGGCTGCTGGCCGTCCCCCCCGGGGAGGAGAAGGCCGGCGACCTCGTTTTCTTCGGCCGCGCCGCGAACCGCATCTCGCACGTCGGGATGATGGTCGACGGCGAGGATTTTATCAACGCGACAACCCACGAGAGGCCGGTCGTCCAGATCTCGCGATTGAAAGACGCCTACTGGCAGAAGATCTATCAGGGGGCCAGGCGGCCCCCGGCGGCTAAATAGAGGGCGGGCCTATTTCTTGGCCGAGAGCGGGCTCTTCGCCTTCTCCTTGAGGTCCTTCTTTTTCTTGGCTTTCCTCTTGAACTCGCTGCCGACGAGCTCGAGGAGGGCCATGGCCGCGCCGTCCCCGGCCCGCGGGGCCGTCCGGATGATGCGCGTGTAGCCGCCCGGGCGCTGGCTGAAGCGCGGGGCGACCTCGTCGAAGAGCTTCTTCACGGCCGCCTCCCGGGTCAGGAAGGCGAGGGCCTGACGGCGGGCATGGAGCGTGCCCCGCTTGCCCAGGGTGATCAGCTTTTCCGCCACCGGCCGGGCCGCTTTGGCCTTGGCCAGGGTCGTCCGCAGCCTCTCCTTCTCGAGGAAGGACGTCACGAGATTCCGCAGCAGGGCCCGCCGGTGGGACGAATCCCGGCGCAGGTAGCGCCGTTTGACTTGGTGCCTCATTATTCGTCGGACTCCTTCTCACCCGCGCCGGCCTTGAGGTCGGCCTGGATCCGTTCGATGAGCTTGGGATGGAGCTCGAGGTTGAGCCCCAGGCCGAGGTTGGCCAGGGTTTCCTTGATCTCGGCGAGCGACTTGCGGCCGAAGTTCTTCGTCTTGAGCAGCTCGTCCTCCGTCTTCTGGACGAGCTCGTAGATGCGTTCGATCCCGGCCGAACGGAGGCAGTTGTTGGAGCGGACGCTGAGCTCGAGGTGGTCGATCGACTTGGCCAGGGTGTCGGCCTGCCCGAGGTAGGGGATCTCCTTCTTGGCCTGGACCTGTTCGTGTTCGAGCGGCTCGTCGACGACATTGAGAAAGATGGCCAGGTGGTCCCGCAGGAGCTTGGCGGCCTGGGACACGGCGTCGGTCGGCCGCATGGCTCCCGACGTCCAGACCTCGAGGGTCAGTCCCTCGTAATCGATGCGCTTGCCCACGCGCGCCGGCTCGACCCGGTAATTGGCCTTGAGGACGGGCGAGTGGGACGAATCGAGGGGGATGTAGTCGACGCTCAGGGTCTCGTCGAAATTCTGGTCGGCGGAGATGTAGCCCCGGCCGTTGCGGACGATCATCTCGATCTCCAGCCGGCCGTCCGTGTCGAGGGAGGCGATATGGATGTCCTTCTGGAGGATCTCGATGTCCGCGTCATGGGCGATGTCGGCGGCCGTGGCCTCGCCCGGCCCCTCCTTGGTGAGGGTCATCCGGCGGGCCTCCTCCCCCCGGAGCTTCAGGGGGATGCTCTTCAGGTTGAGGAGGATATCGGTGACGTCCTCGACGACCCCGGGGATGGTGGAGAATTCGTGGAGCACGCCCTCGATCCGGACGGCGGTGATGGCCGCGCCGCTGATCGAGGAGAGGAGGATCCGCCGCAGGGCGTTGCCTACGGTGATCCCGTACCCCCGCTCGAACGGCTGGGCCTGGAAACGCCCGTAGTTGTCGGTCAGGGTTTCGAAGTCCACGTCGAGATATTTGGGTCGCTGAAAACCGATGTCTGTCATGGGATCTCCTTTCGCGCCGCCAGCCTGCGGGCTCGCCTATTTCGAGTAGAGCTCGACGACGAGATGTTCTTCGATGGGCAGGGTGATGTCCGCCCGGGTCGGCAGGGCCAGGATCCGGCCGCGCCGCTCGTCCCAGTCGACCTCGAGCCAGCCGGGCAGGGTCTTGTTGCGGTTGACCTCGGCCACGGCCTTGAGGTTCTCGTTTTTCTGGGAGCGGTCCCGGAAGGTCACGACGTCGCCCGGCTTAACGAGGAAGGACGGGACGTTGACCCGCTGGTCGTTGACCCGGAAATGGCCGTGGGTGATGAGCTGGCGGGCCTGCGTCCTCGACATCGAGAGGCCCATCAGGAAGACGACGTTGTCCAGCCGTCGCTCGAGCATGCTCAGGAGGTTCTCGCCGGTGACCCCGCGCTTGCGCTCGGCCCGCTTGAAGAAGAGGCGGAATTGCTCCTCGGACATCCCATAGAACCTCTTGAGTTTCTGCTTCTCCCGGAGTTGGATGGCATAGCCGAGGATGCGCTTCTTCATCCGGCCGTGCTGGCCGGGGGCATAGGCCCGGCGCTCGACGGGACATTTCTCGGTCAGGCACTTATGGCCCTTGAAATAGAGCTTCGTTTTCTCGGTCCGGCAGAGCCGGCAATCCGGATCGCTGTATCGTCCCATGGGTCTCTCCTTCCTCGCTCCGGGCGGGCCTCAGACGCGCCGGCGGCGCCGCGGCCGGCATCCGTTGTGGGGAATGGGGGTGACGTCCTTGATCGACTTGATCTCCAGGCCGGCGGCCTGCATAGCGCGGATGGAGGATTCGCGTCCCGCGCCCGGGCCCGTGATCCGGACATCGACGTACTTGACACCCGCGTCGCGGGCCTTGGTGGCCGCCTCCTTGGCCGCCAGCTGGGCGGCGAAGGGCGTCCCCTTGCGGGCCCCCTTGAAGCCGGAGGTTCCCGCGCTCGCCCAACAGACCGTGTTCCCGAGGTGGTCGGTGATGGTGATGATCGTGTTGTTGAAGGTCGACTGGATGTGGGCGAACCCGAAGCCGATCTCCCGGCGGACCTTCTTCTTCTTGGTCTTGGTCTTGGCCTTGGGCTTGGTCGGAGTGGCTTTTTCCGCCATCGTGCGTCTCCTGCGTCAGACTTTCTTTTCGCGCTTGATCGTGCGCCCGCGGGGCCCCTTCCGGGTCCGGGCGTTGGTCCGCGTCCGCTGCCCGCGGACGGGAAGCTTCCTCTTGTGCCGCTGGCCGCGGTAGCAGCCGATGTCGATCAGCCGCTTGATGTTCATAGTGACCTCCTTGCGGAGGTCGCCCTCGATTTTCTCCCGCTTCTCGATGATCTGGCGGATCTTGTTGACCTCGTCCTCGCTCAGGGCTTTGACCTTCTTGTTCTTGTCGATCTTGGCCTCGGCGAGGATGCGGTTGGCCTTGGACCGGCCGATGCCGTAGATATAGGTCAGCCCGATCTCGATCCGCTTGTCCGGGGGAAGAGTGATGCCCGCGATACGTGCCATGGGGTACCTCGCCTATCCTTGTCTTTGCTTATGCCGGGGGTTGGAGCAGATGACGCGCACAATTCCCCGGCGCCTGACGATCTTGCAATTGCGGCAGATCTTCTTGACGGATGCTCTGACTTTCATGGTCGTCCTCTATTATTTAAAGCGGTAGGTGATGCGTCCCTTGGTCAGGTCGTACGGCGAGAGCTCGACCTGGACCCGGTCCCCGGGCAGGATGCGGATAAAGTGCTTCCGCATCTTTCCCGAGATGTGGGCCAGGATGACATGCTTGTTGGCCAGCTCGACGCGGAACATGGCGTTGGGCAGGGTCTCCAGGACGACCCCCTCCGTTTCGAACATGTCCTGCTTAGGCATGCGGCCTCTCTTTCTCGCGGCGGGCGGCCTCCGGGCGGCCGCCGCCTTCGAGCACGCTGAGGATCTCCGCCCCGTCCTCGGTCAGGGCCACCGTATGCTCGAAATGGGCCGCCAGGCGCCGGTCCCGCGTCACGGCCGTCCAGCCGTCCGCCAGGATCTCGACCTCCCAGCCGCCCTGGGCGATCATCGGCTCGATGGCCAGGGTCAACCCCGGGCGCAGGCGGGGTCCCCGGCCGGGGGGCCCGAAGTTCGGGACCTGCGGCTCCTCGTGGAGGTCGCGGCCGATGCCGTGCCCGACGAACTGCCGGATGACGCTGAAGCCCTCGCCCGTGACCGCACGCTCGACGGCCGCCGAGATATCGGAGAGCCGGCCGCCGTCCCGGACCTCCGCCAGCCCGGCCTGGAAGGCCCGCTCCGCCGCGGCGATGAGCCGCTTCGCCTCGGGGGCGACCTCGCCGACCGGAAGCGTCACGGCGGCGTCGGAATAGAAGCCGTCGCAGATGACGCCGAAATCGAGACTGACGATATCGCCGGCCCGGAGCCGCCGGGTGGAGGGGATGCCGTGGATGACCTCCTCGTTGACCGAGACGCAAAGCGAGGCCGGGTAGCCGTGGTAGCCCTTGAACGCCGGGATGCCGCCCAAGTCGCGCGCCAGGGCGTCGGCGAAGGCGTCCAGGTCGCGCGTTTCGACTCCGGGGCGGACCCGCGGCTGGAGCTCGGTCAGGACGCGGGCGACGATCCGGCCGCCCCGGCGCATGACCTCGAGCTCGTCGCGCGACTTGAGGATGATCATCGCGCCGTCTGCTCCTTCCCCGCCCCGGCCAGGGCCCGGTCGAGGACCTGCCGGACCTGAGCGAACGTCTCGTCCACGGTGCCGCCGCCGGCGACCCGGTGGAGCGCCCCTTTCTCGGCATAGTAGGCGACGAGGCGTTCTGTCTGCTCGTGGTAGACGCGGAGGCGTTTCCGGACGATCTCCGGATGGTCGTCGTCCCTCCGAATGAGCGTCTCGTCGTCCTCGTCGCACAGGTCCGCGCGCCGCGGGGGCTGGCTGCGGAGATTATAGACGGCCGCGCAGCGCGGACAGAGCCGCCGCGCCTCGAGCCGGCCGATGATCGTCTCCTCGTCGGCCTCGATGTCGATGACGACCTCGGCCGGACGGGGGTCCATAGCCTCCAGGCTCTGCGCCTGGGCGATCGTCCGGGGGAAGCCGTCGAGGACATAGCCGCCGCCGGTGTCCCCGGCATCCAGACGCTCCCGGACGAGGGCCACGACCAGGTCGTCGGGGACGAGCCCGCCGCGGCCGATAGACTCGGCCGCTTTCCGGCCGAGCGGGGTCTTTTCCTGGACGGCCCGGCGCAGGAGATCGCCCGTCGCGATCCGGGGCAAGCCGTAGACGCGTTCGATCAATTCGCCGACGGTCCCCTTGCCGCTGCCCGGGGCGCCCAGGAGGATGACCCTCATCCCCGTCTCCCCCGGATCCGGCTGCGCCGCATGAAGCCGTCATAATGGCGCATCACCAGCTGGGCTTCGATCTGCTGGAGGGTGTCCATGGCCACGCCGACGACGATGAGAATGGAGGTTCCGCCGAAGCGGAAATCGATGCCCAAGCCCTCGGTGAAGAACTTCGGCAGGCTCCGCTGCAGGAAATCGCCGATCAGGGGCAGGGCTTGGACGTTGAAGCCGCGGGTGAAGAAATCGGGCATGATGGCGATGACGGCCAGATAGACGGCGCCGACGAGGGTGATCCGGGAGAGGACCTCGTCGATGAAGTCGGAGGTCGTTTTGCCCGGCCGGATGCCCGGGATAAAACCGCCGTACTTGCGCAGGTTATCGGCGACGTCCACCGGGTTGAAGATGATCGAGACGTAGAAATAGGTGAAGAAGATGATCGAGGCTAAGTAGAAGAGAATGTAGAGAGGCATGCCCGGCATGAACTGCTGGGCGATCTGCTGCAGCACCGGAACCTTGGCGAAGGAGGCGATCGTCGTCGGAATGGTGATGATCGAAGCGGCGAAGATGATCGGGATGACACCGCCCGTATTGACCCGCAGGGGCAGGTGCGTGCTCTGGCCCCCGTAGACCTTGCGGCCGATAACCCGCTTCGCATAGGACACGGGGATGCGCCGCTGGCCGCGCTCGACGAAGATGATGAAGGCGACGACGATGAGCATGAGGATGAGGAGGAAGATGAGCTGCAGGGGGTCCATATCCCCTGAGCGCAGCGAGCCGACCAGGCTGTTGATGCCCCGCGGGATATCGACGACGATGCCGGCGAAGATGAGCAGGGAGATGCCGTTGCCGATCCCCCGCTCGGAGATCTGCTCGCCGAGCCACATGATGAAGACGGTGCCCGTCGTCAGGGTCAGGATCGTCAGGAACTTGAACCCCAGGCCGGGGCTGGGAACGATCGGCGCCCCGCCGGGGCTCTTCAGCGCCTCCAGCCAGATCGTGATGCCGAAGGCTTGGATGAGGCAGATGCCGATCGTCCCGTAGCGGGTGTACTGGGTGATCTTCTTGCGCCCCATCTCCCCTTCCTTGGAGAGCCGCTCCAGGTAGGGCCAGACGACGGTCAGGAGCTGGAGGATGATCGAGGCGCTGATGTAGGGCATGATGCCCAGGGCGAAGATCGTCATCTGCGACATGTTGCGGCCGGAGAACAGGTCGACGAAGCCCAGGATGGAGTTGCGCTGGGTCTGCCAGAATTCCGCCAGGGCCTCGGCGCTGATCCCGGGGTTGGGGATCTGGGCGCCGATGCGGTAAACGGCCAGCAGAAGGAGGGTGAAGATGACCCGTTTCCGGAGCTCGGGGATGGCGAAGATGTTGCGGACACTGTCGAGCATTAGTCTTTCCCGATCAGGACGGCCCGGCCGCCCTTGGCTTCGATCTTCTTCACGGCCGAATCCGAGAACTTATGAGCCTGGACAGTCAGGGCCGCGGTCACATCCCCGCGCCCCAGGACTTTGACCCGGGCGGATTCGCTCTTGATCAGGCCGGCCTCCGACATCTCCTTCGGCCCGACCTCGGGTTTGCCGACGCGGGCGAGGCTGTCCAGGTTGACCTCGACGTACTCCTGCCGGAAGACGTTGGTGAAGCCCCGCTTGGGGATCCGGCGCACGAGCGGCATCTGGCCGCCCTCGAAGCCCCTCTTCTGGGAGTATCCCGCCCCCGCGAGCTGACCCTTGTGCCCGCGGCCCGCGGTCTTGCCC
>Ga0153915_10002570_pt1 | contig 16508 bp, 13 predicted proteins | sample Opewatmetagenome_2_FD_107003 | JGI IMG/M metagenome (GOLD analysis project Ga0153915, IMG submission 107003) | Freshwater wetland microbial communities from Ohio, USA - Open water 3 Core 3 Depth 3 metaG | ecosystem: Environmental > Aquatic > Freshwater > Wetlands | place: USA: Ohio, Lake Erie...
AGGCATGGATCGCCGTGCTTGAACATCCCGCGTCTTCCGATGCCACAGTCTGATTTTATCACAGTGGATCGCGGGCAACTTACCGTGGTTGGCGAGTTTCTTCCCATGCTGCATACGGCCGGCCTGGATTCGTTTGCCAATGTCATGGCGCGGCCGTCGTCAAACGTCGTGCGCGCGGTACCGGGGCGTTCAACGATACGTATTGAGTTGCCATCGTTCACAGGTTACCTGAAACGTTACGAGCCGCGGTATCTGTCGCCGGCTCGAACGCTGCTGCGCGCGTTGCATTGGCCCGGTGCCGACGACGAGGCAGCGCGCGAATGGAGGAAGATTCTGGTGCTGCGCCAACGTGGCTTCCTGACGGCCGCGCCAGTGGCGCATGGGCAACAGCGACGCTATGGCATCGTGGTCGCCAGCTTCCTATTACAGCAGGAAATCGCCGGGGGCGCGCCTGCCAACGAGTATTTGCAGAAGTTGACCGCCAGTCGCCGGTGGCGGTTGCTTGCTGAGATTGGACAACTTGCCCGGCGACTTCACGATGCCGGGTTCATTCACAAGGACCTTTACTTGCAGCACATTTTTGTAGTGGAACGCGGCGACGGTTGGGATTTGTATTTAATTGATCTGCAGCGCGTGCTGGGTCCGCGCCATCATCGCAAGCGATGGTATTTGAAGGACGCCGCCGCTCTTGCCTTCTCCGCCTGCGCCCACGCGCACTGTTCCCGCAGCGACTTGCTACGCCTGTACAAGGCGTATGATGGCGGGAAGAAAACCGACAGACGCAATGTCCGCGCTGTCTGGAGGCGAGTGCAGCATCTGTTGCAGCGCAGGCCAAAATACAAGCGCGTGTGGAACCAATAGTCGCGCCGTTGCCGCATGCGGCTGCGGCGTCTCGTCCGACTCGGCTTACGGGCGCACGCCCTCTCCTCGCAGGCTGAAGCCTGCGGCTACAGGATTGTCCTACCCTGCATGTCGCGCGGGATTGGCAGGCCGTAGAGTTTCAGAACCGTCGGCGCGACATCCAGAATATCCACAGGCTCGATGTGTCCCGGCTTCATTTCGGGCGCCGCCAGTATGAACGTCGCATCCTGCGCGTGGTTTGCATCGTCTGGACCCGTGTCGTTTTCAAAAATATGCATATTGTTGTAGCCGATGCTCCCAATCGAACGCCAGTAGAGATCGCCAAAAATCACCATAAGGTCTGGCGCGATGGCGTTGCATTTCCGGTAAAGTTTCTCAGGCCGGTATACCTTTGTCCCAATCGGTTTTCCGTTCTCGTCGCCCAACGCTTCCAGCTTCTGGATCAATTCCGTCCGCAATGCCTCAACGTCATTCGGGTCAACAATTCCCTGCGGTTCGCGTCCTTTTACGTTGAGAAAGACGCGCGCGTAATAGCCGCCTTCGCTCCAAACCCTGGTGCGGCTCCAATCCACCTTGTTCTCAGCGATGAGCTTGTTGAGCGGCCTGGGTTGTTGCGGGTATTCGGTAACGTTGAGATAACCCTCGTGAATGAGCCACTCGTTGATGGCGATACCGCCGTCAACGCGCTTGCTGCCGTGATCTGAAACCACCATGATCGCCGTGCGATCCAGATCGGGGACTGCGGCTATCAATTCACCGATATATTTGTCCACGGCGCGATAGTAATCGCGGATGGCATTAGCAAACGGCGAATGCGGCTCAAATTTCCGGTGTTGTGCATCGAAGTATTTCCAGAACGCGTGATGGATGCGGTCAACTCCCATTTCGACCATCATGAAAAAGTCCCACGGCTTGGTTCGTATGAAATGTTTGGCCAGCGCAAAACGTCGCTCGGTCATTTGATAGATCTCGCGCAGCACGCCGGCTTTGTTCTCGGTGCGATAATCGGAAACGTCCACCATGTACTGGTCTTTCCCAAGAACGGTGTTAATCTCGATGCGCAACTCAGGCGGATAGGTGTACTGGTTTACCGCCGGGTCGGGTGTGAGGAAACAACCAACCAACACGCCGTTCACGGGCGATGGTGGATATGTCCCAGGAACGCCAAGCACAACTACCTGCTTGCCGGCGCGCGATAGCAGGTCCCATAACCGCGGTTCCTTCACCGCACTGGACGTCGCAAAGGTTAATCCGCTGTAGCTATGGTCCTTGCGATTGCGGAAACCGTAGATGCCGAGCGTGCCGGGATCTTTGCTGGCCACCATGCACGACCAAGCCGGCACCGTGATCGGCGGTATGGTGCTGTTCATCGTCGTCCACGCGCCACGATCCATCAACGCCCGTAGATTGGGCAATTGGTCGCGCAATTTATCAAACACCAACGACGGTTCGGCGCAATCCAGCCCGACCACCAAAACTTTTTCCACCATACCTGCCATACCAATATGGAAGTTATTGGTCTGCGGTCAGTGTGGTCAACCCTTTTTCTTGCGCAAGGCTATATTGCTTGTTATATCCGGCGCGTGATTGGTCTGACAAAACCCGTCGAGCGCGTCCTGTTCTTCGGCATAGATGGCGCAACATGGACCAATCTTGCGCCATTGGCCGACCGAGGCGAGATGCCGACGTTACATAAACTCATGGCCACCGGTGCGTGGGGTGTGCTGGATTCCACCATACCGGCGCTGACTCCACCGGCCTGGACCAGCCTCATTACCGGCGCCAACCCCGGCAAACATGGGATCTATCACTTCCGGCATACACCGCCGGGCGATTATTTCCAGAGACGACTTAACACCTCGCGCGACATCCATGGCCCGACCATCTGGCAGCGGCTAAACCAATACGGAAAACGCGTGGGCGTCATAAACGTCCCACTGAGCCACCCGGTTTATCCCGTTGATGGGTTCATGACCTCTGACGCGTTTTCGCCAGACACTTCCGGAGTGAAAACGTATCCGCCGGAGTTGGCGGCATCGGAGTTCAAGGATTACATCGTGGACGTCGCGAATTATCCGGGCGCGTTACCGGGTTCGGTCAGATATGCGAGGGAAATGCTAGCGTTCATCGAGGAGAACAAGCGCGTGCTGGTTAGCCAGACCGACACGGCATTGCGCCTGATGCGGTCGCAGCAGTGGCAATTTTTCATGGTTGCATGGATGGCAACCGACCGGCTTGGACATTACTGCTGGAAATACTCCGACCCGGCACTTGAACAATCGCTCGTAACGGATGAACAAAAACGACTCGGCGCGCGATGCCGGAAAGTGTACCGGCAGATCGACAGCCAAATTGCGCGATTGCTGGAGGCGGCCGGCAACGATTGTTTGACGGTGATCGCCTCCGACCACGGATTCGGTCCGTCGCCTTCCGCGTTTTTTCATATGAACCGCTGGTTATTGGAGCGAGGTTTCCTGAAACTGTTGCCGCGGTGGCATTGGAAACGCGCATCGCTCGGATATTTGCCGCGTTCATTGCAGTCGCGTTTGGGCGCGCCAATAGACGCAAAGTTCGCGCTGGTTGACTGGCAGCGCACAAGGGTATGGGCCGATCCTCTTGAAGCGCGCGCGACGGCAATTCGCATCAACAGAGTGGGGCGGTATCCGCAAGGCATCGTGACGGAGTCGGAATCCGAGCCTCTGTTGACGCAACTTGCCAATGAACTGTCCGAACTCAAGACGCCGGATGGCCGGAAGGTTGTGGCGGCAATTCATCGCGGCGATACACTATTTCATGGACCGCACGCTGTAACAGCGCCGGATCTGGTGGTGATTTTGGAAAAGCGATTCGATGTGCCGCCGAATTTTCGGCGCGACGTGCGCGCCAATAAATTGGTAGTGCCGAACCGCCAAGTGTTACGCGACGGTGGACATGAACCGGAAGGGATTTTCCTGTTGCACGGGCCAAACATCCGCCCGGCGGGCAGGCTGCCTGCGCAACCGATCGTGTCCATCGCGCCAACCATTCTAGCGGCGATGGGGCTGCCGATTGGCGATGATATTGATGGCAAACCGGTCACAGCCGCGTTCACCAGTGAGTTTCTCAACTCATGTCCGCCACGCCGCGAATCAGAGCCATCTGGCGCTGTCGTATCCACGCCGTCTTCGCAGCCCGAGTATTCAAATGAAGATTCCGCGAAGATCGAGGAACGACTTCGCAAACTTGGTTATTTGGACTGAGCCGCCACGATCACGTACCGGTATTGACGAATGCCCCACTTCCGTCGCATTGCCGTTGCAATAACCGTGTCCACGGCAGGAAACGCGCCAGCCACTGGAAGTTTTTGCACCACATAATGCGGGCTGACTACCGTGTCTGGATTTTCAAGGAGCAGACGCAATTTCTTGTTCAGGTGACGCGGGCGCACGCGCCAACGCAAACCGCCGACACACCTCACTTCCCATTCTCGATGGCCCCGTTGAATCTGCCGCCCAAGTATTTGAGAATCAACCGGTGGGCGGCGTTGACGGCAATACTCGGACAGAAGTACCTGCCAGTCTTCGGCTGACAAAACGGCGCGCCGTTCCAGACGCCGCAGGTCGGTGGCGGCCTGCCGTAGTGTCACCCGCCTGTGCCATTTGACGCCCTCAAGATCAACAAGGAACAAACCGGTCGGACTGACCACGAAATTAGCCAGATTCAGGTCACTATGAGAAAAACCCGCGTTGTGTAACTGGGCCAACAACCCGGCAACCCGAGCCAGCATACGCACCAGGCAGTCGCCGAGCGGAATAGAAGAGGTGATTTCGCGAGTGATGAGGTAGTCGCGATTAGCCGCTACAACGCTGACCGACGGGATCGCATGCGCCGCCAGCAAGCGAGCGGTTCTAAATTCCCGCAATGGCCTGGAAGCATGCAATAGTTTGCGACGGCGGAAATGTTTTAGAACGAATCCGCCCGGCACACGTACGACAATGCTGGCAGCGGACTGCTGTAGTTGGGAACGTGAATCGTGAAGAAACGCCGCCGGGTCCAGCAGCACGGGCTGCAACGCAGCAGGCACCGGCTCGGTTGCAAACTTCCAGTTCATTTCCGCCGTTTGAACGCCACAATCCAAAGACTGCGTCGGTAACGGCCTTGCGCAGCCATGTACACCCGTTCAAAACCGTTACGGGCAAACCATCCGTCCAACTGGTCTGGCCAGACGGGATGATGGTACCACGGCCTCACGCCGAGTTTGGATTGGACGTAGCGTTTCAGGTTGTGAAACGCTATGGGATGGAAAAACGTCATGATCACCAGATCATCACTTACACGGCACAGTTCACTGATCACCTGGCTACGCAGCTCATCCGATGGGAGATGATGAAAAAACCGGAAGCACACCACGGCGGCGAAGTGACGCGTAGGATAGGCCAGATGCTCAATATCACCGGGTTGGACGCAATGCTGCGCACCGAACGGCCGCATTTTCTCCGCCGTGCGTTTCATCATCGGCTCAGAGATGTCACTGGCCGTAACCCGGAACCCCCGTTCAGCCAGGCGCACGGAGACACGGCCCGTGCCACATGGACAATCCAGCACAGATCCGCCTGCGCAAATCAAATCCAACGTCGGCTCCAGAAAAGCCATCTCGGGACTATTACGCCAGTCGGGACGATGATCGTATCGTTCCGCCTTCGCTTCGTTGTACTCGATTTTGGCTGGGTACTTAGGTGATGACTCCATAACTTTCATCTTCTGTATCATGCTGCAAGCAGTGGCGTCAAGTTTCACACTGGCCGCGCGGCACGCTGCGCCGTTCCCGTGCGCGGCAATAGGCGCGCAAAAACGCCCGGTAATCCGCGCGGGTCACGTGGGGATGCTCCCGGACCGAGCGCGCCAGTCGTTCCAAATCCGCCGCTGCGCGCGCGTCGCTGACCTGTCGCAAATCCCGCAACCCATCCAGATCAACCAGGTATGGTTGCCCGTGTGCATCAAGCAGAATGTTGGCCCCTTTCAGATCGCGATGTGAAAAACCTTCCTTATGAAGGCGGGCTATCAGCGTTGCCATCCGCTGGATCAATTCATGTCCGGGCAGCACCCCGGTGTTGAGATAACTCTCCAGATCAATGGCGCCCGGAATCTCTACTGTCACCAAATAGCTCCCGCACAGCACCCGCCACGACCGGCGTTCTGCAGCCGCGACGACCCGCGCCGTCGGAATGCCGAGCAACTCCAAATGAAACGCCTGGCGAAAAGCGCGCCGCGCCCGGGACTGGCGGAACAGGTCTTTGAACAGGTTTCCCCATTTCTTTCGGTTGTGCCGTTTCAGAACGAAACCATCAATGCAACCAACAGTCGAACTGCGGTGCGGCCCACATTTGAACCAGCGCGTGCATCGCTCCAGCGCTTCATCGGGATTCTCCAACAGGCGCCGCAAACGGTCATCGAAATACTCGCGCCGCACCCATGTCCGCAAATTGCCCATTTTCAGCGGCTGGAACCGGTCAGTGCTCTTAAAACACTCACTCGACGCCAGCCGTATCACGCGTCCTTTGTCGGCATGCAACTGGTCGTGGACAGGCGTACGGTGCGCCCGTTGTTCCCGGTGAATGCCATTCTTATCGAGAGGGATCAATGCCATGAAACGCTATTTACGCAGGCAGGCGAACCAATTAATCGACCGGTATTTGCCGAAACTTTTGGTTTCGACCAACTCCAATCCGCATTGCTCGGCTTCGCGTTGCAGTCGCCAGTGGGTAATTTCGCCACCGCTCTGCTTTCTGCAAAAAATTTTCCGCTGAACCCGTCGCTTTAGCGACGTGAAACTAACCGAATGGTAAAATGACGCGAGCACTTTTGACCGCGCAACACGAGCGGCCTCCCGTAGAATCGCCTGTCGGACCCTCGCATCTTTAATGTGGTGCAAAAAACGCCAGATAATCACGCAGTCCACTGAGTTGTCCCGAAACGGCAGCAACTCTGCGTCGGCATTGACGAACCCCAGGCTCGGCCTGCCGCCCGGCATGGTTCTCGCCTCCTTAATCATTGCCAGCGAGAAATCCGCTCCAACGTACCGGAACTCACCCGCGCCGAGCAGCGAAATAAACCGTCCCGTCCCACACGGCACGTCCAATACAACGGCCCGCGCCGGCAAGTCAGCCAGCCAATCGCTGACGATTTTATCCTCGCGATTGTACCGTGTGGACTGCATGGGATCGCGCGACTGCCGGTAGGCCGCCGCCTTTCCCGGCGACTGCCATGCTTGTTTGGCCATGTATTGGCCGGATTGGAAAGGAGCGCTCACATCTTCTTCATGAACAGCGAGCCAAATGTGAAGTGATGGTTCGGATATTTCTTATCAATCGCGAAACGTTCGCCTGTGTCGTGAAATTTCCCGTCACCAAGCAGGGTGAGACCCGTGGCGCGAACGATTCCATCCACCTCTTGTTCGTTGCGAATGGCCCCATCTATCGGGGCGCCGTCTCCGTAATCGAAGGTAAGTTCAAGAAGGCCGCCGGGTTTCAGTAACCCCGCCAACCGTTGCAGTACGAGGCGTTGTTTGTCTTTTGGAATGTGTTCGATAACACAGAATGAAATCACGCGGTCGAATTTCGCCCATTCCACCGGGGCCTCGTCCGCAGTAAGATCAAACGTCGATCCCTGTAGTCTCCAACCCATTTGCTTTGCAGCGGCGGTGGTGTAGTTGGCAAGTTTCTGGTCAATGTCGAGGCTGAACACTTCGCAACCGTTTCTTGCAAGATAGAACAACGGGATTGTTGCGCCGCCGCCAAGATCCAACCCGCGCATCCCCGGTTGGAAATCGCCATAAGCAAGCCCGCGCGCATACTCCCAGAGTTTGTTCCAGCGAATTCGTCGGAACCGCATACGCAACGCGCCGTTGACTGCAAACGGAACTCGCTTCCACCAAAGTTGACGGGCGAATTTCGACAGCGCAACTTTCGCAGCAGATACCTCTGACCGGTTGAGATCACATGGACAGATCGTCTTGTTGATGTCAGATGGAATAGCCGTCATTGACGCGCACTGTGCCAGAATAATCGCCGTTGCGTCGATAACAAAAACTGCTAATATCCGCCCGTGAAATCTCAGTCAGAAACCGTTTCCACGCGCTGGCACGATGGACTTGCGTCGCGCCGCCATCAAGACCGTGGGACGGAAGAACACCGCGTAGAGATGCGGATGATTGATCGCGTATTCGCGCTCGTTCCCAGGACCACCACGTGCCAGACGCGCCCTGGCGCGGGGCGTGTGATGCTACATCTGGCTGCACAAGAGGCTATACGGTGATAAGGGCTGATATCTCAAATGGCACAATCGCCATCGCCCGTGAGAATGTTGCTTGCGAAGTATCAGGGGGGGCAGGGGACATGCGCGTTATCCGATCTCGCTGGCGGAAGTCGAAGGCTATTTTGCCGTGTTCCAACGGGAGCATCATCCCACACAGCAAACCAAGAAATGGAGTAATGACAGCTTGACGAACGCTGAGTTTTTGGAACGAGCTTTTCGAAGTACCGGTCCCAAAATGGTTGCCGGTTTCTCCCGACCGTTTTATCACAACCTGGCCGGTCTGCTGTATGGCCACCGATTCAACAAGGCGAACTATGGCGGAATGATCCGGCACAGCGAAGCCGGCATGCTCTATCGCTGGGCCGCCAAGTTGCCCGGGAATTCTGTGATTGTGGAAATCGGATGCTACGGCGGTCTTTCCACCAGCTACCTCGCTACAGGCTGCGCCGTGAACGGTTCGAAAGTCTACGCCATCGACCCGTTCGCCTCCGATTTGGACTTACAGGCCATACGCACCGATCACAAAGTGTCCCTGCAGAGCAAACCATCGCGTGATCAAGTCGCCAGGCGACTGAAGGATACTGGCATGGCAGAGTACGTTGAGTTGATCGAGGGATACTCCCAAGAGATCGTCAAGTCATGGAACCGTCCCATTGATTTTTTATGGATAGATGGCAACCACGACCGCGCTTACGAGGATTACACTGATTGGGCGCCATTTCTGAAACCGCGCGCGCGTGTTGGAGTCCACGATGCCCACCCTGTTTATGGTTTGGCCAGGGTTGCTGAGGCGGCACAGAAGATTTTCAGATCCGAGGAATGGGTCAAACTTGAACACGTCAAGAGCATTATCACAGGTGTGCGCAAATGATGATCTTGGCTGGATGGGCGCCGTCACAAGGGGGAAGCCTTGAGTATGCGTTCGATTCTGTGAGCCTTTTCCAGACTCACGTACTTCCCACCGGCTGATAATTCAATGGTTTTCCCCTGACGTTTTGTGATCTGGGAAAGATTCGGCGACGGGGTAGGGGACTGAACTTAGCCAGCCCTGATGTTGGGTCATCGAGTACCTGCAAGATTTGGTGCCAGGGGGGAGAGTCGAACTCCCGACCAAGGGCTTATGAGTCCCCTGCTCTACCACTGAGCTACCCTGGCACTATCAAATTGTCTAGGCGCACACGGACAGGGCCACAGCGACCAACCCCGAAAGTTTACCCCGAAGAATTCGGGGCTTTCGGGGCTGCTCTACCACCCGCCCCGAATCTTTTCGGGGCCGAGCTACCCGCCTGCGGCGGACAAACCCTGGCACGCCAAAAGCCGTGTAACATTAGCCGGGCCGCCGGAAATTTCAATCGTCTTTTAATTCTACGACTCAGAAAGTTCCCGCGACCGTTTCTCCGCAGCCCCAATAGCCTCTGTAAAAATCTCCATTAGCTTGCGTTTGGTCATCACTTTGATGGCGGCCTCGGTGGTGCCACCGGGGGAGGTGACCTTGCATCGCAACGATTCAGGTGATTCGCCGCTCTCGACCAACAGTTTCGCCGCGCCATGGATCGTCTGAATTGCCAGTTTTTTCGCCAGCTCCTCGTCCAGTCCCGCCGTCGTACCTGCCTTGATCATCGCTTCCGTGACGTAGAACACATACGCTGGGCCACTGCCGCTGAGCGCCGTGACAGCGTCCATAAGCCTTTCTTCCACCCGCACCGTGATGCCTACCGCGTTAAGAATCGTCTCTGCTATCACCAAGTCTTCTTCCGTCGCATACAGGCCTCTTGCCAAAGCCGCAACACCCGCGCTGACCAATGACGGTGTGTTGGGCATCACGCGCACGACATGTGCCTTGCCACCCAGTTCACTCTCAATGCGCGCAGTCGGAACGCCAGCTGCGATGCTTATGAAGAGCGTACATTCGCCAGCCCTTGACCTCAGCGCTGCCAGTGCGGCGCTCATATGCTGTGGTTTAACGGCAAGCACCACCACGCCTGCGTTGGCAACGGCAGCCGCATTGTCGAAAACCGTTTTAACGTTGAGTTTGGCAGCGATGTGCGAGAGCCGTTCTTTTCGAATATCCGTTGCAATAATTCTTTCGGAATTTACCGCTTTCGCTGCAAGCAGACCGCGTATCAACGCTTCACCCATGTTGCCGGCGCCGATAAAGGCAATGGTCTTATTGTTCAGCGTCATGTGTTCTCCGTTCTCCGAAGATTGCCGTCCCAATCCGTACCATCGTCGCTCCTTCTTCGACGGCAACCTCGAAATCGTGGCTCATTCCCATTGAAAGTTCCGGCAACCGCACGCCAAGTCTGGTCTCCATTTCGTCTCGCAGATCGCGCAGCCGACGGAAATAAGGGCGCACATTATTGGCATCCTCCGCGAATGGCGCCACCATCATCAAACCCCGAATATCGATTCGGGACAACGCGTTGATCTGTTCGATCACTGCTGCCAGGTCTTCGGGTTTCAGCCCGAACTTACTCGCCTCGCCAGACACGTTGACCTCAAGCAGTATCCGTTGTGTTTTACCTGCTCGTCTGGCGCACTTGTCCAATTCGCAGGCCAGTTTTACGCTGTCTACAGAATGAATCAACTCGAACAGCGCGATGGCGTCCCGCGCTTTGTTGGTTTGCAGATGACCGATCATGTGCCAGCGGGCACGACTCGATACAAGCGGGATTTTTGCCCTGGCTTCCTGTATTTTGTTTTCGCCAAACACGGTCAGCCCCGCTACCAGCGCTTCCCCAACACGTTCGGGCGCAACCGTTTTACTCACGGCAACGATAAGCACTTCACCCGGACTGCGACCAGCGCGTTTCACCGCTACAGCAATGCGCTCTATCACGGCGTTCAGGTTTTGTTCCAATTCATACATGACGGCATTCTATCGGCAGGGTGGTTGGTTCGCAAGACATCGTGCTTGCGCATTTCGCGGTGGAATATTAGAATGCGTCGAAATGTCAGTTTCGCCTCAACTAGGTTACTTTCAGCTGCAAGAAGAGATCGGGCGTGGCGGGATGGGATCGGTTTGGCGCGCCAAGGATCCCACCCTGAACCGCGAGGTAGCCATAAAGGTGCTTCGCGACGAAAGATCCAATGACCCGAAGTTTATAGCGGATTTTCTTCAGGAAGCGCGCAATGCGGCTGCGATCAGCCATCCACACATTGCACAAGTGCATCTCGTCGGTGATGCTGGTGGCCAGTATTACATCGTAATGGAATTACTGGTTGGCCATTCGCTCCGCCAGATTCTCGAAACCGAGGGGCAACTCGACGAGGAACGCGCGCTCGACCTCATTACTCAAGTGACTGAAGCGCTTCGTGCCGCCTACAAGCAACGGATGATCCATGGCGACATCAAGCCAGCCAACATTTTCATCACAGAAGACCAGGGCGCAAAGGTTCTCGACTTCGGTCTGGCGAAACTGGCCAATGTCGAAGTGACCGACACCGGTGGCGGCATCTGGGGGTCACCGTATTATATCTCGCCAGAACGCGTCGGTCAAAAGGCGGAAGATTTCCGCAGCGACGTTTACAGCCTCGGCGCCACATTGTTTCACGCTCTTACGGGTCGGCCGCCGTTCGATGCTGAAGACCCGGCCCAACTTGCCCTCAAACGTCTCAACGAAAAGCCGCCGTTGCTCCGCGATATCAACCCCGAGATTACCGTCAAGACCGAGCAGGTTGTGAACAAGATGCTCAACAAGAGCATTCTGATGCGTTACATGGATTACGACGCATTATTGAAAGATTTGGGTGATGCGAAGACGGAAGCCACCGCCAAGCGGCTCGGCATTGACCTGCATGCTCTGGATCATCCACAGCCGCCTGTTCCTGCTCTAAAGTCCACACCGCAGCCCAATAAATTGCCGATCATCATTGGCATGTCGATCGCCGTTATTGCCGTTGTTATCGCGGTTGCCCTAGTGCTGTGGCAAAATAAACATACGCCTTCAAACCCACCAATCCCAGCTCCACAACCACAGCCGCAGCCAAAGCCAGAACCACCAAAACCACCGAAACTACCGAAACCACCGAAACCGGCAGCGACGCTGCCCACGGCCGGCTGTATCGGCGTCGGGACATGGGACACCAGGGCCGAATTCAAGGACATCAAAGTTACCGCGCCGGACGGGAAGGTTTTGTTCACTTCTGATTTCAGCACGAACAGCGACGGCTGGACATTCCTTGGTGATGGCGAATGGAGGGTTCAGGACGGCGCACTGCGGCAGATGGCAGAGAAGGAGTCTATCCGCGCCATCGCGGGCAACAAATCGTGGACTGATTACACGCTGGAACTCAAAGCACGAAAGTTGACCGGACGTGAGGGTTTTCTGATCCTCTTCCACATCAAAGACGATAAAGACCATATCTGGTGGAACCTCGGCGGCTGGGGCAACACCCAGAGTGCCATCGAAATGGGCAGAATCATTGACGGGAAGGCCGGGGCCATTGTGGCCGGACGATGGTACGACATACGGGTCGAAGTCAAAGGCACAAGCATCAAATGCTGGCTCGATGGCAAGCTCATCCACGACATTGACTTCCGCGCCAGCCAGCCGTCCATGATGGCTTATTGGCCGCTTGATGGGAATGGGGAGGACGCTTCTGGCAACGGGCACACGTTGTCATTTGTCGGCGATCCGACATTTGTGCCGGGTCATTTTGGCCAGGCGTTGTCACTAAATGGGGTCAATCAGTACGCGAAGACGGCGAAACTGGTACTGAACACCAGCGAACCGTTCAGTGTGTCCGCATGGGTGTACTGGAACGGTGGTGGTGGTGGTAGCAACCCAACATTCTTGAGCCAGGATGGAGTGAATATAAGCGGTTTCTGGCTGCAAAAGCACAGAGATGGGCGGTTCCGCACGGCTATGCGCGACGGGGATTCCACGACGTTGAGTGGGGACTGTATTGTTGAATCAGGTCCGGTGCCAGTCGTTGATACTTGGTATCATCTGGTGGGAATCTATACCGGCAGCGAGCTTAATCTGTATGTGGATGGGACACTGGTGGATAGCAAGCCGTTCAACTCTGGTTTTGCCGCCTTGGGGTCAATGATCATCGGCGCTGGCAAGTGGAAAACAACAAGCGACCATTGGGACGGGTTGATAGACGAGGTGAAGGTGTTCAATTATGCCTTATCCGATGCCGACGTCGCGACGCTGGCCGGTCGCTAACCAACCTGCGTCAGTTCATACTACTCCGTTCGACGTGATTGCGCAGCAGCGCCACTGAGAAGAAATGGTCGGGACGGCGAGATTTGAACTCGCGACCCCTTGCACCCCATGCAAGTGCGCTACCAGACTGCGCTACGTCCCGGTTACGGCACACTAACACAATCCAGCCTTGCGCGGCAACACAACTTTGAACTTTGCACCGCGCGTCGTTGCCGTTAAACTACTAATCTTATGGAAGACCCACTCTTAAAACTACTCGAAGAACACGCGCTACGCACACCTGACCAACTCGGGAAGATGCTCAACTGCTCCCCTCAGGAAGTCCAGCGCCGCATCAAACAGTACGAGGACGACAAGGTCATCCTCAGCTACAAAGCCATCATCAACGATGACAAGCTGGACACCGACATCGTGAAGGCTGTCATCGAGGTCAAGATTCAACCGGAGCGCGAAGGTGGGTTTGACCGTATTGCAAAACGCATTGCAAAATTTGACGAAGTAACATCGTTGTTCCTCATGTCCGGCGGCTACGATCTGCTGATTTTCGTCGAAGGCCACAGCCTGCGCGAAGTCGCCCAATTCGTTGCCGAAAAACTTGCCACTCTCGAAGGTGTTACCTCGACTGGCACACACTTTATGCTCAAGACCTACAAGGAACAAGGCGTCCTCATGGACGGCAGTGAGGACTTCGAGCAGTTGAAGGTAAGCCCATAGCGGCGGGTTTCGTTTCGCCGCCTTGTTTACCGCCTGACGGTTCCCGTCACAAGTCTGTCATAGGTCTTCTTACTTATTGCCTGCCGCTTGCTTTTGCGCCAGCTGCTGCTAGCATAGATGTGTTATGCCTCAGGAACGGACAACAAAGCGCGATTTTGTCGCGGAACACGTGCGCGGGATACCGCGCTCGGGGATTCGCGACTTTTTTGACATCGTGCAATCGATGGATAATGTGATCTCGCTGGGAATCGGCGAACCGGGATTCGTTACGCCGTGGCACATCCGCGAAGCAGCTATTTACGCGCTTGAACAAGGCAAAACGGGGTACACGTCAAACTTCGGTTTACTGAAATTGCGTCGCGCCATCAGCCGCTACGTCCACGATCTCTTCCATGTTGATTACAATCCGGAGACGGAAATACTTGTGACGGTGGGTGTCAGCGAAGCGCTGGATATCGCGTTGCGGGCGGTGATCAACCCTGGCGACGAAATTATTTATCACGAGCCGTGCTATGTTTCGTATCATCCGAGCATCCAGCTTGTGCACGGGATCGGCAAAGCCGTTCAGACCAGCGCCACAACGAAGTTTTCGCTGCGAGCGACGGACATCGAAGCGACGATTACACCGAGCACAAAGGCGTTGATCCTGAGTTTTCCAACCAATCCAACCGGCGCCACATTGGACGGCGAGGAGTTGGAGAAGATTGCCGAGGTATGCGTTAAACACGACATCCTCGTCATCACCGACGAGATTTACAGTGAGTTGACCTATACAGCAAAACACCGCTCGATCGCCGCGCTTCCGGGGATGAAGGAACGGACGATTTTCCTGCACGGGTTCTCGAAGGCGTTTGCGATGACTGGCTTCCGTGTTGGCTACGCTTGCGCACCTGCCAACTTGATCGAAGGCATGCTGCGTGTGCACCAATACTCGATGCTTTGCGCATCTATTATCAGCCAGGAGGCGGCACTGGAGTCATTGGAACACGGGGCCGATGATGTGATGGCGATGCGCGAACAGTATCGGCTCCGCCGCAACTTCATAGTGAAATCATTAAACGATATTGGCTTGTCTTGCCATATGCCAAATGGCGCGTTCTATGCATTCCCGTCGGTGCGCGGTACGGGATTAAGTTCGCGCGAGTTTGCCATTCAACTGCTGGAGCGGGAGCGCGTCGCAGTAGTGCCAGGTAACGCGTTTGGGTTCGGTGGCGAAGGCCACATCCGCGCCAGCTATGCAACGTCAATGACAGACATCGAAAAGGCCATGGAACGCATCGCCCGTTTCGTCAAGCGCGGCTGAAAGATTCAGATGTAAACTCCCCGCTGGGCGATAGCCGCAGTGTGACGGGGCACAGGGTAGGGGGGGGCCGTGGCCCAGCAATACACCCCCCAACACACATATGGTCATATCCATCACAAAGCGATGGTCTGGACAAAGTACCGGGCTACTATTAGACTGGCTGTTCTAGTTCCGGGGTGTTTCCGATGGGAAAAGAGTTACAACTGAATATCGGTTTGATCGGCGCTGGCATCGTCGGCGGCGGTATGGTGAAGAATCTTACCCGCAACACCGACCTCATCGCCGAACGACTCGGCATTCGCCTCAACCTTAAATGGGTTTGCGACAAGGACGCCGCGCGCCTGAGAGGTCTGCCCGTTCCAGCCAGGGCGCTGACCTCCGACGCCCAAGCTGTGTTGGGCGACCCAAAAGTTAACGTGATTGTCGAACTGGTTGGCGGGACTGGCTTTGCCCGCACTATCATTCTTAATGCGCTGAACCACGGTAAAGTCGTCGTAACCGCCAACAAAGCGCTACTCGCTCATCACGGTGAAGAAATCTTTGCCGCAGCAGCAAAGAATTCGACCAACATCTTTTATGAAGCCAGTGTCTGCGGCGGCATACCGATCATCAAGTCCCTGCGCGAAGGTTTCGTTGCCAATCGGTTCCCGCTCATCTACGGTATCGTCAATGGCACCTGCAATTACATCCTCTCCCGCATGACTGCTGAGGGGAAAGACTTTGACGGGGTGCTGGCAGAAGCGCAGAAACTCGGTTACGCAGAGGCAGATCCGTCATTGGACGTGGATGGCGGCGACTCGGCGCATAAAGCAACCATTTTAGCGTCTTTGGCGCACGGTTTCTGGACGGGGTCTGAAAATACCTATGTCGAGGGAATTCGTCACGTCACACGGTACGATATTGAGATTGCTCGCGAACTTGGTTATGCGATCAAGTTGCTGGCGATCATCAAAACCGCCGACTCTTCTGACTCCGCTCCCATTGAGGTACGCGTGCATCCGACGCTTATCCCGCACGATCACGTTCTCGCGAGCGTCAGTGGTGTATTCAATGGCGTGGTCGTACGCGGCGACATTGTCGGAGATACGATGTTCTGGGGCCGTGGCGCAGGGGCCGACGCAACATCGAGCGCCGTGATTGCGGACCTCGCCGACGCAGCGCTG
>Ga0153915_10002571_pt1 | contig 16508 bp, 14 predicted proteins | sample Opewatmetagenome_2_FD_107003 | JGI IMG/M metagenome (GOLD analysis project Ga0153915, IMG submission 107003) | Freshwater wetland microbial communities from Ohio, USA - Open water 3 Core 3 Depth 3 metaG | ecosystem: Environmental > Aquatic > Freshwater > Wetlands | place: USA: Ohio, Lake Erie...
TACTATTGGAAGATCCAGGTCCTGGATCACAAGAAGTATTGGGATCTGGCCGAAGCCAACCGGACCCGGACCAGGATTCTGAGCGCCCCGAGGGGCATCATCCGCGACCGCGAGGGGGAAATCCTGGCCGACAACCAGGCCAGCTTCAAGGTCTCCCTGATCCGCGACAACGTCAAGAACGGCGCCGCTTCCTTTCCCGCGATCAGCCGGCTGCTGGGGATCAGCGAGGCGGAGCTCCGCAGCCGCGTTGCCAGGTACAAGAACATGCCGTCCTTCGAGCCCGTGATCATCAAGGACGGTTTGGCGCCCGAGGAGATCGCGCCGATCGAAGGCCGGCGGCTGGAATTCCCCGAGCTCGAGATCCAGGCCGAGCCGAAAAGGTTCTATCCCCGGAAAACGACGGCCGCGCACGTCCTGGGGTATCTCCAGGAGCGGTCGCCCGAAGAGCTCCGGGACAGCCCGGGACGCGGCCCGCGGCTCGGGGACATGGGAGGCCGGTCCGGGATCGAAAAACAATACGATGAGCAGCTCACGGGGCGGGACGGGGCCATCATCGAGATCGTCGACAGCCTGGGCCGGAAGAGAAGCGAGCAGGCGGCCGAGGAGCCTGCCCAGGGGCAGGATCTCCGCCTGACCATCGACGCCCGGCTGCAGGCCAGGGCGGAGGATCTCCTCGGCGACCGGGAAGGCGCGATCGTCGTCCTCGACCCGGCGACCGGCGACGTCCTGACCCTGGCCAGCTCGCCGACGTTCGATCCGAACCGCTTCATCACCCGGTTCACGCCCGAGGAGTGGGTCAGCTTCATCAACGACCCGGCCTCGCCGCTGGAAAACAGGGCGGTGCGCGGGCTCTATTCGCCGGGCTCGATCTTCAAGCCCGTCATGGCCCTCACCGGTCTGGACCTCGGTTACGTGACGCCCCAGACGACCGTCTATTGCAACGGCTCCCTGGTGGTTTACGGCACGCCGCGGGCCTGCTGGTTCGCTCCCGGCCACGGAAGCATGAACCTGGCCGACGCCATCAAGAATTCCTGCAACATCTATTTCTACAACCTCGGCCGGCAGATGGGCATCGATACGATCGCCGCCGGGGCGACAAAGATGGGGTTGGGCCGGAAGACGGGCCTGGACATCCCGGGGGAGAAGGAAGGGCTCGTGCCGAGCTCGGACTGGAAGAGGAAGGCCCTGAAGACGCCCTGGTTCCCGGGGGAAACCATCTCCGTGGCCATCGGGCAGGGCCAGCTCCAGGTCACGCCGTTCCAGGTCGCGGCGCTCACGGCGCTGATCGCGACCAGGGGCGTGAGAGTCGCGCCGCACCTCCTGTTGGAGCCGTCGGCCCTGAGGGCCCCGGCGCCGGCCGCGTCCGCTCCGCCCTTCAAGCCGGAGACATTCGAAAGCGTCATCGAGGGCATGTGGCGGTCGGTCAACGCCGGCGGGACGGGGCAGGGCGCCTTCGTCGAAGGCCTGGACGCGTGCGGCAAGACGGGCTCGACCCAGGTCGTGAGCAAGGAGAAGGCGGAAATGCTGGCCAGGGCCGGCAAGCCCATCAAGACCCACTCCTGGTTCACGGGCTTCGCGCCCCGCTACAATCCGCGCGTCGTCGTGACGGTGCTCATCGAGTTCGGCGGCGGCGGCGGCGCGATCGCCGGTCCCGTGGCCGGCCAGATGTTCAAGCTCTGGAAGGACATCCAGAAGAAATGATCGTCGATCGGCAGCTGTTCCGCGAGTTTGACTGGCTCCTCCTCGGCCTGGTCGTGCTGCTGTCCCTGCTGGGCGCTTTTTTCATCTACAGCTCCTCTCACTTCCTCCCCGGGAATTATTGCCTGAGACAGGTCATCTGGATCGGGATCAGCCTGGTCGCCCTCTTCCTGGTCGCCGCGGTGGACTACAAGGTCCTCGTCTCCTTTTCGGTCTATTTCTATGGCCTGATCGTCGCCGTGCTGGTCGTCAGCCTGCTCCTGACCCGGTTCATCGCCGGGACGAAAAGCTGGATCAGGCTCGGGATCATACAATTCCAGCCGTCGGAGCCGGCCAAGATCATCATGATCCTGATCCTCGCCCGCCTGTTCGCCGATTACAAGGGCCGTTTCCTCAACGGCCGTGTCACCGCCACGGCCGCCCTGCTGGCCGGAATTCCCCTCTTCTTGATCATGGTCCAGCCGGACCTGGGGACCGCCCTGACGATGTTCATCGTCGTCGCCGCGGCCTTCATCCTGGCCGGGCTGAAGAGGAAGACGATCATCCTCTTCCTGGCCGCGGCCCTGGTCATCGGTATCGGCGGCTGGAACTTCGGACTCAAGGACTATCAAAAAAAGCGGCTGACGACCCTCATCAACCCGGGGCAGGACCTGCGGGGCTCGGGCTACCAGATCATGCAGTCGAAGATCGCCATCGGCTCGGGAGGCCTGGCCGGGAAGGGCTTTATGAAGGGCTCCCAGAGCCAGCTCCGTTTCCTGCCCGCCCGCCACACGGATTTCATTTTTTCCGTGATCGGCGAGGAATTCGGCTTCCTGGGGGTTATCGCCGTCCTCCTTGTCTACGGCCTGATGCTGGCCCGCATGTTCTGGTCCGTGACGAAGGCCAGGGACAGGGCCGGCGTGTACATCGTCTTCCTGGCTTCCATGCTCATCGCCGGCCAGGCCCTGATCAACATCCTGATGATCATCGGGCTTTTCCCGGTGACCGGCGTCCCGCTGCCTTTTCTGAGCTATGGCGGTTCCTCGCTCCTCTCGAATTATCTTGCCTGCGGCCTGATTCTGAACGTCAAGATGAGGCGGTTCGCCAATGTTTGATAAATCTCTGGACAAGCTGCTGACCAGGGTCGAAAAGCCCGGCCGCTACGTGGGAGGGGAGTGGAACGAGATCAAGAAGAATCCCGGCGCCGTCGACGTCAAGATCGCCCTGGCCTTTCCCGATGTCTATGAGATCGGGATGTCGTATCTGGGCCAAAAGATCCTCTACGCCCTCCTGAACGGGGACCCGTCCGTCCTGGCCGAGCGCGTCTTCGCCCCGTGGCCCGACTTCGAGGCGGAGCTTCGACGGGCTGGAATTCCCCTGGCCTCGCTCGAGAACGGCATTCCCCTGCGCGATTTCGACATGGTCGGTTTTTCCCTGCTCTATGAGCTGAACTACTCCAACGTCCTGACCATCCTGGACCTCGGCGGCATCCCGATTCTGAGCGCCGACAGGGGAGACCGCCATCCGCTCATTGTCGCCGGCGGGCCGGCGGCCTTCAATCCCGAGCCCGTGGCCGATTTTTTCGACCTCATCGTCCTCGGCGACGGCGAGGAGGTTTTCCCGGAGATCATCGCGGCCTGGCGCGGCCTCCGCAAGCGCGGCTCGGACCGGGCGGTTCTCCTGAGGGAAATGGCCCGGATCGAAGGCGTCTATGTGCCCTCGCTCTATGCCGCCGAGAGGCAGGGCGCCTCGCCTCTCCTCGTTCCCCGTCCCCGCGACGGGGCGCCGGTGAAGATCGTCAAGCGGGTCCTGAGAGATTTCGCGAAGTCCCCGTTTCCCGAGAAGATCGTCGTCCCCAGCCTGCGGGTGGTTTTCGACAGGGTGGCCATGGAGGCGGCCCGGGGCTGTCCCCAGAACTGCCGCTTCTGCCAGGCGACGTCGCTCTATTTCCCCCACCGGGCCAAGGACCCCGGCCTTGTCCTCAAGACCGTCCTCCGCAGTCTCCGGCAGACGGGTTACGAGGACAGCTCGCTTTCGGCGCTTTCGATCAGCGATTATCCCCACCTCGAGGAAACCGTGCGCTGCCTCATGGGCGAGCTGGTCCGGGAGAAGATCTCGCTGTCGCTGTCGTCGCTGAGACCGCGCGGCCTGTCGCCGGAGCTCGTCGAAAGCATCCTCAAGGTGCGCAAGACGGGCTTCACCCTCGTTCCCGAAGCCGGCACGGAACGGCTCCGCGCCGTCATCAACAAGAAACTCACGGACGCGGACATCGGCGACGCCCTGACCTCGGCCTTCTCGGGGGGCTGGAAGCTCGTCAAACTGTATTTCATGGTCGGGCTGCCGACCGAGACCGCCGAGGACATCGAAGGCATGATCGACCTCGTCGGGCGGATCCTGGATCTTGGGCGCTCCATCCTCGGATCGGCGCCCCGGATTCACCTCAGCCTTTCCTCCTTCATTCCCAAGCCCCACACGCCCTTCCAATGGATGGGGATGGAAGATGAGCGGTCCCTGGCCGAGAAACAGCGCTTCATTCGGAGCGAGCTCGGCCGTTGGCGGTCCGTGGAGATCAAGGACCATCCTCTCAAAACGTCCGTCCTCGAGGCCGTGTTCTCCCGGGGGGATCGGCGGCTCGGCCGGGTGCTGGCCCGGGCCTGGGCCGGGGGAGCCCGCTTCGACAGCTGGGGCGACAGGCTGGATCCGGCGCTCTGGGAGCGGGCCTTCGCCGCGGAGGGAGTCGAGCCCGCGGACTACCTGGGCCCCATCGATCCGGAGGCCGTTCTCCCCTGGGACCATATCGACACGGGCCTGCGGAAAGCTCATCTGCGCCGCGAGCTCGAGATGGCCCTCGCGGCCAAGCCGTCGCCGACCTGCCTGGAGAAATCGTGCCCGGAATGCGACGGCTGCGATCTTCGTTTCTGGAAAAAGAAGACGCCGCCCTTCCGGAAACCCGTCTTGCCGCGCGCCCTGCCGCCGCTCGGCGAGCCGACCGGGGAAATCTTCAGATATCGTCTGGTTTATGCCAAGAAAGGGAAGGCCCGTTACCTGTCCCATATCGACCTCATCCACGTCCTCCAACGGAGCTTCCGGCGGGCCGGCGTCGAGGTCCGCAAGACGCAGGGCTTCCACCCCAAAATGGACTTTTCCTATGGGCCGGCCCTGCCGCTGGGAATAGAAGGGCGGAAGGAAGTCCTGGAATTCAAAGCCTCCTTCCGGCTGGACGAGGCCGGATTCCTGGCCCGGACCAACCGCTGCCTCCCTCCTGGAATCCGCTTCCTCCGCCTGGAGAGACTGGCGCCCGGGGTTCCGTCGCTGGCCAACTGCATCGAGGGCCTGGCCTATTCCCTGGATTGGAAGGGCGAGGAGTTCCACGAGGCCTGGCGGTCCGCCCGGCGGGAGGAGGGCGGGGAGAGGGCTGATGGAGGAGCCTCACCGGAGCGCCGCGTGTTGGCAGCTCTCCTGGGAGAATTCCTGGGGAACAAGCCCGAGGCGGCCGGCATCGGGGTCTCTTTCAGCGGGCGGAGAATCATTCTCCTCCTGCCGCCCGTGCCGCGCCGGGGCTTTCGGCCGCAGGACATCGTCACCGGGGCTTTCGGGATTCCCGACCCGGTCTTTCTCCTCCGGAGGGACGATATCGTGTTCAAGCCGGCCCCCCGTCCGGTCGATTGACACCCCCTCCGGAATCCGGTAAACTGCGATTATCGGGTATAGGATCCGTCGGAATTTAACAATCACTCAGCGTTCCAAGGAGGAGCCATGATCGATTTCACCCTGACCGAGGATCAGATCGCCCTTCAGGAAATGGCCCGCGAGTTCGCGGAAAAGGAGATGAGACCCAAGGCCGCGCGTTACGACCAGGGCCACGATTTCCCCGAGGACGTCATGAAAAGGGCCTTCGAGGTCGGTTTCCTGACCTGCACGGTTCCCTCGGAATACGGCGGCGGCGGGCTCAGCGACCTCGACACGGCGATTGTCAGCGAAGAGCTTTCCCGGGGCTGCCCCGGCATGCATACGACGATGATGGCCAACTCCCTGGCCTTCACGCCGATTCTCCTTTTCGGCACCGAGGAGCAGAAAAAGAGGTTTTTCGGACCGTTCACCAGGCAGATGGCCTTCGCCTCCTACTGTCTGACAGAGCGCGAGGCCGGCTCGGACACGTCGGCCATCGGGACGACCGCCAGGAAGATGGGTTCCGAATATGTCCTCAACGGCTCCAAGTGCTTCATCACCAATGCCGGCGTGGCCAGCCTCTATGTCGTCTTCGCCAATTCCGCGCCGGAGAAAGGTCCGCGCGGGCTGAGCGTCTTCTGCGTTCCCAAGGGCACACCCGGACTCTCCGTCGGCAAGGTCGAGGACAAGATGGGCCAGCGGGCCTCCAATACGGCCGAGATCTTCTTCGAGGACGCCCGCGTGCCGGAGGAAAACCGCATCGGCCGGGAGGGCCTGGGCTTCATTGTCGCCATGCGGACCTTCGACAAGACGCGGGCGGCCGTGGGCGCGGCGGGCGTGGGCATCGCCCGGGCGGCCCTGGAGTACGCGATCGACTACGCCAAGACGCGCATCCAGTTCGGCAAGCCGATTGCTTCGTTCCAGGCGACGGCCTTCAAGATCGCCCAGATGGCCATGGAGGTCGACGCGGCCCGGCTGCTCGTCTGGCGGGCCGCCTGGCTCATGGACCACGGCAAGTCCTGCGGCAAGGAATCGGCCATGGCCAAGTGCTTCGGCTCGGACGTGGCCATGCGCACGGCGCTCGAGGCGCTCCAGATCTTCGGCGGGTACGGTTACATGAGGGATTATCCGATCGAGAAGCTCGTCCGGGACGCGAAGCTGCTGCAGATCTACGAGGGGACGAACGAAATCCAGAGGCTGGTGGTTTCGAGGGAAGTCATCGGACCATACAAAGGCCGCTCGTAAGGCCCGTAAAAAAAAAGAAGACCGGCGTCGGCCGGCCTTCTTTCGAAGACTCTTCTCTTGGAGTTTTTACTCTTCGACGTATTCCGGGATGAGAGCCAGCTTGTCGATGCCCGCTCCCTTGGCGATGTCGACGATTTCCATGACCTTGCTGAAGGGGAGCTTGGCCAGGGCGCGGATGAAAATGGTCTTGTCCTGGCGCGTGGAGTAGAGGCGCCGAAGCTCTTCGAGAAGGCCCCGGAGCTCATAGTTGACGCCGTTGATCTGGACGAGGTCGGCGGTCTTCAGGGTCAGAACGATCAAGCCGCTCGCCTGGCCGCCGCCGGCCGAATCAGACTGAGTTTCGGGCAGATTGACATCTATGCCTTTCTGGACAAGCGGCGTGATGACCATGAAAATGATGAGAAGGACCAGCAGGACGTCGCAGAGTGGAACGACATTGGGTTCAGCTTTAGACATAGAAGCCTCCTTGATAAGCGACTCTCTAAGAAGAGCTATTTTAGGATAATCCGTCCGACTTGTCAACGGATTTATCAGGTTCCGGCTATTTCAGCGTTTCGATGGCCTTCCGATTGTTGCTCGTCTGAAACACGAGAAGCGTCCGGCCGTTGCCCGAGGCCGAGCCGTACGAGTACTCGATGTCGATGATCGCGTTGCCGAGGAGGGCCCCGATCTCCGCGCCGGCGCCGATGCGGTCGGAAACGAGGCACGTTACGACCTTTTTGGCCTTGACCTTGTACCCCAGCGTCTTGAGGGCGCTTTCGGCCTTGACCGGGTCCGAGGTCACCAGGTGGAAGTGCCCATGTTCCGTTTCCGAATACACGTAAAACGCCCGGACGTTGACGCCGGCGTTGGCCAGCGTTCCCAGGACTCGGCCGAAAATGCCGGGTTCATCGGGTGTGACGGCATGAAGCTCGGTTTCCTCGTTCACGGCGTGCACGGGTTTTCCTCCTTTTGAGCATGTCATTATACCAGAGGCTGGGCCAAAAATGAAAGGATTTTCTCGCCGGCAAGTCCGTCTTTCCCGAAAGCCGTCAGCAAGCTGTCAGCGCGGGAGAGGGACGTCTTTTTCGGGCGGCCTCGGCCGGCCGGCGCCGCCCGTCCGAAGAGACGGGGATATTTTGCTTGACAGCCGTTCCGAAGTCGCTAATAATAATGGCCGTCACAGCACCGGTTGTGGTTTTATAAGGAGGAAGGCATGAGAAGCAGAAAAGTCCTGTTTTATCTCGTTGTCGCGCTGCTCGTCGTCGCGACGGCGATGTCGTTTGCCGAGACGAAGAAGCTGAAAAGAATCGGCCTTTACACTTTCGTCGAGATCAAGGGGCAGGTCCCCACTCCCGAAATCATGAAAATCCTGTTCGACCGGTACGCCGGGGACATCAAGACCGGCTTCGAGATGGCCGGCTACGGGGAACTTTACCAGCCGTTCATGGATCAGCTCAAGACCGCCGAGTTCAAGGACGAGAGCGTCGCCGTCGGCGACAAGCTGATGTGGATGCTGTTCAAGTCCCAGGGCAAGGTCAAAGTCGCCCAGGACATCGAATGGGCCGGCAAGGAACCGTTGCCCGCGTTCTCCGTCCAGGTCAAGAAGGACTGGAAGATCTACGATTTCGTCATCCCCAAGCCGTGCGGCAACATCGCCCTGCGGGGGATCACCGAGTCCATCCCGCCGGCCCTTTGCAGCCTGGTCGTCGTTCCCGAGCGGGCCAACATCAACGACCCGATCACGATCGACATGAGCGGGACCAAGGACGCCAAGAGCATGACCGTCGAGGTCTATGACGCCCAGGGCCAGAAGATCGCCACCCAGGCGCTGACTCTCGATTCGCCCAAGTGGCAGACGAAGTTCGACAAGCCCGGCGAATACACGTTCAAGGGCGCCGCGGTCAATATGGAAGGGATCACGTCCGCGAATCCCTGCGCCGCCAAGACCTACATCAACATCCCGCCCATCTGCAAGCTCTGGACCTCCTGCCTGCCGTGCGAGGATTACGTCGGCCGCCCGATCACGTTCGACGCCTCCGGCTCCACGGACCCCGACGGCCAGGTCGTCAAGGTCGTGTTCGAGCTCATGGACTCGTCCGGCAAGGTGCTGGACACCTGCGTCGCGACGCGGAAGCCCTTCGTCTGGGAGAAGGTCTTCACCAAGGCCGGGACGTACACGATCAGCGCCACGGCCTATGACAACGACGGCGCCAAGTCGGCCTCGACCGACCAGAACCGCCTGACCTTCGAAGTCACCCAGAAGAAATTCTTCTGGCAGGTCGCCATCGGGCCGATGCTGTCGAGCGGCATGAAGCTGACGAGCGATGGATACGATTACGAGGGCACGTACGGCCTGGGCGGCTTCCTCCGGGGCGGCATCTTCTACTGGCTCTCTCCGGACAAGTGGAGCTTCACATTGACCGGCGGCGGCGTCATGCCGTTCAAGGGCGAGCCCTGGAAGTTCGCCTTCCTGGCCGAAGGCTTGATCAACGGCCACTACAAGAAGTCCTTCGCCGGCGTCGGCCTCGGCTTCAGCTCGAAATCGCAGGACCTGACGGAATCCGGGATGGACATCGTCGCCCAGATCGGCACGAACGTTTTCCAGAGCTGGACGAAGTCCGGCCAGCTGTTCTTCGAATTCCGGGCTCCGGTCGGACGCTCCTTCGAGTACAACCACCGGTTCGGCCTCGGTTTCCGGATGCTGTTCTAAGCCGGAACGTTCTTCGACGACACCAGGGCCGGAGAGCCGCCTCTCCGGCCCTTTTTTTTGTCCGCGGCGGGCGTGATCGTCTCGCGGGGCCGACGGCCGGCCGGGCGCGCATCACGGCCGGGGCGCCGTGGGAAAAGGCGAAGGGGAGCGGGGGCTGAAGGCGGACAGAGCCGGGGCGATGAAGAAAATCGTCAGGGGGGCGCCAAGGACGCGTCAGTCGTTGAGCTTGCCGAGCTTGGCCAGCTCGTCGTTATAGTACTTCCGATAGAGGATTTCCCATTCCCGGCTGCCTTCTTCGATGGATTTCTTCTGGGTCTGGATCTTGTCGGTGGCCTTCTTGTCGAGGGCCTCGTACAGCTTCATCTCATCTTCGATCGTCCGGACGATGATCAGGCGGATTTCATTCGGGTCGTCCATGAACTCGACCTGGTCGTTCTTCTCCAGCACGTTGAGAATCTGGCGCGAGAGGTAGTTTATTTTTTCCCTGGACAGGCGGTTGCTCACAGGACGATTCCCTTCTCTTTGGCCAGCTTGGTCTTGATCATCCGGAACATGGTCTGGTATTCGATGTTATCTTTCCGGATTTTCTCCATGTGCTTGTTGAGGATTTCCCGGACCTCCTGGTCGAGCCGATCCTCCTTCTGGAACTCGTCGGTCATGAGAAGCGTGACTTCGTCGAGCAGACGGTTCCGGTCGTCGACGGTGATCTTGGCTTCCTTGGCCAGATTGCGCAAAATCACGGACGCCAGATGCTCGATTTGGCCTTTCGTCAGTCTCATAACCCGAATAACATACAATATGTGGTGCCAAAATTCAAGAAAAGAATGCCTTTTTTGGGCGAAAATCGGAAAGAGCGGCCTTCGCGGCCCGCGGCGGGCCTCATTTGAGGACGAGGAAAGGCAGAAGCTGGCCCCGATCGGGCGAGGGCCTGGCCAGGGCGGCCAGCTTGCCCGAGGGATCAATCACCTGGAAAAGGTCCGTGTCCGCCCAGGCAGCCGTCTTCCCCGGGGAGGGCGGGACGAGATGCCCGGGCGAGAGAGGGCGGCCGTTGAAGACCAGCTCCAGGGCCCCGGGCACGAGGACCACCGCCGGCACGCCGGGCAGCAGGCGCTCCAGGGGGACAAGGATTTCCTCAAGCCTGCCCGCGGCCGCGGCGGCTTCGATGCGCTCGATCGAAACGGCGTTTTCGAGGGCGTAGGGGCCCACCGACGTGCGCCTCAGGCTGTGGAGGTGGGCGCCGCAGCCCAGTTTCAAGCCGAGGTCGTGGGCCAGCGAGCGAACGTACGTCCCCGACGAGCAGGCGACCTCGAATTCGAGGAACGGAAGCGCGCAGGCGCGCAGGGCGAACGATCGGACGACGACCCGGACAGGCGCCAGGACGACTTCCTTGCCCGCCCTGGCCAGCTCGTAGGCCGGACGGCCGCCGATCTTCTTGGCGGAATAGGGGGGAGGGAGCTGGAGGATTTCCCCTTCCAGGCTTTTCATGGCCGCGGCCAGGGTCTCGGGAGAGACGTCGACGGGTCTCTCTTCCGAATCCGGGCGTCCCGACGCGTCGTAGGTGTCCGTCGCGAAGCCCAGACGGATCGAGCCGTCGTAGGTCTTGTCGTGCCCGGAGAGATAGGGAAAGAACCTCGTCGCCCGGCCGACGGCCAGGAGAAGGACGCCCGTCGCGTCGGGATCCAGCGTGCCGCCGTGGCCGACCTGCTTGATCTTGAGCAGTCTCCGGATGCCGAGGACGACATCGTGGGAAGTGCAGCCGCTGGGTTTATCGACGATGAGGATTCCGTCCATGGGGTTCAGCAGCCGGCCGGACCCCGGCTACTCGGAGACCGGCGGGGCTTCGGCCGCGGCCGCGTCGAGAAGCTCCTCGACTGTCTTCGGGATCTCCTTGATCAGGCGCTCATAGGGGCCGTAGACCGTGAAGCCCGAGGCGTGGATGTGCCCGCCGCCGCCGAAATGCTCGGCCGCCCGGGCCGCGTTGGCCCTGCCCTTCGACCTCAGGCTGACCCGGAACGTGTCCTTCTCCATCTCCTTGAAGAACATGACCATTTCCGTGCCCTTGATGGAGCGGGCCAGGGTGGTGATGTCCTCCGTGTCGATCTCCTGGAGGTGGAGCGCCGCGAGATCCCTCTTGAACATGCTGATGATGGCGATGTTGCCCTTGGCGTTCAGGGTCAGCGTCGAGAGGACCTGGCCGAGGAGTTTGATTTTCTCGGGCAGGTTGTTGTTGAACAGCCGTTCCGAGACGCGGATGGGGCTCGCCCCGGCCCGGGCCAGGCTGGCGCACGTTTCGAGGGCCTTGACCGTCGTGTTGGAGAACTGGAAAGAGCCCGTGTCCGAGACGATGGCGCAGTAGAGGTGATCCGCGATCTCCGGCGTCAGGGTCAGGCCCATCAGGACGCCGAGCTCGAAAACCATCTCGCCCACGGCCGAGGCGCCGGGGTTGATCCAATTGATATTCGCGTAGGGGGTGTTCGAATAATGGTGGTCGATGTTGATCTTGAAGGCGCCGTCCAGATGCTCCTGTCCGGAGCGCGAGACATCGGCGCATTCGAGGAGAATCACGGTGTCGTAGCCGGCGGGATCGATCTGCCCGACGCGGATCCTGGCGGCGTCCGGGAAAGAGGAAAAGGGATAGGGCGTGTTGTCCTTATTGACGACCGAGATCTGGATGCCCAGCAGGTCGCCCATCCGGCTCAGGGCCAGGCCGGTGCAGAGGGAATCTCCGTCCGGCCTGAGGTGCGAGGTCACGGCGATCCGCCGCGAGGCGCGGATCCGGGCCGCGATCTCCATTCGGGGGTCAACTGTCATGTTTCTTCGTCCGTTCGATCAGTTTGTCGATCTTGTCCGCGTATTCCGGACCGGTGTCCAGGATGAAAAATAGTGCCGGATTATACTTCAATTTGACGCGGGAGGCAAGGGTCTTCCGGATGTATCCTTTGTTCTCCTCCAGCCGGGCCAGGAAGACCTCGGGGTCGGCTGCCCCGAAGACGCTCACGTAGACGTGCGCGTTGAGGAGGTCGGGGGTCATCTCGACCCTCGTCACGGTCACCAGCCCCGAGGACGAGTCCTGGAATTCCCGGATCATCAGGCGGCCGAGCTCCTCCTGGATGAGCTCGGCGACACGGCGGGGCCGCAATCCCGGTTTCAGCATGATATCTCCTCCCCGCGGCGGCCGCTAAACGTATCGGATCTCGTGGCCGACGACCTCTCCTTCCTCGAGACCCCGGGCGTCGGCGAGGATCCGGTTGAGCAGATCCTCGACAACCGCCGCCTGGCTGTTGAGCGTCACGACGCCCAGCCGCGTCCTTTGCCACTTGTCCTGGTAATCGAGCTCGGCCACGGCCACGTTGTGCCTGGCCTTGAGCCGCTCCTTGAACCCGTGGAGGATACGCCGCTTGTCCTTGAGAGACCGGGCGTAAGGCAGGAAGATGTCGAGCGTCAGAAGACCGACGATCATCGGAACCCCGCGACGGCGTCAGACCGCTTTGACTTTTTCCTTGATGAAGGCCTCGATCGTATCGCCCGTCTGGATATCGTTGAACTTGTCGAGGCCGATGCCGCACTCGTAGTCCTTCTTGACCTCGTTCACGTTCTCCTTGACGTGCTTGAGCGAGGAGATGCGCCCCTGGTGGATGATCGTCTTGCCGCGCACGACCCGGATCTCGGAATTGCGGGTGATCTTCCCGTCCTGGACGTAACAGCCGGCGATGGCGCCGACCTTCGGGATCTGGAAGACGCGGCGGACGTCGGCGCGGCCCTGGTAGGTCTCCTTGATGACGGGATCGAGCAGGCCGATGACGGCTTTCTTGATGTCGTCGCTGAGCTGGTAGATGATGTCGTAGGTGCGGATCTCGACCTCTTCCTTCTTGGCCAGGTCGAGGACCTTCGGGCTGGGCTTGACGTTGTAGCCGATGATGACGGCGTTCGAGGCGGAGGCCAGGAGAACGTCGGCCTCGGTGATGGCGCCCGTCGCCTGATGGACGAGCTTGATGTCCACCTTCTCGGTGGCCAGGCGCGGGATGATGTCGGCCAGGACTTCGACCGAGCCCTGGACGTCGGCCTTGAGGATCAGGGCCAATTCCTTGGCCCGTCCCACTTCGATCCGCTTGAACAGGTCGTCGAGCGTGTAATGCTCGGGCTTCACCTGGTCCCGCTTCTTCATCCGGGACTGGCGGAAGGCGACGATCTTCTTGGCCGAGACGATATCGTCCGTGACCTGGAAGAAGTCGCCCGCCTGGGGGACGTCGGAGAAGCCCATGATTTCCACCGGCATGGACGGGCCGGCGCTCTTCAGGGCTTTCCCCCTCTCGTCGAAGAGCGCCCGGGCCTTGCCCGCGGCCGTGCCCGAGACGAAGGCCTGGCCCGCGAGGAGCGTGCCGTGCTGGATGATGACGGTCGCCAGCGGGCCCTTCTGCGTGTCCAGCCGGGCTTCGAGGACGACGCCCTGGGCCGGCACCTTGGGGTTGGCCTTGAGCTCGAGGATATCGCTCAGGAGAAGGATCATTTCGAGGAGATCGTCGACATGCGTCTTGTCGCGGGCCGAGACGGCGACGCTGATGGTCTTGCCGCCCCAGTCCTCGACGAGGAGGCCTTCCTTGGACAGCTGCTGCTTGACCCGGTCCAGGTTGGCTTCGGGCTTGTCGACCTTGTTGATGGCCACGATGATGGGGACACCGGCCGCCTTGGCGTGGTCGATGGCCTCCTTGGTCTGGGGCATGACCCCGTCGTCGGCGGCGACGACCAGGACGACGATGTCCGTGACCTTGGCGCCGCGGGCCCGCAGCTGGGTGAAGGCCTCGTGGCCCGGCGTATCGACGAAAGTGATCGAGCGGTTCTTGACGGCGACGCGGTAGGCCCCGATGTGCTGGGTGATGCCGCCGAATTCCTTATCGACGAGGTGGGAGGAGCGGATGGCATCGAGGAGCGTCGTCTTGCCGTGATCGACGTGCCCCATGATGGTGACGACCGGGGAGCGGGGGACGAGCTCGGAGGTCCGGGCCTCGGTCTGCCGGCGCATGGCCTGTTCGAAGGTCATGAACTCGGCGTCGAAATCCGTGGCCTTGGTGACGGCCGCCGCCATGGCCTCATCGGCGAAATCGTCGATGTCGGCGGCGATGCCCTTGGCCGCGAGCTTGTCGATCAGGTCCTTGGGCTTGAGCTTCATCCGCTCGGCCACGTCCCGGAGGGACAACCCCTCCCAGATGGTGACGGCGTGCCGGGGCCTGGGGGCGGCTTCCTTGACGATTTTCTTGACGATTGGTTTTTTTGCTTGATCACTCATGCTGTTGTTCTTGCGTAATGGAAATTTTCCAGCCGACGAGTCTGGACGCCAGCTTGACATTGATGCCTTTCTTGCCGATGGCCAGCGACAGCTGGTCTTTGGCCACGATGGCCTCCAGGGTTTTTTCGTTCGTGTTGATGGCCGCGAGCCTCTCGACCTTGGCCGGGCTCAGCGCGGCCCTGGCGAAGGCGCCGATGTTGGCCGACCATTCGATGATGTCGACCTTTTCGCCGCCGAGCTCCTTGGAAATGGCCAGGATCCTGTTCCCCTTGACGCCGATGCAGGCGCCGATGGGGTCGATGTCGCGCTCCCGGCTGGTGACCGCCACCTTGGACCGTTCGCCGGCCTGCCGGACGATGTCCTTGATGACGATCGTGCCGTTGGCGATCTCCGGGACCTCGATCTCGAGGAGCTTGGCCAGAAATCGCGGGCTCGTCCGGGAGACGACGATCTGCGGGCCCTTGGGCCCCCGGACGACCTGGCTGATGACGGCCTTGACCATGTCTCCGCGCCGGAAATCGTCCGCGGGGAGCTTCTCCCACAGGGGGAACAAGACCTCGGTCCGGCTGACCTCGAGGATGACGGCTCCGTCCTCGATGCGGCGGACGACGCCGGTGACGATTTCTCCCAGGCGGGGGGCGAAATCCACGTAGATCTTCTCCTGCTCGGCGTCCCGGACCTTCTGGAAGATGACCTGCTTGGCGGCCTGGGCGGCGATCCGGCCCAGGGTGTCGGCGGGCAGGTCGATCTCGACCTCGTCGCCCTCCTTGGCGCCGGAGCGGATCCGGGCGGCCTCCTCCAGGGAGATTTCCAGGGCGTTGTTCTGCGGCTTCGCCGCGGCTTTCTTGATGGCGCAGACCCGCAACTCACCCTTTTCGGGCTTGAACAGGATCCGAACATTCTCGTTGTGGGAGAAGACCCGGGAGGCCGCGACCCTCAGAGATTCCTCGATCGCCTGGATGATCACGCGAGGCTCGACATCGCGCTCTTTGCTGAGCTGGAGGATCGTATTCCAGACGTTGACTTTCATACGCAGTTCTCTGTTTCCGCCGAGGGAAATCCGGTGTTGTCAGATTATATCGGAAAACCTCTCGGAGTGCAACGGCGCCGGACAGGCGGCCTAGCCGACCGGCTCGCCGTGGAGGCTGTAGGCCCCGGAGCCGGTGACGCGGACGGTGACGAAGCGGCCGGCGGCCGTCGCGGGGGCCGGAAAATTGACCACCAGGTTGCCCTCGGTCCGTCCGGCCATGCGGCCGGCGCCCTTGGGGCTCGGCCCCGAGCAGAGGACCTCGAGCTCGCGCCCGACGAACAAGGCGTTGATCTCCGTCTGGATCGTCTTCTGGAGGTTCTGGAGGACCATGAGCCTCCGCCTCTTGGCCTCGAGGGGGACGTCGTCCGCCATCCGGGCGGCGGCCGTCAGAGGCCGGGGCGAATAGCGGAAGGAGAAGATGCCGGCGAACCGGATCCGCCGGAGCGCTTCGCACGTCGCCTCGAAGTCGGCCTCGGTCTCGCCGGGGAAACCGACGATGATATCGGTGTTCAAGAGGATGCCGGGAACGGCCGCCCTGATCCGCTCGACGAGGGCCAGATAATCCTCCCGGCCGTAGCCCCGGTTCATGCGCTCCAGGACGTCCGAGGAGCCGGACTGGAGGGGGAGATGGAGGCTCCGGCAGACCTTCGGGTTCCGGGCCATGGCCCGGATGATGTCGTTGCCGAAGTTCTTCGGGTGGGAGGTGATGAAGCGGATCCAGGCGGGACCCGAAACGGCCGAGACCGCGTCCAACAGGGCGGCGAAACCGCGCCCTGTCGCGGGATCGCGGTAGGAGTTGACGTTCTGCCCCAGGAGCTGGATTTCCCTGTAGCCGGCCGCGGCCAGGTTTTCGGCTTCGCGGACGACCTCCTCGAACGGCCGGAATTTTTCGCGGCCGCGGCTGAAGGGGA
>Ga0153915_10002572_pt1 | contig 16506 bp, 20 predicted proteins | sample Opewatmetagenome_2_FD_107003 | JGI IMG/M metagenome (GOLD analysis project Ga0153915, IMG submission 107003) | Freshwater wetland microbial communities from Ohio, USA - Open water 3 Core 3 Depth 3 metaG | ecosystem: Environmental > Aquatic > Freshwater > Wetlands | place: USA: Ohio, Lake Erie...
GACCTGCTCGATCTTGCCGCGATTGAAGACGGCCAGGCGGTCGCTCATGGTGAGCGCCTCCTACTGGTCGTGGGTGACGTAGATGAAGGTGATCCCGACCTGCTGCTGGATCGCCTTGAGCTCGATCTGCATCTCCTCGCGCAGCTTCAGGTCCAGGGCGCCCAGCGGCTCGTCCAGGAGGAGCACCTTTGGCCGGTTGACGAGCGCCCGTGCCAGGGCCACTCGCTGGCGCTGGCCGCCGGAGAGCTGGCCGGGGCGGCGCCGCTCGTACTGCTCCAGCCGCACCATGCGCAGGGCCTCTGCCACTCGCGTGGTGCGCTCCGCCTTGGGGACCTTGCGAACCATGAGCCCGTAGGCGACGTTCTCACCCACCGACATGTGCGGGAAGAGGGCGTAGTCCTGGAAGACGGTGTTCACGTCGCGGTCGAAGGGGGGCACCGTGGTGACGTCGCGACCGTGGAGCAGGATGCGGCCCTCGGTCGGCAGCTCGAAGCCGGCGATCATGCGCAGGGTGGTCGTCTTGCCCGAACCCGACGGACCGAGCATCGAGAAGAACTCTCCGTCGTGGACATCGAGGTCGATCCCGTTGACGGCGGTGACCGGGAAGCTCCCGTCATGGTCCACGAAGGTGGCGACCCGACGGCCAACCTCGTCGTCGCCGAAGCGCTTGACGAGGTGCTCCAGGCGGACGGCCGGCACCGCGTTCGCCGCCGGGGCGCTCGCCTCGGCGTGGTTCGGGGTGCCTTGGGTTGCGGCCATCGTTTCGACGGGCAAGAACGGCCTCGGGTAGGCTGCGTGGCAGGTTGGCCCACTGTGCGGTTTGGGCCCGCCGCGTGTCAAGACGGTTGCGGAGGGCAGGGTGCTCGGACTCGGGGTGGCGCTGGCCCTGGCATCGGCGGTGGCCTGGGGCGCCGGCGACTTCATGGCCGGCCTGGCCGCGCGACGCATCCCGGCGCTGGGCGTCACGGTCGGCGCCCAGGCCGCCGGCCTTCTGCTCCTTCTCGGCGCGGCTGTCGTGCTCCAGCCGCCGGCACCTGCCGCGTCCGCCCTGCTGCTGGCCGCCGTCGCGGGACTGTTCGGCGGGCTCGGGCTGGCCGCCCTCTACGCGGGGTTGGCTATCGGCAACATGGGGCTCGTCTCGGCCATCTCAGGGGTGGGCTCGGTGCTCATCCCGCTCGCGGTTGGCGCGTTTCTGCAGGGCGTGGTGGTCGCGCCGGTCCAGCTGCTGGGCGTGGCCTGCGCCGTGGCTGCGGCAGTGGCCGGCAGTGCGGCCCTGACCCGTGGCGTGAATGCGCGATCACTGATCCTGGCGGCCGTCGCCGCACTGGGATTCGGCGGCTGGTTCGTCTTCGTTGACCTTGCCGCGCGCGACGAGCGCCTGTGGGCCCTGATCGCGAGTCGCGCGGCGGCCACCGCGCTCATCGGCGGGATGGCGTTGATCCGGAGCGAGCACCGCGGCCTTCGGAGCAGGGCCGGCCTCATCCTCGCGGCAGGCGCAGCTGACGTGACCGCCAACGGGCTGACGGTGATCTCCTTCGCCTCCATCCCGGTGAGCGTGGCCGCCGCCCTGTCGGGGATGTACCCCCTGGCCACCATGCTGCTGGCCCGCGGCGTGCTGGGCGAGCGGTTGCCACGCATCGCCCTGCTGGCGGTCGGTCTGGCGGTGGCGGGGATCGTCCTGATCTCGATCGGGGGCTGACCGGGTCCTAGGCAGGCCAGCCGCCTCCGGTATGGGCCGAACGGGATGCGATTGCACAGGGCATCGGTCCGGGTCTCCTCGCTGCCTCATCGACGCCAAACTGCTCGAGCGCCGAGGCAGGAAGAGGACATGAACGGTCCTTACCGGCTGATTACCGCCGGCTTATCGGGCTATCATGGGGAGCCCTCTCCCGCGACCTGCCGAAAACGAGTCCGAGCGTCATGACCTTCGATCGCGTCGCCATCGTCGAGGCGGCTCTCGACGCCGTCCTCCTGCAGTCCTCGCCGGCGGCTGCGCCCCTCGCCGGGGATGCGCCCCTGCGGCCGGGGAGCGGGCTGACCGCTCGGAAGGCGGTCGAGCTGTTCGAGGACCAGGTGCTCTCCCGTGAGCTGGACGTGGCCGCTCGCGAGCTGAAGAAGACCAATCGGTCCTTCTACACCATCGGCTCTGCCGGTCATGAGAACAACGTGGTGCTCGGCGCGCAGCTGCGCATCAACGACCCCGCCTTCCTGCATTACCGCTCCGGCGCGTTGATGATGGCCCGTGCCCGGCAGCTGCCCGGCAGCACCCCGGCCTTCGACACCCTGCTCGGCATCGTGGCCAGCCGCGAGGATCCGATCGCCCAGGGGCGTCACAAGGTGTGGGGCAGCCGCCCGCTCTGGGTGCCGCCGCAGACGTCGACCATCGCCAGCCATATGCCCAAGGCCATGGGCCTGGCCTTCGCGCTGGCCCGCGCGCGACGGCTCGGTGTGGCCTCTGACCTGCCCGACGACGCCATCGTGGCCTGCTCCTTCGGCGATGCGAGCGCGAACCACGCCACCGCCCTGTCGGCGATCAACACCGCGCGCTATGCGGTCCAGATCGGCCTGCCAATGCCGATCCTGTTCATCTGCGAAGACAACGGCATCGGCATCAGCGTCCCCACCCCGCAGGGCTGGATCGAGCAGACCTTCTCGCACATGGAGCACCTGCGCTACGACCTGGCCGATGGCGAGCTGGACGAGGTCTGGGATGCGGTCGCGGCGGCGGTGCACTACGTGCGCGGGGCGCGGCGTCCGGCCTTCCTGCATCTGCGCACGGTCCGACTGTGGGGACATGCCGGCAGCGACGCCGAGCAGGTGTATCGCTCTGTGGCGGAGATCGCGGAGACAGAGGCGCAGGACCCCCTGCTTCGCACCGCGCGCCGCCTCATTGGGAGCGGTGCGGCGACGCCCGAGGATCTCCGCGCACTGGTCGCCGCGACCCGCGAGCGGGTGATGGCCGCGGCCGAGGAGGCGACCCGCCGACCGCGGCTCGAAACCACCGAGGAGGTGATCGCCCCGCTTGCCCCGTACCACCCCGAGCAAGTGGCGGCGAGAGCCGCCACGCCGCTCCTCGACGCAGCGGCTCGCCGGGAGCTTCACGGCGGCACGCTCCCCGAGGAGGCGACCCTGCCGAATGCCCGGACCCTGGCCGGCTGCCTCACTGCGGCGCTCACCGACGAGCTGGCGCGCCGCCCGGAGATGATCGTCTTCGGCGAGGACGTCGGTCGCAAGGGCGGCGTATACAACGTGACGAACGGGCTGCAGAAGCGGTTCGGCGTCGGACGGGTGTTCGACACGCTGCTCGACGAGACCTCGATCCTCGGCATCGCCCAGGGGGCTGCCCATATCGGCCTCCTCCCGGTGCCGGAGATCCAGTACCTGGCCTACCTGCACAACGCCATCGACCAGCTGCGCGGGGAGGCGGCATCGCTCCAGTTCTTCAGCTCCGGCCAGTTCCGCAATCCACTCGTCGTGCGCGTCCCCGGCCTCGCGTATCAGAAGGGCTTCGGTGGTCACTTCCACAACGACAACAGCGTCGGCGCCCTCCGCGACATCCCCGGCCTGGTGCTGGCGGTCCCGGCCCGGGGCGACGATGCCGCGCGCATGCTGCGCGGCTGCCTGGCGATGGCGGCCGAGGACGGCCGGGTGATCGTCTTCCTCGAGCCGATCGCTCTCTATCACGAGAAGGACCTGGAGGCCGAGGGCGACGGAGGCTGGCTGACCGACTATCCCGCCCCGCCGGCGTTCCTGCTTCCTGGCGAGGTGGGAATCTACCCACCCCCGGAGATGACCTACCCCGACCTGCTGATCGTCAGCTACGCCAACGGGCTGCGCCTCTCGCTGCAGGCCGCACGCCGGCTGCAGGAGGATCACGGCATCGCTGCCCGCGTGCTCGACCTTCGCTGGCTCAACCCGCTCCCCTTCGAGGCGGTGCGCCAGCAGGCGGCGGCGATCGGCAGCGTCCTGGTGGTCGACGAGTGCCGCCGGACCGGGGGCGGCGTGGCCGACGCGCTGATCGCGGACCTGGCCGAAGCTGAGATCGGGCGGCGGTTCGGCTCGGTCCGCGCGGTGGACAGCTTCGTGCCGCTGGGGACCGCCACCAGCGCGGTGCTGGTCGGGGTCGACCAGATCATCGCTGCGGCGCTCACCGCCGTCGGCGGACGGATGCGCGCGTGAGCCGGGCCGTCTTGGTCTGCCCCGGCCGCGGCTCGTACGCGGCCGCGTCGCTGGGCTCGCTGCAGGCCGACCACCCCTGGGTCCAGCGGGCCGAGCAGCTGCGCGCCACGTACGACCTCGAACCACTCCTGGAGCTCGACCGCAGCCCCCGCTTCGACCCGGCGCGCCACCTGGCGCCGGTGCATGCCTCGCCCCTCATCTTCCTGGTCTCCATGCTCGATGCCGAGAAGGCGGCGCGCGACCACGACATCACCGCCGTGCTGGGTAACTCGATGGGCTGGTACACGGCGCTCGGCGTCAGCGGTGCGCTGCGCTTCGACGACGCGTTTCGTCTCGTGCAGGAGATGGCGATCCTCCAGCAGGAGGAGCTTCCCGCCGGAGGCCCCGGCGGCCAGGTCATCTATCCCCTGACCGATGCGGCCTGGCGGCCGGAGCCGAAGCTCCATGCCGCCGTCGCGGCGATCCTCGCCGAAAGCCACGGGAACGGCGGAGGCCAGATCCACGAGAGCATCGACCTCGGCGGCTACGCGGTCCTTGCCGGCGATGAGAAGGGGATCGCCAGCCTGCTCTCCCGGCTGACGCCGGTGAAGCTCGGTGAGCGCCAGTTCCCGTTGCGCCTCGCGCTGCACGGCCCGTACCACACCCCGCTGGTGGCCCACGTGGCGGCCAGGGCCCAGGCGCAGCTGAGCGATCTGGCCTGGCGGGAGCCGGCCGCCACCCTGATCGACGGCCGGGGGGTGCGCTGGACGCCCTGGTCGACCGACCCGGCGGCGCTGCGCGACTACACGCTCGGCGAGCAGGTGACCTCGCCCTACCGGTTCGCCACCTCGCTGCGCGTGGCCCTTCGCGAAGAGGCGCCCGATGCGCTGGTCCTTCCGGGGCCCGGCAACTCGCTCGGCGGCATCTGCGGTCAGGCCATCGTCACCGAGGGCTACCGCGGCATCCGCTCGCGCGAGGAGTTCGAGGAGGCGCAGCGCTCCGAGGATCCGCTGGTCCTCTCCATGCGTCGCTGACCGATGGCCGGGCCGGGGCTGGCCGCGCCGGACACCGTGGCCGTCATTCCGGTTGCCGCGCCCATCGACCTGCGCTCGACTCTTGCGCCGCTGGCCCACGGCCGTGGCGATCCGACCATCCGCTTCGCCGACGACGCGATCTGGCGAGCGACCCGCACTCCCGGCGGTGCCGCCACCATCCGGCTGCGAGTCGCGCCAGAGGGGATCGAGGTGGCCGCGTGGGGAGCGGGCAGCGACGAGGCGGTAGCCGGCGCCCAGGACCTGGTCGGGGTCCACGACCAGCCAGGGCGGCTGGTGCCGCGTCATCGGCTCATCGCCGAGCTGGTGCGTCGTCATCCGGGGCTGCGTCTGCCGCGGACCAACCGGGTCTTCGAGGCGCTGCTTCCCGCCATCTGCGAGCAGAAGGTGACCGGGATCGAGGCGCGCGCCGCCTTTCGGGGGCTCGTCGCCGCGTATGGCGAGCCGGCGCCGGGGCCTGGCGGCCTGCGCCTCCCGCCTGGGCCCGACGTCCTGGCAGCGCTGCCGTACTTCGCTTTCCACCGCTTCGGCCTGGAGCGTCGGCGGGCAGATCTGATCGTGGCTGCCGCTCGCCTCGCGCCGAAGCTCGAGGGCGCGGCCCCGGCGCAGGCCGATGCGCTCATGCGGGCCGTTCCGGGGATCGGACCGTGGACCTGCGCGGAGGTCGGACGGATCGCCTTCGGCGATCCGGACGCGGTGAGCATCGGGGACTACCACCTCCCCAACCTGGTCGCCTGGGCCCTGGCCCGGGAACCGCGCGGGGACGATGCACGGATGCTCGAGCTCCTGGCACCCTACGAGGGCCAGCGCGGTCGGGTGCAGCGCCTCCTCGAGGAGAGCGGCCTGCATGCCCCTCGCTACGGGCCGCGGATGGCACCGCGGCGAATCGCCGGGATCTAGCCCTACAGGTAGTGGACGGCCCGCGCGCGGGTCAGCAGATCGTCACGGAAGTCCGGATGGGCGATGGCGATGAGCGCCCGGGCGCGTTCGCCGACGGTCCGGCCATGGAGCTCCGCAACGCCCCATTCGGTGACAACGGTTCGCACGTGAGCGCGGGTGGTCACCACCCCCGCTCCCTCCTGCAGCAGCGGCGCGATGCGCGATACGGTGCCGCCCGCCGCGGTCGATGGCAGGGCGATGATCGCCCGCCCCTCGGTCGAGAGGGCGGCGCCCCGGATGAAGTCCATCTGGCCACCGACCCCGGAGTAGAAGCGCGAGCCGATGGAATCGGCGACGACCTGCCCGGTCAGGTCCACCTCGATCGCCGAGTTGATGGCCACCATCCGGCTGAAGCGGCGGATGACCGAGGTGTCGTTGGTGTAATCGACCGGCCGCAGCTCGACCATCGGGTTGTCATCAACGAACCGATACAGCTCGCGACTCCCGATCATGAAGGCCGAGACGATCTTGCCCCGGTTGATCTCCTTGCGGGCCCCGGTGATCGCGCCGCATTCGACGAGGGGGATCACCGCATCGGTGAACATCTCGGTGTGGATCCCCAGGTCGCGCTTGTCGCGCAGCGCCAGTGCGGTGGCGGCCGGGATGGCGCCGATCCCCAGCTGAAGCGTGGCACCGTCGCTGACCAGCTCCGCGACGTGCTCGCCGATGCGCCGCTCAACGGGCCCCAGGGGCGCCTCGATGTGCTCGTAGGGCGGGATCTCGACCTCGACCCCGAAGTCGATCTTCGAGACGTGGATGAAGGTGTCGCCCAGGGTGCGCGGCAGGGCCGCGTTCAGCTGGGCGATCACGGTCCTGGCGGAGCGCGAAGCGGCCAGCGCGGCATCGACGCTGGTGCCCAGCGAGCAGAAGCCGTGCGCATCGGGCGGTGTCACGTTGAGAAGGACGGCGTCGAGCGGCAGGGTGCCCGAAGTGAAGAGCTGCGGTACGTCGGACAGGAAGACCGGGACGTAGTCGGCGCGTCCCTCGTTCACTGCGCGTCGGGCATTGGCCCCGATGAAGAGCGCCTTGTGCCGGAAATGCGGCGCCATGTCGGGCGCGAGGTGGGGACCGGGTCCCTCGGTGTGGAAGTGAACCATGCTCACCGACTCGAGTTCCGCAGCCCTGGCCACCAGGGCATCGAGCAGGGCCGATGGCGTAGCGGCACCGCCGTGCACGAAGACCTGCTGCCCGGACCGGATCCCGGCAACGGCTTCGGCGGCGGTGACGATGCGCATGGCCGGAGTGTAGGGCGGCGTCCGGTCAGTGGTGAGGGACGAAGGGCACGACCAGGAGGGACCGAACGGCTGGGCCGGGAGGGGCCAACGGCACTCGTTGCCGTCGGCGCCTCGGGGGCAGACTGCGTGCATGATCCGCCACGTGCGCCCGGGAGACGGTCCCGCGATCGCCGACTTCTATGCTCGCCTCAGCCCGGACAGCCGACGCAGCCGCTTCTTCGGAGCCTGCCGGGGACTCGACGAGGTCGAGGCGGAGCGTTTCGCCCAGGCGCGCGAGCGCGGCGGTGATGGGTTGCTGGCGATCGATGGCGCCGGCTCCGTGATCGGCCACCTGTGCCTCGAGCCCACCGGCCATCGCCGCCACGGGCGCGTCGAGGAGGTCGCGGTAGCCGTCGCCGAGCAGGCGCGCAGCCGTGGGCTGGGGAGAGACCTGCTCAACGCTGCCATCCGGTCGGCCCGCCACCGCGGCGTGCTGGCGCTCGAGGCGACCATGCTGACCGGCAATGCTCCGATCCACGCTCTTCTCGAGCATTCCGGGCTGCCGTGGCACAGCCATGCACTGGAGCCGGGCCGCGAGACGATCCGCATCGAGCTGGCGGCCTCGCTGCGTGGAGTCGCGTAGCTCGAGATCCGGGACGACGACGCACCAGCCGTCGCGCGCGCGCTCAACCGAGCTGGTCACCAGGAAGCGGCACCCGAGGCACACGATCCCCGGCGTTGCCCCGCGGACCGGGCAGACAACCGAGCGCCGAACGACGCTGCGCTCCTGCGCGTGGCACACGATCCAGCTCAGGTCGAGCGGGGTGCTTGTCACGGGTGCCCTCCGAACACCGCGGATCACGAGGGCGGCCGGGCGAATGATCGCCCCGGCCGCCCGCTGTTCGCTGCTTATCGACTGGGAACAGCCAGCGCGTCGAGCGCCGCGATGGCACCTCGCAGCCGGTCGGCGTGCAGCTGCTCGTCGCCACCGAGCTCGATGAACTGCTGTGCGACCGCCTCGTCGCCTGCCCGATGGGCCTCTCCGGCGTACAGCGGATAGAGGCTCCGATGCTCGGTGACCTCACCGGCCAGCGACGCCTCGAGATTCTGTCGCGTGGTACCCACCAGCCCGAGCATCTCCGCGATCTCGCGGAAATGCTCCTTGCGTTCCTGCTTGCCGATCTCCTCGAAGAGCTCGGCCACATCGTCGAGCCCCTCATCCTCCGCACAATCAGCGAAGAGCGCGTAGCGCAGCGACGCCATCGCCTCTCCGGCCAATGCTCGCTCCAGGTGCAGCCGCGTCACCGCTTCCATGGTCAGACTCCTTCCTGACCGATGGTGGCGCGAGCGCCGCGGTCCGCCACGTGCCGGTTGGACCGATCGACAGGACAGCGGTCCCGCCTGATACGACCGGATGGCCCTATCGACCAGGCCTGGCTTGGCGGACCCTGCCATCGGGACCCGGTGCGGGACGCCCTGCCCGCGCCGGCCCCATTGAAGATGAAAGAGGTACCGACCATGCGTGTGATGCTCGCCTTTGATGGTTCCGCCGGCGCCGAGGCCGCGCGCGACCTGGTCGCGCATCTGCCCTGGCCGGCGGGGACCGCCATCAGCGTGGTGGCGGCCCTCGAGCGCGGCACTGACCTGTTTGGAGTGCGCGAGTTCGGCGTGACCCCGAGCGATGCGCGCGACGCCGAGGAGATGCTGGTCGCCGACCTCCAGGAGTCGCTGAACCAGGCGGCTGCGCCGCTCCGGGCACCCTCACGCAGCGTCGACACCAAGGTGGTCCGCGGGCGACCGGCGACGGCGCTCCTCGACGAGGCGGCCGCGCTGCAACCGGACCTGCTGGTGATCGGCACGCGCGGGCACGGGCCGCTGGCCAGCATCCTGCTCGGCTCGGTGTCCGCCGAAGTGGTCGACCACGCGCCGTGCCCGGTGCTCGTGGCTCGCGGCTCGGCAGTGCATGGCCTGGTCGTCGCGGTGGACGGGTCGGAGAGCGCGCAACGGGCGGTCGCGACGCTTGCAGCCTGGCCCGTCCTCCGCACCGTCCCCGCCCGCGTCGTTGCGGTCACAGTGCCTCCGCCTGTCTGGGCCGTCTCGGTCGAGGCAACCTTCTACCCGTCGTGGGTCCAGCTGCGTGACGACGCGGTCGCGGCCCAGCGCGACGAGCTGGCGAAGGTGGCCACCAACACGTGCGACCAGCTGACCCGCGCAGGGTTCGCAGTCTCGGTCGATCTGCGCGAGGGGGACCCCGCCGCGCAGCTGATCCATGCTGCGCAGGAGGCGAAGGCCGACCTCATCGTGGTCGGGTCACGCGGCCTGTCGGCGCTGCCTCGACTGGTGCTTGGCAGCACGGCTCGCAGCGTGGTCCTCCACGCGCCGGTATCGGTCCTCGTGGTGCGGGAGCCGCGGGAGCGCGTCAAGTCGGAAGAGCCGGTGCGGGCGCCGCGCGGGGTCGGGCTGGCGGTCGGCTGAGCGTCTGGCGTCCCCGGCAGGATTCGAACCTGCGACCCGCTGCTTAGAAGGCAGCCGCTCTGGTCCACTGAGCTACGGGGACGCGCCTCCGGAAAGGATAAGCCGACCGAGGTCGGCTAGACTGCGACGCAAGATGTCCGATGACCGAATCATCGCTCCCGTCACCCTGCAGCCGACCCAGATCGACACCGACCTCCAGCTGCTTCGCGACGAGGACCTGCTCAACGAGGAGCACCTGCGACGCATGGACCAGGTCCTCCTGCGACGCAACCTCGACCATGCCCGGATGTTCAGCCGCAAGCTGAGCCTGGAGCTGCAGCAGTACGTCCACCTCTATACGCCCGAGGCGAACGAGCTGCGCCGCCGGATCGAGCAGTACATGGTCATGGAGCGCATGATCGAACGGGAGATGGCCCGCCGCCACACCTACTGAGCGTTGCGTCTCCGCAACGCAATCGGCCCCGAATTGTGGATACCCGGCCCGTCGGCATCGAGCGTGTGTGGAAAAGTCGGATGGGGCGCGTCGCGCGATTGAGGCCGCCTGGCCGGAGGCGCGTGCGCGGCGATGCGACGGTCCTGGCGGACAGGCGAGCGACGTTGCCGCAACCCGCCCTCCTCAGGCGATGGTACGACCGATGCTCCCTGCTTCCGGGGTCTCACGTGACGTCGCCAGCACCGATCGCACCCAGCCGGCGAGGCGCGGCATCTCGAAGAGGCTGAGGGTCAGGCCGCGGGCCGCAAACTGGTCGTGATCCCATCCGTTGAACTCACGGCGAGCAGCCACGGCGCACATCTCGTCGTACAGCTCAGGCCAGCCGACCTGGCGGCGGTGGTGGCAGAAGCGGATGAAATCGGCGACATCGGCGGGCGGCATCTCGTCCGCTGCATCCGGCTGGCCCAGGCGCGCCACGGGCGCCTTCGAGCGCGTCTGCATGGGTGATGCTGCCTCCGCTGACTGGGTGGGCTGGGCTTGTGGGCGACCGATTCAACCGATTCGGCGGGTCCGAGGATAGGCGTCGGCGCCGAATGGTACGAGCCTCAAGCGACCCTGCGAAGGGGATCTGTCCACCAACTTATCCACATTCGTATCCACACTCTTCTATGTGGCAAACATCTTTCCACCTTCACGCAGGGGCGCCGGTGCAGCCGAGGTGATCTCGACGAGGAGTACGCGCTGACCCGCGGCGAGTGGCGCCCAAGAAGCTAGCCGACGGATCCCCGGACCGAGCGGGCGACAGGATCGACGGTGCCTGCGTTGCCGGGACTCCCGACAATCCAGGCAGCCTGCCATACAACGCGATGGGCGAGGTCTCGAGGAGGGATCCAGCCCGTCTCTGTTGCCCGCGCGCATTCCTACGCGAACCGGCGCATCGCCTCCCGGCGGTACGCATACATCGCGAGCGCAAACAGCGCGAGCGAGAATCCGAGCAGCCACAGGCCGCTCGTCACCGCGCCCTGCTGGGTCGCCCCGATGGCATCCCAGGCGAACTGGGCGTAGTGGTACGTCGGCAGGAACGGCGCGACCATGCGAAGGACATCCGGCATCTGGTCCAGCGGGACCAGCATTCCCGAGGCGAACGCCATCCCGAGGAAGACCATGTTGGCGATGGCGGGAGCTGCCGTGGGCCCCGCCAGGTAGGCGATGACGAAGCCCAGGGCGATGAATGGCAACGAACCTACGAGCAGCCGGGTGCCGAGCGCGAGCCACGTGGTTGCACCCAGCGCGATCCCCCCGGCCAGCCAGGCCATGGCGAAGAGCAGCACCAGCGCGATGAGCCCGTAGACCAGGGCGCTGATCGCCCGGGCAAGCACGAAGACCGATGCCGGCAATGGCGCCGCCCGCATGAGCAGGTCGACCTTCTGACCGCGGTCCAGGGCGAGCGTCACCCCGAAGTTGAAGATCATGACGCTTCCGACGGCATAGGCACCGATCGCCGCGAGCATGTAGGCCCCGAGGCTCACCGAACCCTGGTAGGGATCACGGGCGTGGGGCAGCACGAAGAACGCGAACAGCATGAGCGGCATCAGGAGGGCGGAAGCGCTCATGGACGGTACCCGCCAGAACGCCAGCGCCTGTGCCCGGGCCTGTGCAATGAGCATTGGGAGCAGCGGGGCTACCTGATCGCCGCCGACACCGCCGGCGACCCTCGAGCCTCGCCGCGGGAGTGCGAGCATGTTCACTGGAGCACCCTTCCTTCACTCGTGAGGCTCAAGAACGCCTCTGCAAGGTCCGCACCGACAACCTCGAGGTCGAACAGGCGAACGCCGCGAGCGAAGAGTGCGGCGAGGACCTCTTCGGGATGGTTGCTGAAGAACCGGACCTGGGATCCATCGATGCGCAGACCGCGCATGTCCGGTACCGCCATGTCATCTGGTGCCAGCGGATGCTCGCTGCTGAAGGTCACCCGCTTGCCCGGCACCCTGGCCTTGATCCGGGCGGGCGTGTCGTCGGCCACAACGCGGCCGCGGTCGATGACGATGACCCGCTGGGCGAGCTCGTCCGCCTCCTCCATGTTATGGGTCGTTAGCACGATCGTCTTGCCACGGGCGGCGAAGCCACTGATCGTGGACACGAACGCCCGCCGAGAGGCCACGTCCATGGCGACGGTCGGCTCGTCGAGAAACAGGGCATCCGGGTCGCCGCAGACGGCGAGCGCGAAGTACAGCCGCTGCCGCTGGCCGCCCGAAAGGTTCGAAACCCTCACGCGGCCGCGGTCGCCGAGGCCGGCGAGGTCCAGCGCCACGTCGGTGGCCAGGGGCGCGGGATAATAGGAACGGAAGAGATCGACGAGTTCGCGCACCGTCAGCATCGCCGGGACGCCCGATTCCTGGAGCATGGCTCCGCGACGGGCACGAGCTCGGCGATCATTTGGCGGCAGCCCGAAGAGGCGGACATCGCCCGACGTGGTTCCCCTCAGGCCGAGCATCAGGCTGACGGCCGTCGTCTTCCCCGCTCCATTCGGCCCGAGGATCGCCACGACCTCACCGGGGTCGATGCGCATGTCGATCCCGCTGAGCGCCTCGGTGTTCCCGTACGACTTGTGGACCGCCGCCAGCTCGACGGTTGGCACCACCCGACTCAACTCGACCTGATCCATGTCACTGCCTTTTCACCTCTCCAAGGCTGGTGTCAGCCGCGGCTCTGTAGTAGGCTATACATCACGAGCACGCACCATAGCAGATAGATGGGTGAAAGTCAACGATCATGCGCACAAAACGACAACTCGATGATCCCCGGGCACTCCGCGACCAGGCATCGGGGGCGGTCATCTTCGTGCTGGCCGCGACCGGTCCGGATCCGCGTCCGTTGCCCGGTCCGGCGCTGGTGGCGCTGCTCGATGCCCTCGGCGTGACCGAGGTGACCGCCCGGGCAACGATCCTTCGCATGCGGCGTGCCGGCTGGCTGACCTCGGAACGCCGCGGTCCAGTGGTCGAATACCGGCTCACTGAACCGGCGAAGGCGCTCGCGGCGTCGGTGCTCGTGCCGCTGGTGGGTCCACGGCCCGCATGGACCGGCAGCTTCCAGGGGCTCCTCTTTTCGGTGCCCGAGTCGAATCGCGGCTACCGAGATGCCCTGCGTCGCGCCGCGACCGTGGCTGGATTCGGGCTGCTGCAGGGTGGGCTGCTCATCGTCGTCGATTCGTGGCGCTGGGAGCGGATCCAGCCGTTGATCGATCGCGCCCCTGTCGCCAGCCGCCTGATCCGCACCGAGCTCCGCTTCTCGGTGGACGACGCCCGGACCGTGGCGACAGCCGCCTGGCCCCTCGAGACACTCGCCGCGACCTACCGGCAGCAGGCGGCGGACGTCATGCGCCTCGTGGACGGCTTTCGGGCGACGGCGCCGACCGGCGCGGAGGCAGTCCGCCTCATGTGGGAGGCGATGAGCCGACTGTCGACGACGGCGATCGACGATCCCGCACTGCCGGCGGAACTGCTGCCAGCGGACTGGCCGACCGTGCAGGTCGAGGCCGCTCTCGAGGCGGTCGGGAAGGTGGTGGGCCCGCGGATCGCGGCGTTCATCGATGAGCGCGTCGCTGCAGCCGGGGAAGGCAGATGATGGGACGTGGCCGATGTCGACGCCGAGGCGCCTGGGCGGAGTGTCGAGGCCATCGGCGCCACGGTCGCCTGGAGGGAGCGGGACCCCACCCATGAGCATCGGCCAGCGGGAGTCCCGTCACCGTGCCCCAGTCCGGGCTGCGGCCCCAGCCCCGGGTGAAGGCCTGACTTGAGGTGATGAGCCATCGACGCTCGGTCCGTGACTTCGCCACGACCCTGGTGCCGCGTCGACCGGTCCTCAACGCAATTCGTGCGGCCGCGCTGGCGCCGAGCGGGGCAAACCAGCAGCCATGGACCTTCGTCCTGATCGGGCATGAGCCAACGTTGCGGGCTCGCATTCGCGAGGCGGCCGAAGCCGAGGAGCGGGAGGCTTACGAACACCGCATGTCCGCCAAATGGCTCGAGGCGCTCGCCCCGCTCGGCACCGACTGCCACAAGCCCCACCTCACCGACGCGCCTTGGCTGATCCTCGTGTTCGAGCAGGTCTACGGTCTGCGCCAGGCAGCCGGGCGGACCCGCAAGGTGAGCATTACCACGTCCGCGAGTCGGTCGGCATCTCGGTGGGCGTACTGCTCGCCTCGTTGACCCATGCCGGCCTGGCGACCCTGACGCACACGCCCAGCCCGATGGGCTTTCTCAGCGAGATCCTGGGGCGGCCGCCGAACGAGCGCCCGTACGTGGTGATCCCGGTCGGCTACCCCGGAGCTTATGCCACCGTGCCGGAGATCGAGCGTCGACCCTTTGACGAGGTGCTGGTCGAGATTCCGTCGTCTCCGCGCTGAGCGGCGCCTTCTGGCGTTAGCTGTCGCCCACCCGGATCATTCGGCCGGCTGGACGCCCTCGACCGATGGTTCGGCAGCCTCGGCATCGGCAGCCTCGGCATCGGCAGCCTCGGCCTCCGGCTCGGAGAGACCCTGTCGGGCCTTGAGCGCCGCCAGCAACGCCTCACGGCGATGCTCCGCCTGCTCGCGGGCGATTGCTTCGTCGTGCTCTCGGCTCCGCTTGCGCTTCATGACGGGGCGAGTCTACTCCGAGCGTGCGCCAGCGGCCCGTGCCCCAGGCCGACCTCATTCGCGAACGTCAGCGTAGAGTGACGCGATGAGCTTCGACGTTGCGGCAGAGGCGTACGACCGCTTCATGGGGAGGTACTCGGTCCTGCTTTCCCCGCAGCTGGCGGATCTTGCCGGGGTGCAGCGCGGCCAACGAGCGCTCGACGTCGGCTGCGGCCCTGGCGCACTCACGGCCGAGCTGGTCAAGCGCCTCGGGCCTGCCGCGGTGGCCGCTGTCGACCCATCCGAGCCCTTTGTCGCCGCTGCCCGGACGCGCAACCCCGGGGTCGAGGTGCTCCGGGCATCCGCCGAGCATCTGCCGTTCCCGGACCGGGCGTTCGACGCGGCCCTGGCACAGCTGGTCGTTCACTTCATGTCAGATCCAGTCGCCGGACTGGCCGAGATGGCGCGCGTGACCCGGCGGGACGGCGTCGTCGCCGCGTGCGTCTGGGACCATGCAGGCGGGACCGGCCCGCTCAGCCTGTTCTGGCGGGTGGCGCGTGAGCTCGACCCCGACATCGACGACGAATCACAGCTGGCGGGCGCGCGTGAGGGGCACCTGGCCGAGCTGTTCAGGGCCGCGGGCCTGCGCCAGATCAAAGAGGCTTCGCTATCAGCCAGCGTCGAGCACGCGAGCTTCGAAGAGTGGTGGGAGCCGTTCACCGGCGGTGTGGGCCCGGCGGGCTCCTACCTGGCCGGCCTCGACGCGGAACGGCAGGCCGAGCTGCGTGAGCGCTGCCGCAGCCTGCTCCCCGACGGACGGTTCGTGCTCACCGCTCGGGCATGGGCTGCCCGCGGCCTCGCGTAAGCCAGAAACAGAGAGCGCCCCTCGCGGAGCGCTCTCTGTAGTACCGGGGTTGGCACCTGAGACCGGATGCGATCTCGCCGTGCTCTCTAGCTTGGGCAGAGAGTCGCCGAGATGCTGACCGGGTTTGCGTCGATGGTGAATGCCTGGGTTCCGGGGACACCCTTATGCACGTTCAAGTGGAAGTTCAACCAGGCGTCGTAGATGTCCGGGTTCACACAGACGTCCGGCCCAACGTGGACCACGTCGCCGCTTCCGGTGGTCAGCCAATGGTCGTGCGGCGGAACGGCCGCGAGTGCAGGGGCCGCGGAGAACGCAAAGGCGAGGGCGGCGATCGCGGTAACGAGTAGCTTGCGCATGTATTCCCCTTTATTGCTCGGTGTAGGCCTTTGGGCTACGGCCTGTCTTCGGCCGGAAGGTTGTTCTCGAAGAACTGATAGATGGTGAACGTGACGCCCTCGGCGTTGGACACAGCCGTTGGCAGTGGAAAGGCGCAGACATATCCATCACCATTGCCGCCGTTGGCCGGATCGTCCAGCTTACCCGGAAGCTGGTAGGGCCCCTGGGTCTCGAGGTATGCCACCGAGATCAGCTCGCCAGAGGCGGGACAGCCATTCTGGACCGGCGTCGTGGCGAAGGCCACGCTGGCCGGTGCCACCAGCAGCAGTATTCCCGCCGAGGCAAGCGTGAGGGCCCGGAATCTTCGTCGCATGTTCAGTTCTCCTATCTAGCTTTCGGGTCTTCGACTGGCGTCGTCA
>Ga0153915_10002573_pt1 | contig 16503 bp, 14 predicted proteins | sample Opewatmetagenome_2_FD_107003 | JGI IMG/M metagenome (GOLD analysis project Ga0153915, IMG submission 107003) | Freshwater wetland microbial communities from Ohio, USA - Open water 3 Core 3 Depth 3 metaG | ecosystem: Environmental > Aquatic > Freshwater > Wetlands | place: USA: Ohio, Lake Erie...
GCTCCTCGCGGGAGTCGCGGGGGACGCGGCCGAGGCCGGCCGGCAGCTCCGGGACGCGATCGACTCGGGTCGGGCGCTGGACTGTTTCCGCCGGATCATCGAGGCGCAGGACGGCAATCCCGCCGTGGTCGACGATCCCGGGTTGCTGCCGCAGGCGCGCGCCGTGGAGATCTACGAAGCGCCGCAGGCCGGATCGGTCCGGCGGGTCGACCCGCGACCGATCGGCCAGGCCATCGTGGAGATGGGGGGCGGCCGCCGCCGGCTCGAGGACGCGGTCGACCACTCGGTGGGGTTCGTGATCACCGCCAAGCCCGGCCGGAGCGTGGCCGCCGGGGAGCCGATCGCCTCGGTCTTCGCCCGGGATGAAGCGGGAATCGCTCTGGGAATGGCCGCGCTGGGGTCGGCGATCGAGATCGGCGAGCCGGCCGAGGTGCCGCGGCTCATTTCGGCGCGGGTGACGGCCGGGGGAGCGGAGGTGCCGGGTACGAGCGGCGCCTAGTCCAGCGCGTTCTCCCGACCGAAGGCTTCCAGCAGCTGGTCGTCGAACCGGTCCGACAGGCGCGCGGTCTGCGAGATGAGTTCGGACAGCTCGGCCGGCTCCAGGTCCGCCGCGAAGCGGCCGGCGCCGAGCCACACCCGGTCGTGGGTATCCACCGAGAAACCGGCGAAATTGCCGAGATCGTGGTTCAGCTCGAGCAGCCGGCGGAGGAAGGCGGCCTCGCCGCTGGCCGGGACCTTCATGATCATGAACTTCACGTGGACGAAGGGCTCGGCGGCGCCGTCCGGCGCACCCGCGTCGATGATCGCGAGATAGCCGCTGGTGGACCCGCGCTGCAGCGCCCAGGCTTCCGGGGCCAGGACGGGATCGATCCCGGGCTTGACGTAGGGGCGGATCACCTCGGGAATGGCCGCCCGCAGCTGCTCGATGTTCATCGTCAGACGTCGAGGTTGGAGACGTACTTCGCGTTCTTCTCGATGAAGAGCCGGCGCGGCTCGACCTCGTCGCCCATCAGTTCCTCGAACAGCTTCGAGGCTTCCACGGCGTCCTCCAGCGTCACCCGGAGGATTGTGCGGGTCGCCGGATCCATGGTGGTCTTCCAGAGCTGGTCGGGGTTCATCTCGCCCAGGCCCTTGTAGCGCTGGATGTTGATGCCGGTCTTGCCCTCGCCGCTGCCCAGCCGCTTCGCGTACTCCTCCCGCTCCGGCTCGGTGTAGGCGTAATACTCCTCCTTGCCCCTGGCGACCCGGTAAAGCGGCGGCTGCGCGATGTAGATGAAGCCCGCCTCGATCAGCTCCGGCATCTGGCGGAAGAAGAAGGTCAGCAGCAGAGTCCGGATGTGCGCGCCGTCGACGTCCGCGTCGGTCATGAGGATGATCTTGTGGTAGCGCACGTCCTCGAGCGTGAAGTCCTCGCGCACGCCTGCGCCGATGGCGGTGATCATGGCGCGGATTTCCTCGTTGCTCAGGATCTTGTCAATCCGGGCACGCTCGACGTTGAGGATCTTGCCGCGCAGCGGGAGGATCGCCTGGAAGGTCCGGTCGCGGCCCTGCTTGGCGCTGCCGCCCGCCGAATCGCCCTCCACGAGATAGAGCTCGGTGAGCGCGGGGTCGTCGAGCGAGCAGTCGGCCAGCTTACCGGGCAGCACCGCGCCTTCGAGACCCGACTTCTTGCGTACCAGGTCGCGCGCCTTGCGCGCCGCCTCGCGGGCCCGCGCGGCGCTGACCGCCTTCTCCACGATGGCGCGCCCGACCGGCGGCTTTTCCTCCAGGAAGGTCCGGAGCTGCTCGTAGACCACCTGCTTGACGATGCCCTCCACTTCGGAGTTGCCCAGCTTCGTCTTGGTCTGCCCCTCGAACTGCGGTTCCTTGACCTTCACGTGCAGCACGCAGGTGAGGCCTTCGCGCACGTCGTCACCGGACAGCGTGAAGTCCTCCTTCTTGAGGGCCCCCGCCTGCTTGGCGAACTCGTTGATCGCGCGGGTCAGCGCCGACTTGAAGCCGGTGAGGTGGGTGCCGCCTTCATGGGTGTTGATGTTGTTCACGAAGGTGAACACGTTCTCGTTGTAGCCATCCTCGTACTGGATGGCGCAGTCCACCTCGACCTCGTCCTTCACCATGACGAACGCGATCGGCTTCGGGTGCAGCGGCTTCTTGTTCCGGTTCAGCCACTCGACGAACTGGATGAGGCCGCCCTTCGCGTAGAAAGTCTCCTGCTTGGCCGGGTCGGCGCGCTCGTCCTTGAGCGTGATGGTGACGCCCTTGTTCAGGAAGGCGAGTTGGCGCAGCCGATCGGCGAGCGTGTTGTAGTTGTATTCGAGGACGGTGAAGATCTCGGGATCGGGCTTGAAGCGCACGATGGTCCCGGTGCCCTTGGCCTTGCCGAGGACCGTCAGCTTCTTGGTGGTCTTGCCCCGGACGAACTGCATGTGGTGACGCTGGCCGTCGCGGTCGACCACCACCTCGAGCCGTTCCGAGAGCGCGTTGACGACCGAGACGCCGACGCCGTGCAGGCCGCCCGACACCTTGTAGCTGGACTTGTCGAACTTGCCGCCCGCGTGCAGGACCGTGAGGGCCACCTCGACGCCGGGCATCTTCTCGGTGGGGTGGATGTCCACCGGGATGCCGCGCCCGTTGTCCGTCACGGTAATGGAGTTGTCGTGGTGGATCGTGACGCTGACCGTATCGCAGTAGCCGGCCAGCGCCTCGTCGATCGAGTTGTCGACCACCTCGTAGACCAGGTGGTGCAGCCCGTTCTCGCTGGTCGAGCCGATGTACATGCCCGGCCGGCGCCGCACGGCGTCCAGTCCCTTGAGGACCTGGATCGACTGCGCGTCGTACTGCTGCTCGGCGCCTGCCACTGCTGCGGTTTCTTTCGCCATGTTCCCTGTCATGTGGGGCGTGTGCGCGACGTCCGCCCGACCGGGCCGGGCGTCCAGCGTATTTCTCGAATGCGTCCCTTCCGTCCCGCATTGACGCGAGCCAGGATCGTCGGGGTCATCAGGCTGAGCTCGCTGGCCCAGGGCGCGGTGGCCACCCGGACCCGGAGGACCCCGTCCGGAGTCACCGACTCGGGCTCCGTGACCGCGGCGATCTGGGGCCCGACCAGCGTCGCCCACTCCTCGATGACGCTCGCCTGCTCGAGCCGCCTGCCGAACCCCGACGACTTGAGATAGCTCGACAGGGCCTCGGAGAGCGGCGTGGGGCGTTTGCGGTCGTCAGCCATCGCCGGCACCCAGCACCTTGCCCCCTTCCATCCGCCACGCCGGCACCGCGAGCTCCGCGGGCAACTCGTCCCGCCGGGGCGAGGTCACGAAGACCTGTCCGGTGCCGTCGTTCGCCAGCCGCCGGACCAGGCGCCGCTGCCGGTCTTCATCCAGCTCCGCGAACGCGTCGTCCAGCAGCAGGGCGGGGTTGACTCCCCGGTGGCTCCGCAGGGTCTCCAGCTCGAGCAGCCGCAGGGCGATCGCCGCCGTCCGCTGCTGGCCGGTGGAGCCGAATTCGCGGAGCAGCCGCCCGTCGACCCTGAGCTCGAGATCATCCCGGTGCGGACCGATGGTCGTCATGCTCCGGGCGTGGTCGCGCGCGGCGGAGTGCGCGAGTCGTGCGGGCCAGGCCGCCGGATCGGCGAGATCCGGAGCGCCGGTATAGCCACAGTCGGCCTCGCTCGGCTGCCCCAGCCCCGCCAGCTCGAGGGCGAACGCCTCGCGATTCGTCTCGCACCAGGCGCGCCGGGCCGCCACCAGCGGAGCACCGGCTGCGGCGAGCGGCCGATCGAAGGCGGCGGCGAGCTCGGCTCGGCCCTGCCGGAGCGCCGCATTCCTCTGGGCAAGTGCCGCGCGATACCGCGCCAGATGCCGCAGGTAGCTCCGGTCGGCGAGCGAGAGCATCCGGTCGAGGTACTGTCGCCTCACCGCTGCGGATCCGCCCGCCAGTGCCACATCGGAGGGCAGGAAGGCCACGGTCAGCCAGGCCCCCGCGGCGTCCAACACCCTGGCGACCTCTCCCGCGTCGAGCTCGAGCCGCTTCCGGTGCCGGTCCTGCTGATAGCTGACGCCCGCTTGCCGCACCCGGGTCCGGTCCTCGAACTCCGCGCTCAGCCGGAAGCCGGCCTCGCCGAAGCGCACCAGATCCGCATCCGGGGCCCCGCGGAGCGATCGGAAGAGTACCGGATACCCGATCGCTTCCAGCAGGTTCGTCTTGCCGTGGCCGTTCGGTCCGACCAGAGCGACACCCTGGCGCGGGAACTCGAGAACGCCGTCCGACAGGTTCCGGAACCCTCGGAGGGTGAGTCTGAGGAGCCGCACTATTCCGCGGTCGTCAGGCGCGAGCCCGGGGCTCCCCGGGCGCCCTGGCCATCGGTCGGCGAGCCCCGGTCCCTGGCGGCCAGGTCCGTCCGTCCGAGAGTTGTGATCGGGAGGCCCCACGGCCGCTGGCCGAAGGAGCCCGGCAGCAGGGAGAGATTCCGGATCCCACCGATGGTCTCGAAATGGACGGGCTTCACGCCGTCCCTGTCGGCAGTACCGCCGCCCGCCACGATCCCGGACCCGGGGTCAGCGACCCCTCCCGGGCCAGGCCGGCCCGCATGAGGCCGCCGGGAGCCTGCTCGGCGAAATGCTCCCGGAAGCGGGGCACCATCATCGGGGAAATTTAGCCCGCCCGAGGGGCAAATTGGAGGGTCGCTCAGCGCCCCCGAAAGGCGGCTTTTCGCTTCTCGAGGAAGGCGGACATTCCCTCCCGCATGTCCTCCGTGGAGGCCAGCAGGCCGAAATGGTTGGCTTCCAGGACGAGAGCGGCATCGGTCGGCATCTCGAGCCCGGCATCCACCGCCTCGAGGCAGTGGCGGAGGGCCAGGGGGCCGTTCTCGAGGATTGTGCGGAGCAGCTTCTCCGCCTCGGCCACGGCCTCGCCGGCAGGTACCACCCGGTTCACCAGCCCGATCCGCCATGCCTCCTGGGCATCGATCATCGCCCCGCTCAGGAGCAGCTCGATGGCGCGCCCCCGGCCGACCAGCCGAGGCAGCCGGACCGTGCCGCCATAGCCAGGCCCTATGCCGAGTCTTACCTCCGGCTGGCCGAATTTCGCGTTTTCCGCTGCGATTCTCATGTGACAGGCCATGGCGAGCTCACAGCCGCCACCCAGCGCGAAGCCGTTGACCGCCGCGATGACCGGTTTGCCGAGCTGCTCGATTCGCCGGAAGACCGCCTGGCCCTTCTGCGCCCGCGCCTTTCCCTCGATGGGACCCTGGGTCGAGAGCTCGGCGATGTCCGCTCCGGCGACGAAGGCCTTCGGGCCGGCGCCGGTAAGGATCACGGCGCTCACCGCCGGATCCGCCCCCGCCGCTTCGGCCGCGTGGCCGAGTTCGGTGATCACGGCATTGTTCAGGGCGTTGAGCTTGTCGGGGCGGTTGATCGTGACAACGGCAATACCGTCGCGGCGCTCGATCAGCAGGGTCTCGTAGGGCATGGTGTGTACCGGGTGGCAGTGATGTCAGGCCTGGCGGACCAGGCGAAGCAGCCGCTGAATGAGGCGGTCGCGGACGCGGTCGGGGAGCAGGATTCCCATCAGCCTCTGGATGCGCGCGTCCCGGCCGACGAGGTACCGCGTCCTGGGGCGGCGAGCGGACAGAGCGTGCTCGACGGCCCGGTTCACGAGCTCCACCGGGGCCGCCCGCTCGGCGACCTTCATGATCGTCTTCCCGAAGCGAAGCAGCTGTTCCTGATACAGGGCAGGAGCCCCCGGGGCCATCCGTTCCTGCAGCTCCGTCGCGTAAGCCGTGGACTTGGTCCAGATCGGGGTCGCGATCGCACCCGGCTCGATGATCGATACCCCGATGCCCCAGGGCGCGAGCTCGATGCGGAGCGCATCGGTGACCGCTTCGAGCGCGAACTTCGAGGCCGAATAAGGGCCGAGGAACGGGGTCACCGCGCGGCCCGCGATCGACCCCATATTGACGATCCGGCCTCGGGCTGTCCTGATGAGTGGCAGGAATGCCTGGGTGACCGCGATCTGGCCGATCAGGTTGACCTCGAGCTGCCACCGGAGGGCGTCGAGCGGCATGGCCTCGAGCGGCCCGGCGACCGCGATGCCGGCATTGTTGACCAGCCCGTCCAGGCCCGCTGCACCCACGGCGTCGCCGACCTCGCTCCTGGCGGCATCGATGGAGGCCTGGTCGGTGACGTCGATCCGCAGCGTGCGGAGCCGTGCCGAGGCCAGGCTGCGGAGTGCGGTTCCATCGCCTTCCTTGCGGACCCCCGCGAAGACCCGGAACCCGGCCTGGTCCAGATGCAGCGCGCAGGCGGCGCCGATGCCGGTGGAGGCTCCGGTAATAAGGACCGTCGGTTCCGGGGTGGCGGAGGAGACTGGAGAGATTGAAGCGGACATGCTCTTCCGGTCGGCGGGTGGTCCAGCTGCCGGCGACAGCCGTGGCCTAACCCTAACCGGGAATCCCGGCGGCTGCCAACCGGTCTATTATTCCCCGACCATGACGCCGCTCTTTCCCGAACAGATCGCCTGGGCTCCCGGCGGAGGCTTCCGGATCCTGGATCAGACTCTGCTCCCGCTCGAGGAGCGCTACCTGGTCCTCACGTCGCTCGCCCAGGTCGCCGAAGCGATCCAGACCCTCCGCGTGCGGGGCGCCCCGCTCATCGGGATCGCTGCGGCGATGGGAGTCGTTGTCGCGGCGGGAAGGTCGGGCAGCGGGGAAGGGGGACCGCTCGAAGTGCTGCAGTTGGTCAGGGAGGCTTGTGGGGTGCTCGGCGCGACCCGGCCGACCGCGGTGAACCTGCGCTGGGCGCTCGACCGGATGCTCGGGTGCGCCGAGCGCGCGGCGGCGAGCGGCGAGCCGCTTGCCCGGGCGCTGCGAACCGAGGCGACGGCCATCTGGGAGGAAGACCGGGCCATGTGCGACCGGATCGGCGAGGCGGGGCTGCCCCTCGTGCCCGACGGCGCGACCGTGCTCACCCACTGTAACGCCGGCGCACTGGCTACCGGAGGACGCGGCACCGCCCTCGCCCCGGTGTACACCGCGCACGAGCGCGGCCGGAAGGTGCAGGTGGTGGCGGACGAGACCCGTCCGCTGCTTCAGGGCAGCCGGCTCACCGCGTGGGAGCTGACCCGGGCAGGCATCCCGTGCACCGTGATCGCGGACAACATGGCCGCAAGTCTCCTCCGCCGGGGCGACATCACCTGCGTCATCGTCGGCGCCGACCGAATCGCCGCGAACGGCGACACGGCCAACAAGATCGGCACTTACGGCCTGGCACTGGCGGCGCGGGCCCACGACGTGCCGTTCTACGTCGCGGCGCCGCGCTCGACGATCGACCTGGCCACCCCGGCGGGAGACGCGATTCCCATCGAGGAGCGCGGCGTGGCGGAGGTGCAGGGCTTCCGGGGCGTGCCGTCCGCCCCCCGGGCCGCCAAGGTCTGGAACCCCGCGTTCGACATCACACCGGCCGCGCTGGTGACAGCGTACATCACCGACGCCGGCGTGGTCCGCGCCTCCGAACTCGCCGGCCGCTTCGGGTCCGCCGCCTGAGTCCGAGCCCGGCCCCTCGCGGGACAGACGAATCGGCCGCTCCGCCTCCCGCTTCAGTCGCCCCGCCGGCACCGTCGTCGGACGTCCACTCCGCCGAACTGCGGCTCGTGGTCGCCGTCCTCATCTGGGGCGCCAATTTCAGCTTCATCAAGCTCGGCATGGCATCGATCCCGGGGTTGGGCTTTGCCGGGCTCCGGTTCACCACCGCGACGATCCTCCTGTTTCTGCTCCTGCGCTGGCGCGAGGGCCGCGTCACCTGGCCGACCGAGGGATGGGGACGGCTGATCCTGCTGGGACTGCTGGGGAACACCGGCTACCAGATCCTGTTCATGTACGGGCTGACCCACACCTCGGTCGGAAATGTGGCGCTGCTGGTCGGGACGTCGCCGGTGATGGTCGCGGTCCTCGCATCGATCACCGGGCTCGAACGGCTCACCGCCGCGACGCGGGCGGGGGTAGCGCTCGCCTTCGGTGGCGTGCTCCTCGTCCTGTCCCGCTCCGGCCTCCGGCTGGAGATGGAGACGCTCCGGGGCGATGCCGCCGTGTTCCTGGCCTCGCTCTGCTGGGCCGGATACACCCTGCTGCTGCGCGGTGTCCGGGAGCCGATGTCCAGCCTGCGCGTCACGGCCTTCACCATGCTCACCGGTTCGCCGATGCTCCTCCTGCTGGGCCTGCCCACGCTGCTGCAGGTCCACTGGGACCGGGTCACTCCCATCTCATGGACCGGGACCGCTTACGCCACGCTGCTCGGCCTGATCGTGGCCTACCTGATGTGGAACAACGGGGTCCGGGTGGTGGGAAGCGCCCGCACCGCGGTGTTCGGCAGTGGAACGCCGGTCGCCGCGATGTTCCTCGCCTGGCCCATACTCGGCGAGCGTCCCGCATCGCTGCAGCTGATCGGAGCGGCGCTGATCGTGAGCGGGGTGCTCCTCTCCCGTCGGCGCCCTGGTCCAGGGCGGGAAATCACCGCTGATGAACGGGAGGAAATGCAGCTCGAAGCCGCGGGACCCATGACCGATCGCTGATCACCCCGTTCCCCGTTCCCCTTTCCCCCTTCCCCCCTCACCTTTCCCTCATGGCATCCATTCTCGCCCTCGATCAGGGGACCACCGGCTCGACCGCTCTGGTCGTCCGGTCCGACGGCCGGGTGATCGGACGCGGTTACCGCGAGTTTCCCCAGTACTTCCCGCAGCCCGGCTGGGTCGAGCACGATCCCGGGGAGATCTTCCATGCCACGATGGAAGCGGCCACCCAGGCGATCGCCGCCGCCGGCGAGCGGCCCGCCGGGGTGGGCATCACCAACCAGCGGGAGACCGTCGTGCTCTGGGAGCGTGCCACGCTCGCGCCGGTGGCCCGGGCGATCGTCTGGCAGGACCGTCGCACCGCGGCCCGCTGCCGCGAGCTGCAGGCCGAGGGGCGGGAGGCGACGATCAGGGAGCTCACCGGACTGGTGCTGGACCCCTACTTCTCCGCCTCGAAGCTGGAGTGGCTGCTCCGGGACAAGCATCTCCGGCGCCGTGCCGGGCGCGGCGAGCTCGCCTTCGGGACCGTCGACAGCTGGCTCATCGCGAAACTCACGGGCGGCGCGGTGCACGTGACCGACCACACCAACGCCTCCCGCACCATGCTCTACGACCTGGAGGCCCGGCACTGGGACCCGCGGCTGCTGGAGCTGTTCGGTGTTCCGCCGGAGGTGCTGCCCGGGATCGTTCCTTCGTGCGGGTTCCTCGGAGAGAGCCGGCCGGAGCTGTTCGGCGCCGCGCTTCCGATCGCCGGGGTGGCCGGCGACCAGCAGGCGGCGCTCTTCGGGCAGGGATGCTGGACGGCGGGGCTGGCCAAGAACACCTACGGCACCGGCGGCTTCATGCTCACCCACACGGGTACGACCCGGCACCATTCGTCGAGCGGTCTGCTTGCCACCGCGGCATGCGGGCCCCGCGGCGAGCCGGCCTACGCGCTCGAGGGCAGCGTGTTCGTCGCGGGCGCGGCGGTGCAGTGGCTGCGCGACGGACTGGGGATCGTGGCGCGCGCGGACGAAACCGAGGCGCTGGCGCGCAGCGTCGCCGATACCGGCGGGGTGCACTTCGTGCCGGCGTTCGTCGGCCTGGGTTCGCCGCACTGGGAGTCGGAGGCCCGGGGAACGATCACCGGGCTCACCCGGGGAACGACCCGGGCCCACCTGGTGCGGGCCGCGCTCGAGGCCATGGGCTTCAGCACCGCCGAGCTGCTGGAGGCGATGATCGCCGACGGGTCGCTGGAGGTGCCGGCGCTCCGGGTGGATGGCGGTGCTGCCCTGAACGACTGGCTGCTGCAGTTCCAGGCTGATGTGCTGGGAGTGCCGGTCGAACGGCCCGACATGGTGGAGACCACGGCGCTCGGCGCCGCGGGCCTGGCGGGGCTGGCGCTGCAGATCTGGGACACGCCCGAGTCGTTTCTGGCCTCCCGTTCGTTCACCCGCTTCGAGCCGCGGATCACGCCCGAGGCTCGGCGGGAGCTGCGCCAGGGGTGGGCCCGGGCGGTCGACGCGGCCCTGGCCTGGGCCCGTTCGGGGCGCGCTCGGGAATGAGGCGCGGCTTGCCGGGTCGGACCGCGGTCGCGTCCTCTAGTGCGGGTCCCCCTCACCCGCCAGGGTGATCGTACCCGCCTCTTCGTCTACTCGTACGTCCAGTTCCACCAGCTCCTCGCCGTCGGCGGAGACGGAACTCTTCACCCGCGCGAACGCCACGAAGCTCGAGCGGCCGACCCGTGCCACGCCGATCCGCTGGCCCGGCCTCGGCTGCAATTCGGCCACGCTGCCGATGTCCGCCAGCTGGGGGACCTCATCCAGCCGGACGGTGACCGGGGGGCCATGCAGGCCGGACGTGACCGCGTGCGGCAGCTCCGACGCGGTGCTCTCGACGATCTTCGCGAGCGCGGTCAGGGTCCGGCGTGCCACGACCCGACCGTGGCCATGATCGAGCGCGATCCACTGGACCTCCGACGAGGCCGGGGTGTTTCCGGAGTGTTGTGTCGCCATGGTGTTCCTCCTGACGATGGACCGGATCCGGTCAGAAGCGGTAGCTCATGCCGCCATACCACTGAACGTCGTTTTCCAGGTCTCCCTTCTGCCTGGTGCCGGAGAGCAGCACGTCCCAGGCATTCGACAGCCCCAGCTCCAGGTCCAGTCCGCCCCAATACAGTCGGTTGTGCGTCGACCCCGTCAGCAGCGAGCTGTTCTCGTCCCGCAATCCGAGATTAACATCGAGCCGCGAGCGGCGGAAGAGATTGATGCCGACGTTGGCGGCGTGCAGCCAGCCATCGGTGCTTGGTGTGGTGTAGCGTGTGCTCCGGGTACGGAGCCCGAGACCGAACGAGGTCAGGCGCTCGAGGCTGAGCGAGCCGGTGTAGGCGTCGGCCGGACCCGCGGCGCCGCCGCGGCTCGACCTGACATCGGCCCCCATCCGCAGATGCGGGCCCAGGGAGACTCCGAGTCCACCCCACACCCCCTGACGGTAGGCGTCGTCGAACACCGTGATCGGATTGACCACATCGCGGTACAGGCGGACTGTCCGCCGGTTGTCGTAGCCGCCGGTGAGGCTCAGCGCACGCGACAGCCGGAGATAGCCAGTGGCATAGGTACTCGTCGGCGAGATCGCGGACGGCTCGCCGGCCGCCACCTTCCAGGACCGGTAATAGTCCACCTCCTGCGCCGCGTAGAGCGACCAGTTCGGGGCCGACGCCACGGCCTGCAGGAAGGCGAACTCGCGGTCGGCCTTGCCGAAGGCGTACGATCCGACTCCGCCGAGGGTCACGGACCAGCGTATGGAGCGGGACTGGCGGTCGTGGAGCTGGAAGTAGCCGCCGTACTCCTGCACGTCCCCTGAGTAGCTGAGGTCACCCAGGCTGGGCTGGGTACCGCCGAACAGTCCCACGCTGAAGCGCGAGCGGTTCATCTCGGCCAGCGCTCCGTCGAACAGGCTCACCGTGGCGAGGGCCGGCGAGTACTGCCGCCCGACTGCGAGCCGGAACGGCGCACCGGGCCGACCCAGGAACATCACGGCCTGGTAGACCCGGGTGGCGTTGCCGCTCGAGGTCGCCGAGGCCGTCCCGATACCGTAGGTGCGGCGGGTGCGCACGTCGGCGACCAGTCCGACCGGCGAGCCCAGCAGATCGTGGCCGTCGAGACGCATGTCGAGCGCCGGCTGCGAGAAGCCCGTCCCCGATCCGTCCTGCTGCTGGACGGAGAGGTATCGGACCCCCAGGCGACCGCGAAGGGCGGAGCTCGTGCTGCTGCGCTGCCGTCGCGCGGCCGGACGCTCTGCGGCTGCGACCTGGGCAGGTGCGGCCGCGACCGGATGCGGGGTGAACCGCACGGTGTCGCCGACCACCGGGTCGGCCGTGGAGCTCAGGATCTCGCAGGACGCCTGCCGCGACGACAGGTATGCTACCCGGAGCAGGGCGGTGACCTCCGCCTTCCGGATCACGCGCAAGGAGTCACCTTCCTTCAGGCCGTCCTTCGTGCCGGCGCCGACATAGACGTTGGCCCCGGACCGATAGGTCACGGTGGTCGTCTGTTCGGGCTGCTGGGCCATGGCGGACGAGGCAAGGGCCACGGCCGCAACGAGGATCGGCAACGCGGGTCGCAGGGTCTTCGGGTATGGATACATCAGTTGTTCGTCCCCGTCGGGTGGCACGAGTAGCAGGCGCGGCTGTCGTAGGTGTACCCGCGCACTCCGGAGTGGTGGCTGTCCGTGGTCGCTTTCGTATGGCACGTGAGACAGGTGAACTGGGCATAGTCGCTCGCCACGTTGTGGCAGTCGGAGCAGTTGGTCCACCGGCCGCGGTGCGTTCCGCTGTAGATCGGGAAGTAGGGTCCGTCGTGATTGAACGTCGCCCCCGGCCAGCCGACGGTCGTGTGACAGGACGCGCAGTCGGTCGGGAAGTGCCCGGCGAGGTGCGGCGGATCGGTGGTCGTGTTGTAGTCGTTCTGGTGACAGGAGACGCAGGCGGTCGACTTGCCGTTGTACACGCCGTCGGCATGGCAGTCGTTGCACGTTGCCTTGAGGTGCGCCCCGGTCAGCGGGAAGCTGGTGCCGCTGTGGTTGAAGGTCGCGCCGGTCCACGCCGTCGTCGTGTGGCAGGCGGAACAGTCGGTCGGGAACTGGGTCGCAACGTGGCTCGGATCGGTGGTCGTGTTGTAGTCGTTCTGGTGACAGGAGACGCAGGCCGCACTGGTACCCGCAAACACCCCGTTCAGGTGGCACTGCTGGCACGCCAGGGCCTGGTGCGCTCCGGTCAGCGGGAACCCGGCGGTGGCGTGGTCGAAGCTCGCCCCGCTCCACTTCGCCGTCGTGTGGCATGCGGTGCAGTCGGTCGGGAAGTGCGCCGAGGGATGGTTCGGATCGGTGGTGCCGTCGTAGTCGCGCTGGTGGCAGGAGATGCAGTCCGTCTTGGTGCCACGATAGACGCTGTTCACGTGGCACTGCTGGCAGGCCACACTGCGGTGCGCCCCGGTAAGCGGGAATCCCGCGCCGTCGTGGTTGAACCGCGCCCCCTGCCAGACCGTGCTCGTGTGGCACTGATCGCAGGCCCGGGGGAATCCGCCCGCGATGTGGTCGGGATTACTCGCCGTGAAGAATGCGGGGGCATGGCAATCGGCGCACAGCGTGGTCCGATTCACGAAGATCATCCGCCCCTGCGCGCCGGGCTGGTGGCAGTCGCGGCAGTCGGTGGTCGAATGGGTGCCACGCAGCGGGAAGCGGGTGAGCTCGTGCTTCCGCAGCATCTCGCTGTGGTCGACGAAGCTCCGGGTGGAATGGCAGCTCTCGCAGCTGTGACCGAGCTCGCCCTTGTGGGCATCCTCGTGACAGGAGGTGCACGCCGAGGGCGTACCCTTGAAGTCGAGCGACAGGTGGCAGCCGCGGCACGAGGCTTTGGCGTGCGCGCCGATGAGCGGGAAGCTGACCTTCGCGTGATTGAAGGCGCTGGTGATCCGCACCGGGGTCCAGCCTTCCGGCCGGTGGCAGGCGCTGCAGGGCGTGTTCAGGTCGCCGTGCGGGTTGCTCGCCGGTTCCTGCGCCTCGAGCGCCGCGACTCCCGCGACGGCGCAGAGCGCCAGTGCCAACGGCAACAGCGGACGGAAGCGGAAACCCGTGCTCATGAGCGACCTCGTGAGGCTGGCTGTTTCGGTGTGGCGCCGCCATGGCAGTTTTCGCACTTGCCGGAAAGGGGGCCGTAGATCATCCGCGTGGTGTTGTGGCCGGCCGGTTCGGTCTTGTGGCAGCGCTCGCAGCGGACGCCGGCATGACCGCCGGTGAGCGGGAACCCGCTATCGCGGTCGTGGTCGAACCGGCTCGCCGGCACGAAGCCGTCGGTCCCGTGGCAGGCGTCGCAGGCTCCCTTGTCCGGGCGAGAGGCGAACTGATTGCCGTGGGGCGATTCGTGGCAGGCCTCGCAGGTCTTCCCCTTTGAGGGAAGGACCCACGGCTTCCCATTCTGCCGCAGCCCCACCAGCGAAACCGCCGGCCGCACCGCCTGGATGTCCGCGTGGCAGCCGCCGCAGGCCACGGCGCGATGGGCGCCTTCGAGCCCGAACCCGTACCGCTTGTGGGCGGCGACGTCGATGATCGAGGGTCGGAAGGCCTTGACCCCGTGGCAGGCGGTGCAGGCGCCGTCGGTCCCCCCGGCGGTCTGAGCCTTCAGCTGTCCCTGGTGCGGGTCGAAATGACAGGCGGTGCACACCGTCTCTTTCAAGGTGATCAGCACGCCGGCCCGGCCGAGGGCCTTCGCCGCCGGCAACGGCGGCAGGCCCTTCCGTTCCGGTCCATGGCAGGCTGCGCAGGCGATCTCGGCATGGCGCCCCTCGAGCGGAAGCCGGAGCTTCGCGTGGGCCGCTGCGTCGAACCGGGTCGGTTTCCATCCGTCGACGACGTGGCAGGTCGAGCACTCCCCGCCGTCGGCCCGGGTCGCCAGCTGCCCGCCATGGTCGTCGCCGTGGCAATCCCGGCAGCGTGCCGCGGCGGGGCGCATGATCACCGCGGCCGTGCCGAATCGGGCGGCCGTCGCGGCCGGGGCTTTCGCGTGGCAGGAGCCGCAGGTCACCTGGGTATGGCGTCCCGTGAGCGGGTACCTGGACTGCCGGTGCTGGGCGACCGTGAAGGTCGCGGGCTTGAATCCATCCACCGAATGACACGCTGCGCAATCGGCCGGCTTGCCCCCGATCGTGGCGAGCCCGGCGTGGGCGTCTGCATGGCATGAGCCGCAGGTCGCGAACAGGGGATCACGCCGCTTCCCGCCCGTGAAATCATGGCACTTCGTGCAGGCCACCTGCGCATGGCGGCCCTGCAGCGGGTAGCGTGTCTTCGCGTGGTTGAAGCTCTGCTGGTTGATCACCTTGAATCCCTTGGTCAGATGGCAGGCGGCGCACCCGGCCCCCAGCCGTCCCGCGTGCGGATCCTTGTGGCAATCGGAGCATTCCGCATGGCTCACCGGCTTGTAGACCGGCACCGGCTCGCCGCGGGCGTTCTGCTGGATGTTCAGCCTCGGATCGAGATGGCACTTGGCACACGCCACCGTCGCATGCTCGCCGGTCAGGGCGTAGGCCGTCCGCGAGTGGTCGAACTTCGGAGCGGGCTTCCAGTGCTCCATCCCGTGGCAGCTCAGGCAGTCGCGCCCGAGTCCGCCCTTGTGGATGTCGGCGTGACAGCCGTCGCAGTCGCGCTCGAGGCCGGTCCAGCGGCGCTGCGTTCCCGAGCCCGGCGCCAGCGCCTCGCCGGCCGACTTGCGAAACTCGGCGGCGTGGCACTTGGCGCATTCGACCTTGGCGTGGCCCCCCTCGAGCGCCCAGCCCGCTCGGCGATGATCGAAGCGCCGGAGGCTGTCCTCGTTCCACGCCACCAGCGCGAAGTCCCGCCCCGCGTGGTCCGGATGGCACTTCGCGCAGGCTCCTGCCGCGGCGACGGCGTGGAGTCCGCGCTGGCGGTCCCGGAGCCAGGCGATCTCCTTGTGGCATGCCAGACACTGCCCGGACATCGCCTCCTTGCGGGTACCGTGGCACTGGGTGCACTTGAGGGTGCCTTCCAGCGCCCCATGGGCCTGAGCCAGCGGGCCCGGCGAGATCTGGCCCCGGGCCCGGGTCGGGGCTGCCGCGAGGAGGGTCACCACGCCTAGCCCGAGGGCCAGGCGCCCTACCAGAGCCATGTCGCGCCGAGTGATACCACCACGGCTACGTGGACCAGGACCGCCATCAGCGCCGCCACGGCGACCGGCCGGTGTGCCACATGCCAGAAGCGGAACAGGTTGTGGGTCGCGTCGAGCATGGGGGCATGCTGGGTCAGCGCGATTTCGCGGTTCGCGAGCCGGAGTGCCTCGGAGAGCCGCTCCTTGTCCTGCCGGCGGCGCCTTGGTCCCTGCTCCTGGAACCGGCGCCGCAACTGGCGGGCGGCGCGCCGCCGCGCGAGGTCGTCCTCGACCATCCGCCGAAGCACACCGAAAAGGCCGAGTCCGGCCGTCGGGCTCGGGTCGGTGGCGAGCGTCGCATCGACCTCTTCGGGGGTGAGCCCGGTGTGGAGGGCGATCCGCTCCAGCAACTCGCGGCGGTTGGACGCGATCTCTTCGAGCGAGAGCTCGATGCCGGCCTTGCTGCGGGGGATCCTGGCGTAGATGTACCGTCCGATGATCCCGCTGGCCCAGACGACCATCATCGCCCAGAAGCCGAGCCCGATGACCCCGGTGAAGTGCCAGCTGGCGTGGATGGCCACCAGGAGCGGCAGGGCGAGCGCCAGCAGCACGTGCACGTCGAGCCAGCGCGCAATGGCGCCGGTGAAGGCGAGCCAGCGGAATCGCTTCCGCAGCGGATAGAGCCAGAGGAAAAGGAAGATGCTGAGCGCCAGCAGCCCCGCCGACTGACCGACGTAGCCCGAGGGCTTGAGCCACGGATGCCAGATGGAACGGACCCGCTCGGCGCGGGACAGCAGATAGTACGGCGCGCC
>Ga0153915_10002574_pt1 | contig 16503 bp, 13 predicted proteins | sample Opewatmetagenome_2_FD_107003 | JGI IMG/M metagenome (GOLD analysis project Ga0153915, IMG submission 107003) | Freshwater wetland microbial communities from Ohio, USA - Open water 3 Core 3 Depth 3 metaG | ecosystem: Environmental > Aquatic > Freshwater > Wetlands | place: USA: Ohio, Lake Erie...
GGCGAAGGAAACGCTGCTGTGACAGACATGGATAATGCCGAGCTTTGGGCTGATTTAACTTCAGCTAATAGCTCAAGAGGCGATGTCTATGACACTAAGATTTCTGGCACAGAGCAGTGGGCAGCCGCAACCAGAGCTTTCACATTATCTCAGACCCTTGTTATTCCATCAGGAAGCTTTAAGAAAGTAGCAATGGTTGCTGATTTAGCTTCAGGGGCTACTGGCGTACACACTTTCTACATTACAAGTTCGGGTGTAACTGCCACAGGAGCCGTTACTGCTGAAACAATTACAGCAGGCTACGCATCAACCAGCATGCAGCGAATGTCTGTTGGCACATCAACATTAACTGTTACCAAAGACGCTTCGTCACCAGCTTCTGGTATTGTTATCGGAAACACAGACAAAGTTACTTTGGGAGTGTTTAAGCTGGCTGCTTCAAATGTCCAGGATTTGGACCTTGATGCAATCACTCTTAGCGCGAGCAACGGCACTTTTGTAGACACTTTCTATTTCTACAGCGGTGCTACTTTGCTTCAGGGAATGTCAGGCGCCAATAGCGTGTACGTGCCATTCAGCGACGGAACATTGACTATTCCTGCTAACAGCAGCAAACTGATTACAGTTAAAGCAGACCTATTGCCAGTTGACGGAACAACCGTCACAAATGATGGCGAAATAATGCTTACTTTAACAGGAGCCAGTAATGTTGAGACCACTGGATTGGGTTCTGGAAGCGCGGTAGACTCTAGTGAAACAATATCTGCCAATAGAATGTATATCTACAAGTCCAGGCCGTACTTTGCTCTAAACAGCAGTTCGCCTTCAGGCAACTTGAATCCAAGCTCTAATACCAATGTGGCTATCTTTGACGTAACAGCAGACGCTGGAGAGGATGTCACATTTGAGTCAGGAGACAGTTCTGTCATTAAGATTCAGTTAGACGCCACTGTTCACGATACAGCTACCAATTATGTTACCTTAACCTTGAAAGATGAGGATGGGGTGATAGTTGGCGTTGATTCGGTAAATATTGGCGCTACTGGAGTTAATGACGGAACCACCTTTACCTTTGACAACACAAACTCCTTTGGCGGAACAAGTGGAGTTGATACAACCTACAGCTGGAGAATCGCTGCTGGTCAGACCGAAAAGTTGTACGGTTACTTAAATACCACCAACTTTGAGGATGACGGCGACTTTGTCCAGATATGGTTGAATGATTCTGCTGCCGGTAACTTGGTGTTTGGCATTGACGGTTCAGGTACTTACTCTGAAGGTTTGTATATCTTCAAGGGTGATATCTACGCTGGCTCATTCGTCAATCCTAGCTAGTAATTTCTGTTTTCGGACCCTCACACTACTTGTGGAAGTGGAGCGAGGGATTAAAATCAAGACCCCTCTTTTAGAGGGGTCTTTGATTACCGCGGAATGCTAGCCACATGATAGACATTGATAGACGCTATGATAGACGCTCGGTTTCTATCATGATATAATGAAAATATGAGAAAAGAAAGATTCGTTGAAAATGAATATTATCATATTTTTAATAGGGGGAATAATAAACAACTTATATTTAAAGATGAAAAAGATTGGGCTAGGTTGTTATTTTTAATTCTTTATTTACAATCTCCCACAACTATTCTTAATGTTGGCCGCCAAATAAATTATTTCATTAAGCATGGATTATTTAATATTTTAAGAAATACAGAGGAAGAGATAATAAAAAATCGTTATATTGAATTAATTGTTTTTGAATTAATGCCTAATCATTTTCATTTGATAGTCAGAGAATTAGAAAAAGGAGGAATTTCCAATTATATGAAGAGAATATTAGGTGGTTATACAAAATATTTTAATACTAAAAATAAGATATCTGGTCATCTTTTCCAAGGACCATTTAGAGCAGTTCATATTGAAGATAATCCGCAAATTCTTTACCTTTCAGCATATATACATAATAATATTAGAGAATTAAAAGAATGGAAGGGTAAAGAAGAATTATTTCCTTATTCAAGTTTTCAAGACTATATAAAAGAAAACCGCTGGGGAGAGTTGTTAAGAACAGATATTATTAAAAATCAATTTCATAGCACTGAAAAATACAAATTATTTGTTAAAGAGAGTGGAGCAAAAGAAGACAAAGTATAGTATAAATGATAGACGCTCGGTTTCTATCATCCATTTCTATCTGTGGTTATCCGCTAGAAATCCGCGGTAATCTTTTATTCAGGTAAGGTCTTTAAGAAAGCATCTACATTGTCTTTTGATTCAGGCGATAATTCCAGCACAATTTCAGCCTCTTGTCTGGCTTTGTCGTATTTGCCGAGTTCTCTGTAAACAAAAGCCAAAGAAGCGTGGTCTTGGAATTTTGTGTAATCAAACGCCAGTTTTTTAATATAAAGCTGTTCTAAAATTTCATAGTATTTAATATCCTGGGCTTGTTCAGCTAAACTTGAGTATACTTTAACTAATTGAGAAACAGCAGAATAAGCTTCGTCTGTGTATCCTTTGCTAATAGCTATTTTTATTTGCTCTAAAGCCAAGTCTGAGTTTTTCGGGTCTTTAGCAATTAAGGTTAGGGCGTTTGCCCAATAACAGTCTCCAACTTCCGGGTTTGTTTCTATACACTCTTTGGCTTTTTCTGCTGCTTTTTCTTTTTCTCCGATTAAAAGATATGTCTTAATGTAAGTTAAAAACATTTCTTGCCTTTTAGGGCTTAATTCTGCTGCTCTTTTAAGACTTTCTAGAGCTTGGTTTGCAAGGTCTTTTTTTTGTTCTTGGCTTAAACTTGTGTCTGATTCTATTATTTTATTTGAAAACACAGCAAAATAAGTCCAGCTTCTGGTGTAATAAGGTCTTGATTCTTTTGCTTCTTGCAAAACAGGCACTGCTTTTTTAGAAAACTCTAATTGTTTTTCTGGATAATAGTCAATGCATACACCTATTACATCAATAAATTTTAATCTGACGTAGTTGTCTATAAAGCTGTGTTTTAACAAGGTCTTATCCAATAATTGAATAGCGGGCGGGCAATTTTCAATCTTTAAATTAACAGCTATTTCAGCTTTATTCAATTCTTTATTTATAAAAAGAGCGTCTATGTTTGACCAAATGAACCAAACCACAATAAACAAGGCAAAAGTTGCAAAGATATATTTCCATAAAGCCGGGCCCTTATTTTCGGCTGTTGGATTTTGCTCCCGGTCTTTTTTAATTAAAAAAAGAGAATATCCGATTAAAGAAAAAACCACTAAATAAGTTGAAAAAGAGTCAAAATTAAAAAAAAGAGCAACAAAATAAGAGATAAAAGTAGCTTGCAGGCCGGTCGCTATTATCTTTTTTGAATCATCCGATTCTTTTTTGATTCTTTGAAGTTTTAAAAAGAGTGTTATAAAGATTAATAAGTAAATCAGCAAACCAGGTATGCCGATAGTAAGGCCAAGCTCTAAAAAAATATTATGGGCCCTATCCCACCAGCCGCTTCCTCCCCCAGATATTACAGATGTTATTCCTTTAATAGACGGGTCGTAGTTTTTATCAAAAGGAATGGAAATATTTTCCGGACCGTACCCTAAAAGAGGCCTATCTTTCAAGCTGGGCCAAAGCACTTGCCAGCCAGAATATCTTCCTTCTGACACGATTTTTTCAAAGGTTATTTCTCTTAAATTAAGCAGGGGCCTAGCACTATCCCATATTCTGTAAAAAGCAGTTCCTATTATTGGTATTTTTTCTATTTTGCCTGCCGTTTCAAGATTTGCGTTCAGCCAAAAAGTTCCTATTATAGATAAAATTATCAGTCCTACAGCTCCTATTTTAACAATAATTATTCTTTTGGTTTTTTTAGGGTAAAAGAATAGAAAAAACAAAAAACCTGTTATTAATCCCAATATCGGAGATCTTGAAGCTGCAGCAAGTATGCCCGCAATAAACAAAATAACAGAACCAAAATAGAAAAGCGACTTTATGTTTAATTTTTTAAACCCAAAAGATAAAGCAGGAAATACCAATAACATCAAATAAATACCCAAAAGAATAGCATTGCCCATTGTGGAAAAAGGTTGATAGCTTTGGGGATTTATTATTTTAGGAAGAAGGCTAAATTTCTGGATTATAGCAACTAAAGAAATTAAAATACCAACAAAAATATTAATATCCCACAAAATTTGCCATCCTCTTTCTTTTAAAATAAGAAAAATAAATAAAGAATAAGCAATTAGTAGGATAATGGTTATAGAGCCTAAGCCGCGAGAGGGATTTCCCCAGAAACTAAAAGTAGGCTCTAAAGAGAAAATAGTGGATAAAATATATACTACTCCAAGCAGCAGCAAAAGAAACAGGGCTAAGAAAAGCCCAGATTTTTTGTTTTTCAAATAGATTTTTAAATCTTCCCAAAGTTTTTTATTTAAAAAAAACGTCTGGTACAAGGCAAGAAATAATATAATAGAAATAATAATTCTGAAAATTATTGCCTTGCCCCAAGAAGAAGGGTGCATTAAGGGAGGAAAAGAAAATAAAGGCAAAAAAGAAATTAAAATAAGCCCGGCAAAATAAAAAATATGCATTCTTTTTTCTAAAGTTTTATCCATGATTGATATTATAAATTATAATTATAAATCTTTCAAGAATTTTTCTATAGTTTCTTTTTGGTCTGGAGCAATTTCCAAAACAATCTTGGCTTGTTTTTTGGCATTTTGTATATCGCCCATTTCTTTATAAATATATGCCAAAGAAGCATGAAATTGGGGAGGAGTTGTCAGTCCCGGCGGCGTTAATTCAATTAACTCCTGGTACAGCGTTATTAATTTTTTATATAGATATTCTTTAATGTCTTTTTTATCAGTTTTGAGCACAAGATTGTTATAAAAATTCACCAGCTGCCACTCCGGGCTTTGGTGGCTTTCCGGATAATTTCTTTCAATAGAATTTTTAATATTCTCGTCTGCTTCTTCTAGTTCTCCTAAAAGAATATTAGCCGTAGCTTTTCTCAGCCAGCATATTCCTTCTGAGGGCCTTAGGTCAATGCACTCTTGGGCTGTTTCTTTCGCCCTTTCATAATCTTCCAATGTTAAGTAAGTAGTGGTGCAGTCCTTTATTATTTTCCAGTGCTGAGGGCTTAATTTTCGGGCTTTTTCACAAAACTGAACCGCTTCTTTTTTAAGCTCTTCTGAGGGTTCCTTTAAGGTTCCCAAAAAATAATTTGAATAAATATTCAAAGCCCACCAACTTCTGGTATAATAAGGTCTCAAACTAATTGATTCTTTCAAGGCGTTAGCAGCTTTTTGAGTCAGCATAAATCTGGTTTCCGGCGTTGGCTGCGGAGGTATATTCATTGAAATATTTATAATTTCCACATACTGCAACAATGCATAATTTCTGATTACGCTTTTTTTGGTTAATATATCTTCCATTTTTTTAATAGCAGCTTCTTTTTTTCCTTGTTCAAGATATGACAGAGCAATATTTATTTCTTTGTTTATCCATAATGGTTTTAGGGCGCCAAACCATATAAAAAAAAGCAAACAGATAAAAGCAATAACAAAGCCAATTGTCCTGAAAGGATTCTCTTTCTTGTCCGCCGAAGCTTCGGCGAAGGCGGATTTCGGTTTTTCGCTTGTAAGATGTAAGGTATATCCTACAGCAAAAAAGAAAAGCAGATAAGTTGAAAAAACATCAAAGTTAAACAAATTATTTATTAAATAAACGATAAAGGTCGCCTGTAGGCCGTGCTTTAATATATTTTTGTCTTTTTGTACCCTTAAGAATAAAAAAACAAATAAAATTAAGAATACAATTAAAGCAGGCACTCCTGCTGCGACTGGAATGTCAAAGATAAAATTATGGGCCCTGTCCCACCATTCTTCTCCTTGAATGCCAGGCAAAGATGTATCATAATATTTGTCAAAAGCAATGGAAAAGTTTTCCGGGCCAAAACCCAAAAAAGGTCTTTCTTTTATAGCCCTAATAGATATTATCCAAGAAGCTACTCTGTCTTTAAAAACTGCAGAAGAAATATTGTATAAAGATAGGTCCTTGATAGTAAAGATCGGTTCCACAGAAGACCAAACTCTTTGAAAGGCATTGCCCACAAGCTGGTTTTGCTGGATTTTTTCAACAATTGCCGGTTGGCTGCTTAGCAGCCAAAACCCTAAAATAATTATAGCCATAGTCCCCACAGAGCCGATTTTTAGCCATTTAAATCTTTTTAAGGGGTAAAACAACGCATAAAATAAAAAACCTAGCAGGACAGCCAATATCGCTCCTCTGCTGCCAGACAATATTACCCCGAAAACAAAAAAAGCTGAACTGGAAAAATAAAGATATCTTTTTTTGCCGGGCGTAGCTATCCCAAAAGAAAAAGCCATAAAAAGCAAAAGGCACAGATAAAAAGCAAAAAAAGGTGCTCCACCCATGGTGCCGATAGCTCTGTCTGAGCGGGGAATGATAAAACTGCTGAAAATCTTCAGCTTTTGGGCAAGACCCACCAGAGTAATTAAGACGCCGATTAAAAAGCTAAAATCCCAGAGTTTTTGCCAGTCGTCTTTTTTGACAATTAAAAAAACCAAAACAGCAAAAATTATGTATGAAATATAATTCAAAGACCCCCCAGCTCTTAAAGGGCTTTCCCAAAAACTGTAACGGGGATCTAAAGAGAACACAGTTGATAAAAGGTACAAAAATATCAGGATAAAAAGCAGAATCACAATTTTATTTTTCGCCAGTTCTTTAAATATGTTGTATTTCTTTTCAAAGATTATTCGGTACAAAAACAGATAAATAAAAAAAGAAATAATTATTCTGAAAATTATTGATTTACCCCAAGCAGGAGGGGATAGCCACGGCTGAAAATTAACAAAAGGAAGAGCCGCGATTATAAAAAACCCAATTAAATATATTTTGTAATCTTTTTCAAAAATACTTTCTTGCATATTTTCTTATTATAGCAAAGATTCTGTTTTTTGGCATTCTTGGATAATAAGAGGATGGTTTGGACTTAATTCTTTGGCTCTTTGGCAATAATAAAGGGCTTTTTGTTTTATTTGTTCAGAAGGTTCGTATTTTAAAAACGCGTTGCTAAAAACATTGAGCATATACCAAGTTCTAGCATACTTAGGTCTTAGCTTGGCTGCTTCTTCTAGGGCTTTTATAGATTTTTCCATCAAGGGCAAGGTTTTTTCAAGAGAGGGCTCAAAAATTATTAAGCGGCTGGCAGTTATGGCATAATTTATTCTTACGTAGTTGTCTATAATGCTGTGTTTTGACAAAAGAGCATCCAATTTTTCAATTGATTTTTCAAACTCTTTATTGTCTGCAAAATATCTTGCCTCATTGACTTCTTTATTTATATAAAGGGGCTTTAAGGAACTGACCCAAGCAAAAGAAAAAAACAATATAAAAACAATAATCATTGCCGTTTGCAAAAAAGGGTTTGTTCCTTTGGTTTCTTGGTGCAATAAAGGACTTTTGTAAACTAAAGACATAGAATAGGCGAGCAACAAGAATATTATTAAATAAGTGGGAAAAACATCAAAGTTAAACAGATTGCTTACAAAATAAATAATAAAACAGGATTTTACAGCTAGAGAAGGAACTTTAAAGAACAAAATTGCGAATATTAAAAAATAGATTATCAAAAAGGGGATTCCGTAAGGTATTGATATGTCAAAAACAATGTTGTGGGCCCTGTCAAACCATTCAGTTAAAGGCCGTTGATAATACTTGTCAAAAGCAATGGAAAAGTTTTCCGGGCCAAAACCCAACAAAGGCCTTTCTTTTAGGGCATTAAGAGATATTGTCCAGACAGAAACCCTGTCTTGGATACTAACTGGTCTTAAAAAGAAAATACCTGCCAGAAAAAGTAAAACCAAGAAAACACCGGCCAGTTTCAGCCACCGCTTTTGTTTATAAGAGAAAATGAAATACAAAAAAGAAGCCAGAAGACCGAGCAAAACTCCTCGGCTGCTGGTCAAAAGAATTGTTGCAAAAAAAAGCCCGGCACACAACAAATAAAGCTTTCTTTTTGTTGTAAAATATAAAGATAATGCCAATGGTATTAAAAGAGCTAAATACAAAGCTAAAATAGCAGGTCCTCCCATTGTGGAAGCGGGTCTGTAATTGCTGGGAATTATAATTGCCAAGGCCGCTATTATTGAAGCAATAATAAAATTAAAATCCCATATTTTATTCCATGAATTTTTATCTATGAAAACAAAAGCCACCACTGCAAAAATCAAAAAGAGCATAAAGTTTAAAGAGCCGCCCGCTCTTTGGGGGTCTCCCCAAAAGGAAAAATAAGGGTCTTGAGAAAATATTGTTGAGGTTATTGTCAGGATAAACAGCAGTCCGAACAACCATAAAATTTTAGTTTTTTTGATTTGGGAAACATCTATTTTAATTTTTTTAAAAACCAAATAGTAAATAAAAACATATATTAAAAAAATTATTAATATTCTGAAAACCGTTGCCTTGCCCCAGCTGGCAGGAAAAAACAAAAACTGGCTTATCAAAAGAGGCAGAGCCAAAATAATAAAAAAAATATTCTTTGCCATATTTATTTATTATAATACAAAAATTGACAAACAAAAGCTATTTTGATATATAAAATGTAATGTTCTTTGAAAATAAACTCAATCAATGAAGGGGTTCAGTCATGAAAGTAAATTATTTCCATAACCAAGGCACAACGGAGTTTTCAGAAGACGGTTTAATTATTGGCAACCCTAATTTTTTAGGGGTGACAGACGGGATGTCTGCAGTATATTTGCCCCAAAAAGGCCCAAAAATGTTTCACGGAATGACCGGCGGACAGCTGGCATCCAATATTGTTATGCGAGAGTTTAGCCAAATACGTGTCAGCGGTTTAGCCGAATCTTTAGAAAGAGCGAATGCTAAGCTGGCTGTAATTTTAATTGATAGAGGCTATGATTTGACAGATTCGGCTGTTTTGCCCGGAACTTGTTTTGCAGTGGCTCACTTAAGAGAAAAAGAAATAGATATTATCCAAGCAGAGGATTGTTTAGCTGTTTGGGAAACAAAAAACGGCAAGAAATCAGGAACTAGAAATCAGGCTTTTGAATGCGAGAAAAGCCTTCGCGCAAAGATTGCCGAGCTAATGAGAAAGCATGAAAGAAACAAAGAAAAAATGTGGCAAGAGTTTCTTCCTATTCTAGTTGAAGCAAGAAGAAAGAGCGTTAACAAAGAATTCGCGGTTCTTAACGGTCAGCAAGATTTTGAAGAGCATTGGCAAAGAATAGTACTCAATACAGAGGAACTGAAAACAATGATACTTTTTACAGACGGATTTGTGGATTTTTGCTGGACAGAAAATCCGGAAGATCTGGCCAAAAGATTGATAGGATATTATAAAGTATCCGGACTCTGGGGGATTTTAGAAGAAACCCGCGAGGCGAATATTGCCAACAGATTTTCCAGTCACGAAGTTTTTCCGGAAGCAACCGCGTTGTCTATTGAGTTTTAATATCACCCAGAGACGAGACACCCACCCGCCAGGGGTAGGGGCCTCGTCTTTTTTTTTTGTTTTATTTACAACAAGGAAAAAAGGTGTATGATTTTAATATAGTGAACAATATGAAAAAAATAGTGGTCACTTCAGGATATTTTAACCCTTTACATAAGGGTCACGTAAGATTAATGCAAGAAGCAAAAAAGCTCGGAGATGTTTTGGTTGTAATCGTGAACAATGATGAACAAGTGAAAATCAAAGGGAGTGTTCCTTTTATGACAGAGCAGGAAAGATTGGAGATAATAAAAGGATTAAAATATCCAGATCAAGTTTTTTTATCAGTTGACAAAGATGAAACTGTTGCCAAAAGCCTGCAAGAGGTTTGTAAGCTATATACTGGCAAGGTTTTTTTTGCCAAAGGAGGAGACAGGAATATAAACAATCTTCCAGAAAGCGAAAGAAAAGTTTGTAAAGAATTTGGGATTGAAATAGTTAATAATGTGGGAGGAGAAAAAATTCAAAGTTCATCTTGGCTGCTGAAAAATGTTGCTGAAGTAAAAAAGAGTTAACAAGTGGTACTTTATGACCTCTTTTGAGCCCTATTGACAAGGGCTGTTGTTTTTTTATAAGATGATATATATGGTAGATGAAATAAAACCAAATACTGTTTATACGCCGAAAGAAACTCAAGAGTACTTGAAAGTAAGCCATAGTACCATTAAAAGAATGCTCAAAAACGGTATAATAAGGGCTTACAAGGTGGGAGGTCAGTATAGGATTTTAGGAAGCGAGATTTTGAAGCTTGTTTCTCCAGAGTTTGAATCAAAGGTCTACGGCGTTTATAAAAGGCATATAAAAGATAAAATTAAAAAAACTATTGAAAAATGGTAAAAATAGGAATTTTGGGCTATGGCGAAGTTGGCAAAGCCATAGCTAGATTTTATAATAATCCTTTAATTAAAGACCTGCAAAGAGACGACGGCTTTGAAGGGGTTGAAGTTTTAAATGTTTGCATTCCATATAAGGGCGATGATTTTATTGAAACGGTTAAAAAGGAAATTGATTATATAAAGCCGAGAATAACAATTATTCACTCTAGCGTTGCTCCGGGGACAACAGAAAAAATAGGGGGAATGGTGGTTCACAGCCCAGTGAGAGGAGTCCATCCTTATTTATACGAAGGAGTTAAAACCTTTGTGAAATATATTGGAGCTGATACAGAAGAAGCAGCCAAGGTCGCCAAGGAGCATTTAGAAAGTTTAGGCATGAAAACTAAGGTTTTTATGCCTTCTAAAACAACCGAACTGGGAAAGTTATTTTGCACCACTTATTATGGTCTTTGTATTGCTTATCACGCAGAAATGAAAAAGATATGTGACAAAGAGGGTATTGATTTTGAAAAGGCGGTAACTGATTTTAATAAAACGTATAATGAAGGTTATACCAAATTAGGAAAAAGCAATGTGGTTAGACCTGTTTTATATCCGCCAGAAAACGGCATTGGCGGTCACTGCGTCTGCGAGAACGTCAATATTCTAAAAAAGTCTTATCAAAGCGATGCTTTTGATTTTATTTTGAAATATAAGCCAACATGGAAAAAGTTTTAATTACAGGAGCTGGCGGATTTATTGGTCACCATTTGGCAAGATATCTAAAAAATAAAGGTTATTGGGTGAGAGGAGTAGATATTAAAGAGCCAGAGTTTTCTTCCAAAGACGAAGCTGATGAATTTTTACTTTTGGATTTAAGAAATTTTGATAACTGCCGAAAAACGGTAAAGGGGATAGATTATGTTTTTACTCTAGCTGCCAACATGGGAGGCATAGGTTTTATAACCTCGGTAAATGCCGAAGTGATGAGAGACAATGTTTTAATAAATGTTAATATGGCAGAAGCTTCAAGATTAGAAGGCATAAAAAGATTATTTTATTCTTCTTCTGCCTGTATTTATCCTACTTTTAAGCAAGAAAACCCTAATGTGGTAGCCCTGAAAGAAACAGACGCTTATCCAGCAGATCCAGACAATGAGTACGGCTGGGAAAAGCTTTATTCTGAAAGAGTTTTTAAGGCGTATGAAAAAGATTACGGGTTAGATGTAAGAATAGCTAGATTCCATAATATTTATGGCCCAGAAGGAACCTATGACGGCGGCAGGGAAAAAGCGCCGGCAGCTATTTGCAGAAAAGTGATATTGGAAAAAGATGAAATAGAGATTTGGGGTGATGGAGAACAGACCAGATCTTTCTGTTATATAGATGATTGTCTGGAAGGAATATACAGGTTAATGAAATCAGATTACAAAGAGCCATTAAATATTGGTTCTGACAGATTGGTCAGCATTAATGAAATGGTTGATATTATTTCAAAAATAGAAGGCAAGAATCTCAAAAAAAAGCATCTTTCAGACAAACCCCAAGGGGTAAGAGGCAGGAATTCGGACAACACGCTCTTAAAACAAATTTTGAATTGGGAGCCTGAGATTTCTTTAGAGCAGGGTTTAGAAAAAACATATCATTGGATAAAAAAACAATATGAAAGTTAAAAGCTTTTTATTTGAAAATAAAGGAATAAAACAGACAATTTTTAAAAATACTTTTTGGTTAGGTATCGGCACTTTTTTCAGCAAGCTATTAAGTTTAGTTCTTTTGATTTACGTTGCTAGAATTTTAGGAGCAGAAGAATATGGTAAGTTTACCTTTGCTTTGGCTTTTGCCGCAGTTTTTACCGTTATTCATGATTTTGGCATACCTCAAATTATTGTTAGAGAGTTTTCCAGAAATAAAATAAATAAAAAAGAGTTTTCTTCGGTTGTTTCTTTAAATATCCTGCTGAGCTTAGTAGTTTCTTTTGCTATTTTGTTTACCCTTTTATTTACTAAATTAAGCCCGGATATTGAAAAAGCGGTTTTGATATTGGGAGCAGCCAATATCATAACTAACTTCGCCAATATTTTTATTAGTTTATTCCAAGCCCAAGGAAGAATGGAAGCTAGAACTTGGATAGAAATTCTCCGCGCGGTTTTATTGGTTATTTTGGGATTGGCAATAATTTTTAATTTTCCTTCAGCAAAAAATTTAAGCTGGGCTTATCTAATCGCGGCAGCGATATCTTTGCCCTTGATTTTAATTTTCTTTAGTTACAAGTTTTTTAAACCTAAGATTAAATGGGAAAGTTTGGTTTGGAAAAAATTTTTAATAATGTCTTGGCCTTTGGCCTTAGTTGGCGTTTCCGGGATTATTTATAATTATATTGATTCTATAATGATGGGTTTTTGGGGCATGATTACGGAAACCGGTTTTTATAATGCTGCTTTTAGAATTATTAATGCCGCGGTTTTGCCCAGCGTTTTGGTTTCCAAAAGCGCTTATCAGGTTTTAAGTAAATTTTCCGAATCAAAAGAATTACTTCAAAAGACATGGGACCATCAATTAGAGCTGATGATTCTTTTAGCTTTTCCGATGATGGCTGGTGGTTTTGTTTTAGCGCCAAGAATTATTCACGCTTTTTACCCCGATAACTTTAGTCCGGCAGTCTTAGCCCTTCAGATTTTAATACTTAGTATTTTTTTTATTTATATCAGCAGGCCCTTTGGGGATTTAATCGTAGTTTCCAATCAGCAAAGAAAGCTTCTTTTAATTAGTACTGCGGGGGCAATCATTAACATTATATTAAATTTTATTTTAATACCAAGATACAGTCTTTACGGAGCGGCCCTGGCCACGGTTATTACCACCTTAATCACTTTTTTGATATATATTATAACTGTTAAGATTTTTACTTCAATACATATTTTTAGTTTTGATTGTTTTATTATTTCCATTTTATCAACGGTTTCAGCTCTGATTATGTATTTAGCGGTTAAACAACCATTTATTTATAATTTAAATATTTTTATTTCAATAAGTTTAGGAACAATCATATATTTTTTAGTATTTTTGGGAGTTAAATTTTTACTGGAAAGTTTAAAAATATTAAATTATGGAAGATAAAAAAGAGCAAAAATATGCCATACCAGTCGGATTAGCCAGTCCTGGGTTTAAAAACGTTTTAGACGTTGGCTGCAAAAAGAAAGTTTTAAAAAATTATTTGCCTAAAGACATTCATTATCAGGGCATTGATCTTTTTGAGGACAAAGAAGTTATAAAATACAATTTGGAAAAAGGCATTCCTTTTGAGGATAATTCTTTCGACCTGGTTTTTGCCCTGGATATTTTAGAACACGTGGATAATGTCGAATTTCTTTTAAAAGAGATATTGAGGGTAGCTAAAAAAGAAGCAGTAATTGCTCTGCCCAATATGTATTTTTGGATTTTTAGATTAAGATTTTTATTATTTGGCAGATTATCCCCTCATTACGATTTTTATCCAGAAGAATTGGGAGACAGACATAAATGGCTGCCGTCATATTATTCCGCGATTGATTTTGTGAAGCGAAATAGCGCAGGCCGTAAATTAGAAATAATTCCCAGAATACATAACCATAAAAGCTTGCCTTTCTTAAATATTATTGATAGAACTTTAATCAAATTCTTTCCTAACTTTTTCAGCAACGGAGTGTTTTTCAGGATAGAACTTATTAAATAAGATATAAGATATATGAAATTAAGCACTGTTTATTCAACACAGCCAAGTAAGTTTGCTGCAGTTTTTAAGAGCAGCAATCTGGAAGGCAATTTAAAGTATTTTAAAGAGCTTGGTTATGAAGGAATAGAACTGGCTATAAGAGATCCAGAAAAGCTGGATTTGACAGAGTTAAAAAGGATTTTAGCTGATTTGTCTATGCCAGTGGCAGCTATTGGCACTGGCCAGGTTTTTATTGATGAGGGCCTTTCTTTTTCTGACCAAGACACCAAAGAAAGGGCCATAGAAAGATTCAAAAAACATATTGAATTGGCAAAAGATCTTAAATGTCCGGTGATAATAGGATGTATTCGAGGTAAAAATGTTAATAAAGAAAACTTTATTGAGAGTTTGAAAATCGTGGGCGATTTTGCTAAAGAAAAAAAAGTAGTTTTATTAATAGAGCCCCTAAACAGGTATGAAACCAGCTATTTAAATAAAGTTTCAGAGGCCGTTGATTTAATAAAAGAACTGGGAGAGCCCTTTAGGGTTTTGCTTGACACTTTTCATATGAATATTGAAGAGCCGGATTTAATTGAGACATTTAAACAAGCCAAAGATTATATCGGCCATATTCATGTGGCAGACAGCAACAGGTTGGCTCCGGGCTCTGGCCATATTGATTTTGCTTCGGTTATCAATTATTTAAAAGAAATAAATTATAAAGGTTTCATATCAGCTGAAGTTATGCCTTTTCCTAGTCAAGAACAGGCAGCAGCCGATTCGTATAATTATATAAAATCATTAATTAAGAAAAACTAATATGCAATTAAAACATCAGCCAAATTTAAAAACAGGATATAATAAAATTATCGGCCCGGAGAATAATCTTAATTATATAGAAGAGTTCGGGATTTTGAGTCTTAAACCAGGTTCTGTTTTTGAGGGTTCAAGTCAAAACACAGAAACAGCCTTAGTTGTTTTAAGAGGCAGTTGTGGTGTTGAGGCAGGAGAAAAGAATTTTGAGAAGGTGGGCCAAAGGGAAAATTTATTTGAAGGCAACCCAGCAACAATATATATTCCCGCAGGTCTGGATTTTGATATTTCCGGGGGTCCTTGCCAAATTGCTATTTGCAAAGCTAAAAGTTCAAAAAGAGGAGAGCCGGTTTTAATAAGTCCTGAGCAGGTGGTAATTAAAGATTCAGGCAAAGATAATTGGTCAAGAGAAGTAAGGATTATGATAGGTCCCGAAACAATCAGCCAGAACTTAATAATCGGAGAAACAATCAATCCTCCAGGCAATTGGTCTGGCACCCCACCCCACAAGCATGACAATGAAGAGCTTTATTATTTTTATTGCTCAAAACCAGAGGGCTGGGGAGTAGAAAGAATTTATTCAGAAGACAGAACAACTGATGAGTTGATAAAACTAAAAGACAACACAGTAACAATAATGCCTAAAGAGCATTATCATCAAATAGTGGCGGGCCCTGGCTACACCATATATTATTTATGGTTTATTGCCGGCAAAGATAATAAATTAAATGCCTTAGAAGATCCAAAACATAATTGGATTAAAGGAGAATAATTATGAAAGATATATCGCAAAAAGACATAGAAAACAATCTTCCTTTAGTAACTAGGAAAGATTATAAAAGGGAGGTAAAAGCTGGCAATGTCCAGATAGGCGGAGAAAAAATAGTGGTAATGGCAGGTCCTTGCACCGTGGAAAGCAAAAAGAATATTTTTGAAATAGCCAAAGCAGTGAAACAAGCCGGGGCCTCAATGATAAGAGGAGGAATTATCAAGCCTTTAACTTTTCCTTATGGAGACCCTTTAGGAAAACCAGATTCTGATGCAGGAGGTGGGTTGAACAAAGAAAGAGCCGAGATTTTAACCAAGGCGGAGCTCTTCAAAGAGGCGGAAAGAAGATACGCGTATTTAAAAGAAGCAGCTGAAGCAAACGGCTTAGCAGTAATTTCTGAAATTCTTTATGCTGAAACCTTACCAATGATGGAAAAATATGTTGATATGTTTCAGATGGGTTACAGGTCTATGTTTAATATGGATTTGATTACTGCTTTGTGTCAAACACAAAAGCCGGTCTTGATTAAACGCCATTACGGAGAAAGTTTAAGATCTCTTTTGGGAGTAGCAGAGCATTTTGAAGCCAGGGGCAAGCATAATTTTGCGGTTTGCGAAAGAGGCATTGTAGCTCCTCACACTCACAATGTAGAGTCCAGAGCAATTATAGATGTACAAGCAATAGTTGCTTTAAAAGAATATGCACCCTCTGTGCCAGTTATTGCTGATCCAAGCCATGCAACGTTTAAAAGATTGTATGTGCCAGCAATTTCTCGGGCTTGCATTGCTGCTGGCGCCGACGGTCTGCTTATAGAGGTTCATCCAGACCCGGAAAATGCTTGGGTTGATCCTTTGCAAACAATTAATTTTGAAACCTTTGCCAAGACGATGAAAGA
>Ga0153915_10002575_pt1 | contig 16502 bp, 13 predicted proteins | sample Opewatmetagenome_2_FD_107003 | JGI IMG/M metagenome (GOLD analysis project Ga0153915, IMG submission 107003) | Freshwater wetland microbial communities from Ohio, USA - Open water 3 Core 3 Depth 3 metaG | ecosystem: Environmental > Aquatic > Freshwater > Wetlands | place: USA: Ohio, Lake Erie...
CCCTGTTTGATCTGCGAGAGGAGACTCTCGATGTGCGCGGCGTGTGCGACGCTTTCATCGGGCTTGAAGCTGATTTCGGGCGCGAGTCTCAATCGCAGCGATTGTCCGACGCGCGCGCGCAGGAAGCTCGCGACGCTCGCGAGCCCCTCGAACGTCTTGGCGCGTTCGGCGTCGGAGCCCATGACGCTGACGAAGACCTTCGCGTGACGAAGGTCGCGCGTCACCTCGACACCGGTGACGGTGACGAAGCTCGTGATGCGCGGATCCTTCGCTTCCTCGGCGAGAAACGTTGCGACGACTTCGCGGATGGCCGCCGCTACGCGGTCGCCACGGCGATGCTCGGTAGCCATGGCCGGCTCAGGTCGCCGCGGTCGACGCGAGCGTGCGCGCGACCTCTTCGGTGCGATAGCACTCGATGACGTCGCCGACCTTGATGTCGTTGAAGTTGTCGACGGCGATACCGCACTCGAATCCTTCGCGAACCTCGCGGACGTCGTCCTTGAACCGCTTGAGCGACGCGATGGTGCCGTCGAATACTTCGACGCCGTCACGAATCACGCGGACGCGGCCCTGACGATTGATGATTCCGCTGCGGACCGAGCACCCGGCGATCGTTCCGATGCGCGAGACCTTGAACACCTCGCGCACCTCTGCCTCGCCAAGGACGACTTCACGTTCCTCGGGACGGAGCATTCCTTCCATTGCGGCGCGGACGTCGGCCACCGCCTCGTAGATGATGCGGTACAGCTTGATGTCGACGCCTTCACGCTCGGCGGCGGTGCGCGCGTTGTTGTCCGGGCGAACGTGGAATCCGATGATGATCGCGCCCGCGGTCTTCGCGAGCAGGATGTCGCTCTCGGTAATCGCCCCGACGCCGCGATGTACGATGTCGACGTTGACCTCGGGGGTCGACAAACCGGTCAACGCGTCGGCCAGAGCCTCGGCCGGACCACCCTGATCGGCCTTGATGAGAATGTTGAGCGTGTGCATGCCGCCGGCGGCAGCCTGCGCCATGAAATCCTCGAGGGTGACGCCACCACGGGTGCCGCGCCGGCTTCTCGCCTCGCGGTCGAGACGCTCGCGCCGATGCGCAACCTCGCGCGCCGCCGCCGCATCCTCGACGACGATGAGCTGATCACCCGCCATCGGCACGCCCTGGAATCCAAGGATCTGAACCGGGATGGCCGGACCGGCGGACTTCACGGTCTTTCCGCGTTCGTCGAACAATGCACGGACACGGCCCGAGTACATGCCGCAGATGAAGTCGTCGCCGACCTTGAGCGTTCCGTTCTGGACGAGCACCGTCGCCACCGCACCCTTGCCCGGATCGAGCTGCGCTTCGACGACCGTTCCGGTCGCGTGACGATTCGGATTCGCCTTGAGGTCGAGGATTTCGGCCTGGAGCAGAATCTGATCGAGCAGCTCGTTGACGTTGGTGCCTTTCTTGGCCGAGATCTCGGTGGACAGCGTGGTGCCGCCGAACTCCTCGAGCACGACGCCGTGCTGCAGCAGTTCCTGCTTGACCTTGCTCGGATTCGCCTGCGGCAAATCGATCTTGTTGATGGCGACGATGAGCGGCACGCCGGCGTTCTTGGCGTGCGAGATCGCCTCGATCGTCTGCGGCATGACCGAGTCGTCGGCTGCGACGACGAGCACCACGATGTCCGTCACCTGCGCGCCACGGGCGCGCATTGCGGTGAACGCTTCGTGGCCTGGCGTGTCGAGGAACGTGATGTTCTTCCGGCCCGGAAGCGAGACGTGATAGGCACCGATGTGCTGCGTGATCCCGCCCGCCTCGCCGGCGACGACGTTGGCGTGGCGAATGTAGTCGAGCAGCGAGGTCTTGCCGTGATCGACGTGACCCATGATCGTGACGACCGGTGGGCGCGACACGAGATCCGTCGGCAGATCCGCCTCGGCCGAGACGCCGGTCTCCTCCGCTTGGTACGCGTTCTCGCGTACGGCCTGGAAGCCGAACTCGCCGGCGATGAGCTCGATCTGGTCGAAGTCGAGTCGCTGATTGATCGTGACCATCAATCCGAGATTCTTGAAGGCGAAGGCGACGATCTCGGTCGCCGGCACCTTTAGAATTTGCGCAAGCTCGCTGACGGTGATGAACTCGTTGACGCGAACGGTCTTCCGCTCGCGCTCGGCTTCGGCGACGCGAGCCGCCTCGAGCTCCTCGCGAGATCCGCGACGGAGATCGCTCGATGTGCGGCGCGACGGAGCGCCACGCATCGTCGCCATCGTCTTGGAAATGTTCGCATCCACCGCTTCCTGATCGACCGCGCCGCGCTTGCCCTTTTTTCGACGCCCGCCGCGTTCGGCGACTCCGCCGCCCACTCCGCCGCCGCCCGGCTGCGGACGCTTGTCATCGCGACGCGGCGGTGCGCCCGGTCCGCCGCCGGGTGCAGCAGATGCGATCGGGCGCGGCGGAAATCCGCCGCTGCTCGCCACGGGACGCGGACGAGGAGCGCCCGGCGTAACGGGACGCGGGCGTGGACGCTCGGGAGCCGTCGGATGTGAGTACGCCACAGTCGCCGGACGACCGTCGCCAACGCTCGGGATCCGCGAGACTTCAGCCTCGGCCGGGCGGGCCTCGGCCCGCTCCTCGGTCTGTGCCGCTGCCGCCTCCGCTTGGGCTCGCGCAGCCTCTTCGGCGCGTAACACAGCCATGCGCGCGGCCTCGGCACGCTCCGCCTCTTCGGCCGCTGCTTGCTGTTGCGCGGCTACCTCGGCAGCCACCTGCGCGGCGGCGGCCTCCGCGGCGGCATGCTCTTCCGCGGCGGCTTGAACGTCGGCCGCCTTTCGGCGCCGGCGTACGGGCGCTTCGCCCGTCACAGTCTCTGGCGCCGGAGCCGGCTCAGCGGGCACGGTCGCGGCAGTGCGACGGCGACGGGCTGTCGGTGCGGGCGCGGCCTGTTTCTCAGCCCGGGCCCGCTTTTCCCGCTCCCACCGGGCACGGATGCGAGCGACCTGATCGTCGGTGAGCATACTCATGTGGCTGCGGATCGGAATGTCCATGAGCCGAAGAAGGGTGACCACTTCTTCGGCTGGAACTCCGAATTCGTTTGCCAACTCACTGACTGAAAGCTTGCTCAAACATCCTCCACAGTGGCTCTCGACGAGCCCGACGTCACCAACGCGCTCACACCGGCCGCCAGCTGCCGGTCGACGATGCCCACCACCGCCGTCTCAACGCGCCCGACCACCGCGCCAAGTTCGGCGGCAGACGGTACTTCTACAAACCTAACTCGCCGCCCATTGAGCAGCGGCACGACCTTGTCCAAGCTGTTCGGCGACGCGTCCGTCGCGACGACGGCCAAGAACACCTTGTTGCGCTTCGCCGCTTCGCGGACTTGCTGCACACCGACGACCACCCCGCGACTTCGCATTCCCAACCCGAGCAGACGCAGTATGCGCTGCCGAACTACCGCGTTCATCTCGCCTCAGGCCGCCGAACTACCTTCCCCACCCTGACTCCCTTCTTCGCCGTTGCCGTCTTCCGTCGTCAGCTCGTCGATCAGCGCCATGATGCGATCGGCCTCCTCCGGCGCAATGCCCGGCAGCTTGAGGAAATCCTCGCGCTCGAGATCGATGATGTCGTTGAGCGTGCGATACCCGGCGTCCTCGAGCACGGCGACCGTCGCCGGCGGCATCCCGGCGATGTCCGACAGGCGGACGTCGGCCACTTCTTCCGTCTCCTCGGGCAACGGCGCGAAGATTTGCGACTCACCGCCGCGCTCCATCCACTCGCGGCTCGAATAGAGATCGATCTTCCACCCGGTCAGCTCCGACGCGAGGCGGACGTTCTGGCCGTTTCGTCCGATGGCGAGCGAGAGCTGGTCCTCGTCGACGACGGCCTGGATGGTCTTCGTCGCCGGATCGCTGAACACGCGAGCCACTTTCGCCGGGGCGAGCGCCAGCTTGGCGAACCGCTCCGGGTCGGGCGACCACGGCACGATGTCGATCCGCTCGCCATTCAACTCGTTGACGACCGCTTGGACGCGCGAGCCCTTGAGGCCGACGCACGCACCGACCGGATCGATCGAGTCGTCGCGCGAGAACACCGCGATTTTCGTCCGGCTACCCACCTCACGAGCCGCCGCGCGGATCTCGACGATGTTCTGCTGGATCTCCGGCACCTCGAGCTTGAACAGCGCTTTGACGAACAACGGGTCGCCACGGCTGAGGATGAGCCGCGGTCCCTTGGGCGTCTCTTCGACGCGCTTGAGGACGGCCCGAATCGGCTCGCCTTGGTGGAAATGCTCGCGATGATTCTGCTCGCGGTACGGAATGATCGCTTCCGCCTCGCGGAACTTGTTGAGCATCACGACGAGCTTGCCACGCTCGATCTGCTGCACTTCACCTGACAACAGGTCGCCGACGCGCGTCGCGAACTCGTCGCGGATGCGCGTGCGCTCGCCTTCTCGGACCCGCTGAATGATGCGCTGTTTCGCGGCCTGCACTGCGGCGCGGCCGAACACGGCGAAGTCGATCGGCTCTTCCATGACGTCGCCGGCTTCGAAGCTTTCATCGAAGGTGCGCGCGTCTTCGATCGAGATTTCGCGACTGGAATCCTCGACCGTCGGGACGACCGTCTTCAGCAGGACGATGCGGATGTCGCCCTTGCCGTCGTCGATGTTGACTTCAGCCTGAACGTTGGGCCCGTACTTTTTGGCGAGGGCGGCGAGGATACCGTCCTGGAGCAGTGCGTACAGTTCCGCGCGATCGAGCTGCTTTGTGTTCGACACCTCGCGAAATGCGCTGAGAATCTCTGCAGAACTGACCATCCAAGACCCCTCGTGTTGTGCGTTGGCGCGCGCAGGTGGATCCGAGGCGCAGCGCCCGAATGTTTTTGATTACAGATGAAACGCTAGCCGCGCCTCCTTGACGTCAGCCAGCGGTATGCGACGCTGATCACCGGGCTTTGGCTCCAGCACCGCGACTTCCGATCCTTGCTCTCCCTCCACTGAGAGGATTTTTCCCTCGATCCTTCCCCCGTGTTCCGGGGTCAGAACGTTCGCCCAGCGACCAACGAACCGTTGCCAATCCAGCGTGCTGCGCAGCGGTCGCTCGCCGGGAGACGACACCTGCAGCACGTACTCCGGCGACACCAGCTGACCGCCGTCCAATCGTGCTTCCAACGCTCGGGAGGCCCGAGCGCAGTCATCGACGGTGACCGCTTCTCCATCGCGCCGATCGATGCGAACTTCGATCAACGGACGGTGTCGCGTCCCACCGCGCCTGAGCTCCACGAGATCGAATCCCACCGCGTCAAGCTCCGACAGCACAACATCTTCCAGCGAGTCCTTCACATCGAGTCGAGGAAATCGTCCAGAATAAAAAAATGTGGGGAGCCTCCCCCACATTTCACTGGCGACCATTCGGGCCGCCCAGCAATAGTAAAGTAGATGGGGTAACCGGAGCGGTCAAGGCGCGTCGGCGATCATCACTCCGAGCTGCCGGCCGACATCCCCGGCGCGATGCGAGTAGAAACAATCGTTGTCGCAGCGCGTGCACGACGCGCTCGTCGTGATGTGCGTGACCCCGCACGCTCGCGCTTGATCGGCGATCAACGCGCGCAAGTCAATCGTCCGCGGCTCACCGGGGTCGGTGCCGGTCAGCTGGGCAAAGACATCCGCGCTCACCTCGTAGCAGTCGCCGCAGATCGCCGGACCGGTGTGCAGCCGGAGCTCCGGCGCTCGGAAGCCGCGATGCTCGAGTGCCGCAATCCCGCGCGCGACGATTCCCGCCGCCGTCCCGCGCCAGCCAGAGTGCAACAGGGCGATCGCACCCGACGGATGTGCGATGAAAACGGGGACGCAGTCGGCGACCGTAACCGCGAGCGCCGTTCCGCGCTCCACCGTCACGTGTCCGTCCGCGTCGTCGCTGCGCAACCATCCCTCCCACCCCGAGTGGTGCACCAACACGGTCGTGCCGTGGCATTGCGTCGCGGTGGCGAGGCGCCGTCCCCCCGGGCGAAGCTCGCGACGCAATTGCGCCCACCGCGCAGTCACGTCGCGCACCGGCTCGTCGGTCATGAGGCCGAAGCTGCCGGAGGCCCGACGGGTGGTGAACGCGCGAATTCCGAAAGCGGCGAGCTCCGGCACCGCCTCGGATTCCGCGATGATACTCATGGCGTCCGGCGTTCCTCCACGCGCTCGATATGGGCACCGAGAGCACGGAGTCGTTCATCGATCCGCTCGTAGCCTCGCTCGATCTGCCCCACGTTGTTGATCGTGCTCTCCCCCTCCGCGCACATCGCCGCGAGCAGCATCGCCATGCCGGCTCGGATGTCCGGCGACTCCACGGAGCCGGCTCGAAGCCTCGACGGACCCGCCACGAGCGCGCGGTGCGGATCGCACAAGACGATGCGAGCCCCCATGCCGATCAACTTGTCGACGAAGAAGAGGCGGGACTCGAACATCTTCTCGTGAATGAGGATCATTCCTCGACATTGCGTCGCCGTGACGAGCGCGATCGACATCGTGTCTGCGGGGAACGCCGGCCACGGTTGATCCTCGAGCTTGGAAACGTGTCCGCCGAGGTCGCTTTGGATCACCTTCTCTTGCTCGGCTGGGACGACGAGATCCGGCCCCTCGATCGTGCATGAGACGCCAAGTCGCGCGAAGCCCATGAGCGTCGAACGCAGGTGCTCGACCCCCGCGTCGGCGATGCGGATCTCGGATCCCGTGACCGCGGCGAGGCCGATGAACGATCCAACCTCGATGTGATCGGGACCGATCCGGTGCGTCGCGCCGCCGAGGACGCGGCCGCCCTGGATCGTGAGCTTGTTCGTGCCGATGCCGTCGATTTCAGCGCCAAGCGCGACGAGAAAATGACAGAGATCCTGCACGTGCGGTTCGCTCGCCGCATTCCGCAGGATCGTCGATCCCGTGGCGGCGACCGCCGCCGTCAACGCGTTCTCGGTGCCGGTCACGCTTGGCTCGTCGAGGAACACGTCGGCGCCACGGAGACCGGGCGTCGTGAGATGAAAACTCTCGGAGAGATCGAACGACGCGCCGAGCCGCTCGAGCGCGAGAAAGTGCGTATCGACCCGACGACGTCCGATCACATCCCCACCGGGCGGCGGCAGCCGGATCTCTCCGCAGCGCGCCAGCAGTGGGCCGGCGAGCAGGATCGACGCCCGGATCTTTCGGCACAATACCGGATCGAGATTCGACGCGTGCAGCGTCTTGGCGTGGATGTGGAGCGTGTTCCGTGCACTCCATCGGACCTCGGCGCCGGCCGACGCGATCAGCTCGACCAGCGTTTCGACATCGCGAATTCGTGGAACATTCTCCAGCGTGACCGGATGTTCGGTGAGTAGCGCCGCGCAAATGATCGGAAGGGCGGCGTTCTTGTTCCCCGAAGGACGAATCGTGCCCGAGAGCTTGTGCCCCCCTTGGACGACGAACTGCAGTGCGTTCATGTACGAGCGGTGCGTGAGCCGGTGGTTGACGCGCGAAGAGCGAAGAATGGACGGGGGCGCGAGTCAAGGTCAATGGGACGGCGCAGATTCCATGCGCGTCAGGTGAATACCCCATGCGCATCGGGTGATTGACGCTTGCACTGGCCTTCGTCGCCCGGTAGGATGCGAAGCAGTGCGGTTGGCCCCGCCTTTGCTCAACTGCATCTCGCGACGCCCGAGCAGCCGAGCGGCCGCGTCGGCCTAGTCCTCTTCCCACGAGGCGTGTCCCGATGACCAGCCTGTTGGCCTGCGTTGGACCGACGCTGCTGCAAAGCGCCGCGGCCGTGCGAGATACCGTCATCATGAGACAGGTCGGGGGACGCGGCCTTCTCGACACGATCGCGGCAATTTCCACCATCGCGTTGATGCTGGCGCTCATGCTGGTCGCGCTGGTCGCCGGCAGGCTGCTGTGGAGCTTCCGAACGACGTCCACGAAGGTGAACGCGCTGATCGATCGGCTGCAGGGAGACATCGCGCCGCTTTTGCGACTCGCGACCTCGATTGCCGACAATGTGAATTTCGTAACGACGTCGATCCGTACCGACGTGCAAAAGGTCAACGACACGATCGAGAATGCGAACGACCGCGTCCAACGTGCGCTGGCGACGGCGGAACAACGGCTCAACGAGTTCAATGCGCTGCTGGCCGTCGTGCAGGACGAGGCCGAGGGCGTGTTCGTCTCGACGGCGTCCACCGTTCGCGGCGTGCGGCGCGGAGCGGCGACGTTCCGCGCGCGCGGTGGGACGGACCTTGCATCTGACGAGCTCGATGCGGCCGATCCGGCCGATGATCTCGACCCCGCAGATGACGATCTCGAAATACAGGAGGATGATGATGGCGACGACCGCAACTCCGAATCAGCCGCGCAGGCGCTCCCCACAGCCCCGCGTCTCCGTCCGCGCGCGCGAAACCGACGGCGGGCATGAGGCCGAGTACGATCTCCTCACCGCCGCGCTGATCGGGATGACACTTGGAGCAGGATTGACGTTCATGCTGCGGCGCGGACCGTCCGGGGACCGCCCAGTGTCGCCGGTGATACGCGGCGTTGGGCGCGGCGCACGATGGGCGGGACGCGGCGCGTCGCGGCTCGGGAGGACGGGCGCGCGGTGGGCCGCGGATCGTGGCGAGGATTTATGGGACGCGATCCCGCGCGAGGAGATCAGCGACCGAGTATCCGACTACATGGGCCGCGCCCGCGAGGCGATCGACGACGTCGTCGAGTCGGAGCTCAAGGATCTTCGTCGAGCGATTCGCCGCCAGCGGAAGCGCCTTGGCATCTGACGCGGGCCGCGGGTCGCGGGCCATGGGGCGCGTCGTCCAGTGCCTCGTCGTCGCGATCGTCGTGGTCGCAATCACACCGAGCGTCGCGCACGCCTGGACGCCGGGGACCCACGTCTTCCTCGGCGAAGCGGTGATGCGCTCGCTCGCCGTGCTCCCGGTCGCCGTTGCCGAGCTGTTGCGCGAGTTCCCATATGACTTCTTGTATGGATCGATCGCCGCGGACACGAGCATCGCCAAGAAATACGCACCCGTCGGGCGTCATTGTCACTCGTGGACGGTCGGCATGGAGATCCTCGACGACGCGCGCGACGATCCGCTGCGCGCGTTCGCGCTCGGCTATCTCGCGCACCTCGCCGCGGATTCGGTGGCGCACAATTATTTCGTTCCCAAGCAGCTCGCCATTACCTCGAGCACGGCGTCGCTCGGCCATTCCTATTGGGAAAGCCGGTTCGAGACCCACCTCGGGTCCGAATACGCGCGCCGGGCGCGCGAGCTGATCCTCATCGATCATTCGCGCTCCGACGGATTGCTCGATCGGGTGCTCAGCCCGACGATCTTCAGCACGCCGACCAACCGTCGCATCTTCCGCGGCATGGTGATCGTCGCCGACAACGAGTCATGGCAGCGGGTGTTCCAATTGCTGAAGGACAATAGTCGCTGGGACCTACCCGACGACGACGTGACGCGCTACATCGCGCGGTCGTACGACTACATCATCGACCTGCTGCGAATCATGGACAGGGCGGAGCCGTTCCAGCTCGACCCGTCGGGCGACGAAGCGCTGCGCATGGCAAAGCGAGTTCGCCGCCGCATTCTGCGCGAAGCAGGAGAGGATCGGCTCTTCGAGGAGGCCGACAAGTATTTTGGCATGCCCACGACGGCGCTCGCCTACTCGTCGTCGCTGGCCCAGCCGCTCTACGTGCCGACGCGCTCGCCGAGCAGCTGATTGACCCGCTTCGGGTCGGCGCTGCCGTTCGATTTCTTCATCACGTGCCCGACGAGCACGCCCTGCAGCCGTCGCTCGCCGCCGACGAAGCGGTGCGCCTCGGCGGAATGCTCGGCGAACACCTCGTCGATCCACGCCACGAGCGCCGCGTCGTCCGTCACCTTGAGCAACCGCTCGCGCTCCGCGATCTGCGATGGGCGACCGCCCGCCTTGACCATGATGCCGAAGATCTGTTTCGCCGCGGTGTGGCTGACGACGCCGTCGCGAACGAGGGTGAGGAGCTCGGCGAGAGCGTCGGGGCGGACGCTGAAATGCTCGATCGCCTGATCGGTCGCCTTGAGCGTGGCCAGCACGTCGCCCATCACCCAGTTCGCGGCGGTTTTCGGATCACCACTCTGCCGCGCAACGTGCTCGAAGTACTCGCCGATCGCCGGCCCCGCCGTCAGCACCTCGATGTCGTACGGGGTGAGTGCGGGATAGTCGGTGCGGAATCGTTCGCGACGTGCCGCGGGCAGCTCGGGGAGATCCCGCTGTAGCCGATCGATACGGTCGAGCGGAACGACGAGTGGTGGCAGATCGGGATCGGGGAAGTAGCGGTAATCGTGGCTTCCCTCTTTCGAACGTGCGGGACGAACCTCGTCGGCGTTCGCGTCCCACAGCATCGTTTGCTGCTCGATGCGACCACCCGCGTCCAGCACGCGACATTGTCGCGCGAACTCGACCTCGAGCGCGCGCACAACGCCCGAGAACGAGTTCATGTTCTTCACCTCGGTCTTGGTTCCGAGTGTGGTCTCGCCAACGCGCCGCGCGCTGATGTTGGCATCGACGCGGAGGCTTCCCTTCTCCATGCTGACGTCGCTCACCGCGATGAACTCGAGAATCCGCTTGAGCGTCCGCAGATAGGCGTCGGCCTCGTCGGCGCCACGCAGGTCCGGCTCGCTGACGATCTCGATCAGCGGAACGCCGGCCCGATTGAGATCGACCGCCGTCACGCCGGCGAATCGGTCGTGAATCGACTTGCCGGCGTCCTCCTCCATATGGACACGCGTGATCCGGATGTCGATCGGTGATCCGTCGGCTCGCGTTCCGATCCGCAAGCATCCATCGGTGGCGAGCGGCTTGTCGAATTGCGAGATCTGATATCCCTTGGGCAGATCGGGATAGAAATAGTTCTTTCGCGCGAAGACGGACGTCGTCTGGACTCGACAGCCGAGCGCGAGCGCGGCGCGGATCGCGAGGTCGACCGCGTGATCGTTGAGGACAGGGAGCGCGCCAGGCAGCGCGAGACACACCGGACACGTGTTGGTGTTCGGCGGCGCGCCGAAATTGGTGGAGCAGCGACAAAAAATCTTCGTTGCGGTCTCGAGCTGCACGTGCACTTCCAGGCCGACGACCATCTCGTAGCTCGTCGCCGATCGTGAAACCGTCGGCGAGCTCACTGATGAGCCCCGGCGCCGAGCTGGCGCTCGAGCGCGAACGCGGCCGCGAACATCTGCCGCTCCTCGAAATGGCTGGCCATCAATTGTCCGCCGACCGGTAGCCCGTCGACGCGCCCGATCGGTAGCGACATGGCCGGCACGCCGGCCAGGTTGGCCGTGCACGTGAAGATGTCACTCAGATACATCTCGTACGGATCGGACTTCGCGCCAAGCTCGAACGCCGGCGTCGGCGTCGTCGGCGTGAACAGGAGATGCACGCCGCTCTTGAATACGTTCGCGAAGTCGCGCTTGATCAGCGCGCGAACCTGCTGCGCCTTTCGGTAGTACGCGTCGTAGTAGCCGGCCGAGAGCACGTAGGTACCGAGCAGGATGCGTCGCGTGACCTCGGGACCGAAGCCCGACGAGCGCGTCGCTTCGTACATGCCGCGCAGGCCGTCGCCTTCGATCCGCAGGCCGTACCGAACGCCGTCGAATCGCGCGAGGTTGGATGACGCCTCCGCCGGAGCGACGATGTAGTAGACCTGAACGGCCAGATCGGTGTGCGGCAGCGACACGTCGCGAATCTCCGCGCCAAGAGAGCGCAGCGCCTCGAGCGCCGCGTCGCACTTCTCGCGAATTCGCGGATCGAGGTCGGCCGGGAAGTATTCCTTCGGCCGGCCGATCACGACGCCCGACATCGATCCGCGCGCCGCGCCGCGATACGCCGCAACCGGCTCGGCGACGCTCGTCGAATCGAGGGGATCGAGGCCGGCGATCGTCTGCAGGCCCAGCGCCGCGTCGTCGACGCTGCGGCCGAATACTCCGACCTGGTCGAGCGACGACGCGAACGCGACCAGTCCATACCGGCTCACTCGGCCGTACGTCGGCTTCACGCCAACGACGCCACAGAACGCCGCTGGCTGGCGAACCGATCCGCCGGTCTCTGAGCCGAGCGCGATGCGCGCGATTCCCACGGCGACGGAGGCCGCCGAGCCTCCCGAGGACCCCCCAGGGACGCGCGTCGGCGCGAGCGGATTCTTCGCTGGGCCGAAGGCGCTGTTCTCGGTCGACGACCCCATCCCGAACTCGTCCATGTTCGACTTCGCGACGATGATGGCGCCGGCGTCGCGGAGTCGTCGCACCACGGTGGCATCGAACGGGCTGACGTAGCCCTCGAGAATTCGCGACCCGCACGACGTCGGCAGCGCGGTCGTGGCGATGTTGTCTTTCACGATCACCGGCACGCCGGCGAGCGGGCCGACGTCTCCACCTTCCCGCCGCACCGCTACCTCGTTGGCCTGGCGATGCACGTCGTCATGATCCTCATATAGCAGAATGTTCAATCCATCACGCCAGGCGCGGACTTCGGACGCACGATCGAGCGAGGCGTCCGCGGCCGTGCGCGGACTCACCTCACCGTTGGCGACACTGTCGCGGAGCTCCGCCGCCGACAACACGCCCAACGCGCCTCGCCTGTCGGCCGGCGTCATGACGCGGCCTCCGGATCCTCGTGGGTCGACAGCCGCGGCACTAAAAAGAATCCGTCGCGCATGCTCGGGGCGAACGTCTCACGCTCGCGAGCCAGCGGAATCGGCGGTCCGATGTCGGGACGCAACGGCAAACCGGAAGCGCCGCCGCCCGCGAGCCCGTCGATTTCCGTCGTGTCGATTTTCGAGAGCACGTCCATGTGCTCGAGGATCGTGTTGAGCTCCGCCACGAGCGATCGCGCACGCTCGTCGGTCAGTCCCAGTCGCGCCAGGGCCGCGATGTGCCAGACATCGTCGAGCGTGACGGCCACTATTCGTCCCCGCGTTCCAGATTGGCCTGCGCGATGACCAGCGTTTTCCGCCCGATCGTTTGATCGTCGAAGTCGACTTTGACCTTCGCGTCACGTCCAGCCCCGGCGAGCTCCGCGATCGTACCGCTGCCGAACTTTCGATGCTTGACGCGCGCCCCGACGGCGAACACCGGCGCGTCTTGCGATTCGTCCTCGGGCGACATCGACGAACCGTAGATGCTCACCGGCGACCCCGGGCGCCTTGATGCCGGCGACGGGCGGGCGATGACGTCCTCGATCTCATGACCGCCGCGCGTCCCTCGGCCGAAGCTTCGATTGTACCCGCCCATGCTTCCGCCGGCGCGCATCACCGAGCGACCCGTGCTTCGCACCTTGATCGTGCTCCGTTTTTCGACCATCGCGTCGGGAATCCCGTCGAGAAAGCTCGAATACCGCGACGGCAGCAGCTCGCCATTCCGACGACGTTCCTCAGCGTGCGTGACGTAGAGCTTTCGCTCCGCGCGCGTGATGCCGACGTAAAACAGGCGGCGCTCCTCCTCGAGCAACTTCGGATCGTCGTACGCCTTGGCAAGCGGGAACAGGCCGTCCTCGAGCCCGGTGATGAACACGAACGGGAACTCGAGCCCCTTGGCGTTGTGCAGCGTCATGAGCGACACAGCGTCGGCGTCGCTGCCGAGCGCATCGACTTCGGCGACGAGCGTCGCGCGCTGCAGAAAATGGTCGAGCGGACGCAACCCGACTTCGCCCAGCTCGTCGGCCACAAGCTCGGCGGCGCCGGTGATCAGCTCGCGCACGTTGTCCAGCCGCTCGGCGGACTCGGGGCCCTCCGCCCGGAGGTAGTCGCCATAGCGAATGGCCTCGACCAGCTCGCGAAGCAGCTCGTCGACCGCGGCTTCGGTTGCTCGGTTGCGCAGCGCGATGATGATGCGGACGAATTCGCCGAGCGCCGTGCGTGCCGCGGGCCGGAGCGAGTCAACGACCCCGGGAAGCTGCGCCCCCTCGAAGATCGGCAATCCGCGCTGGCGCGACGCTTCGGCGAGCTGCTCGATCGTCGTCTCGCCCAGTCCGCGCTTCGGCACGCCGATGGCGCGACGCAACGCCTCGTCGTCCGCCGGGTTCGCGATGAGCTTGAGGTACGCCATCAGGTCGCGAATCTCACGACGGTCGTAGAATCGAACGGCGCCAATGAGGCGATATCCGAGCGCGTGCCGGCGCAACGATTCCTCGAGGGCGCGGCTCTGCGCGTTCGTGCGGTACAAAACCGCGACATCGTTGAGCTGCAGCGACGAGGACCCACTCCGTCGCGCCATGATCTCCCCGACCACGAAGTCCGCTTCGTCGCGCTCGTCGAGCGAGCGTACCACTGTGACTGGCTCGCCGCCGCTGTGCGTCGCGCGCAGCGTCTTCCCCATCCGCGCCGTGTTGGCGCTGATCACGACGTTGGCGAGATCGAGGATCGGCGGCGTCGAGCGATAATTCTCCTCGAGCCGGACGACGGTCGCGTCGGGAAAGTCCTTGCTGAAATCGAGGATGTTCCGAATGTCGGCGCCGCGCCATCCGTAAATGGATTGGTCGTCGTCGCCGACGACGCAGACGTTCCCGTGCTCGCCGCCGAGGAGCTTGATGAACTCGTACTGGGCGCGATTCGTGTCCTGGTATTCGTCGACGAGAATGTATTTGAAGCGCGAGCGATAGTTGGCCAGCCGCTCCGGATGCTGCTGCAGCATGCGAACGGGAAGCACGAGCAGATCGTCGAAGTCGACCGCGTTCGCGAGCTGCAGCGCTTCGCCCAACGAGCGGTAGACGGGGACGACCGCCTTGGCGAATGGATCCATCGCCAGTCGCTCGTACTCGGCCGGGGTGACGAGCGCGTTCTTCGCATCGGACACCGCCGACTGAATGCCGCGCGGCGTGAACTGCTTCGCCGGAATTTGATGGCGTTCCATGATGCGCTTGATCACGCTCAGCGAGTCGTCCTGATCGTAGATCGTGAACGCCGGCGTCCGACCGACGAGATGCGCCGATGCGCGGAGCATCCGCGCACCGATCGCATGAAACGTCCCGACCCACATTCCGCCGGGATCGTTTCCCAGCAGACGGCCGATGCGTTCGCGCATCTCACCGGCCGCCTTGTTGGTGAAGGTGACCGCGAGAATGTGCCGCGGATCGACGCCTTCGACGTCGATCAGGCGCGCGATCCGCGTCGTGAGCACGCGGGTCTTGCCCGATCCGGCGCCGGCAAGGACGAGCAGCGGGCCGTCAACGTGGAGGACGGCTTCGCGCTGCGCCGGATTGAGGCCGGCGGTCAACTGGTCTTCGAGCAGCATCGACATCAGTGAAGAATAATCTCGAACGCCGCTCCCTGCTCCGACGAAGCGAGTGCCAACTTGCCCCCGTGATTCTCCTCGACGATTCGCTTGGCGAGCGAGAGCCCAATGCCCCACCCGATCTTCTTCGTCGAGAAGCCCGGCTCGAAGACGCGCGACCGGAGCTCTCGTGGAATCCCCGGGCCGTTGTCGGCAACGCGAATCACAACCGTCTCCTCGGGCCCGGGCGTCGCGGACAATTGAACGATGCCCCCGCGTCCGGCGAGCGCGTCGATCGCATTCTTCGTCAGCACCTCCACCGCCCACTCGAGGAGGACGGCGTCACCTTGAACAGGGTGCAGATTCGTGGCGATGGACGATTCGATGGCGATCGTGTTCGCCAGCGTCGGGACGCGAGCGCGGAAGTACGCCGCAACGCGCTCGACGATCGCCGCCACATCGAGCGCCTCGAGCTTCGGTTCGCGGCCGATGCGCTCGAAGCGGTGCGCCACCCGGTCGAGGCGCTCGAGGTCAGCGCGCATGTGCCGCACCGCGGCGTGCGACGCATCATCCGTCGCGCGCTCCTCGAGAAGCTCGATCCATCCGGAGAGACTGGAAAGCGGCGTGCCGAGTTGGTGCGCGGATTCGCGCGCCATGCCCGCCCACAACCGCTCGCGGGCGGCGTTGCCTCGCGTCCTGATGATGTAGAGGCCCGCGAGCACGAGGATCGCCGCCATGAACGCCTGCAACGCCGGAATGATGCGCAATCCTTCGACGACCGGTGGATCGCCGTAGTACACCTTGCCAATGCTCGGATCGACGATCGGCGGATGCCGCGCAGCGAGAACGGCGACGTAGTCGCGAACGCGTGGGTCGTCGTCGGGGACGGGATGCGCCGGATTCTCGAATGGAAGATTCGCGTGAAAGGCTGGCACGCCCTGCCGGTCCGTCAAAATGAGCGGAACGTGTTGTTCGCGAATGCTCCGCGACAGATCGAGCAGCGCTTCCGTTCCGGCGTTGGGCGAGTTGTCGCCCAGGCCGCGATACACGCGCGAGAACATCTCGCTCGATCGTTTCGCATCATCGCCCAAAATGACGATCACGCGCTGGGTGTAGATCACGTACCAGGCGAGCAGTACTCCGATGAGCGTAGCGACCAGCAACTCGGGCTTGCCGCGTCGCATGGGCGTCAGCTCAGGACGTCGGTACCAAGATACGGCCGCAGCACGTCAGGCACGGCGACTGTTCCATCCGCATTCTGATAGTGCTCGAGAATGCA
>Ga0153915_10002576_pt1 | contig 16501 bp, 18 predicted proteins | sample Opewatmetagenome_2_FD_107003 | JGI IMG/M metagenome (GOLD analysis project Ga0153915, IMG submission 107003) | Freshwater wetland microbial communities from Ohio, USA - Open water 3 Core 3 Depth 3 metaG | ecosystem: Environmental > Aquatic > Freshwater > Wetlands | place: USA: Ohio, Lake Erie...
AACGGCTCTCACCGGCCGGTGAGCGCGTCGCGCGAGCCATCGGAGCCGTCGTCGTCGGGGTAGGGTTGTTTCTGATCGCGCGAGCAGCCGGGGTCGGATGACGCATCCGCATCGTGGTGGCCGTGGCGCCCTTGACCGCGGGCGTGCCGGGCGCCGTGGACGCCCGGAAACCGGGGCCGCCTCCCGGATCAACAACGCCTTCGCACGCGTCGCGGGTCTGCTCGGCGATCGCCGGCCCGGGAAGGGGCCGAGCAGGCCGATCGCCCCGATCGCTCGAGGATTCGTTCCGGCTCGTGATGGGCGTGGCCGCGGGTCTCACTCTGCTCGCCGTGGCATCGGCGGCGGCCGGTCTTTTGCGGGGAAAAGTTCGGGCAGAATAGGCGAATGGGCGCGCCCGACGGCCCGGCAGTCTGGCTCGCGGCGGGGGTGCGCACTCCGTTCCTCCGCGTGGACGGGCCTTTCGCGGGCCGCGATTCCCTTTTGCTCTCGGTCCCGGTTGTCCAGACGATGGCCAGGCAAGTGACCGGCGATATCGATTTCGCCGTCTGGGGATCCGTCGTACTGAATCTGGCCTACAGCAACCTCGCGCGCGAGGTCTGGCTCGAGGCGGGTCTGGAGCCCCACGTGCCGAGCTTCACGACCATTATGCAGTGCAGCACGAGCATGGTCGCCGTCTTCCAGGCCGCCGGCTTGCTGGCCTACGGTGGGCACGCGCTCGCCTTGGCAGGCGGTGTCGAGAGCATGAGCCGGGTCCAGATCGGCCTCGGGCAGAACCTGTCCGACTGGCTTCGCCGGGTCGGCCAGGGGCGCGGCTTGAAGCGAAAGCTCGGTGCTATTTCCGCGCTTCGGCCTCGGGACGTCCGGCTCTCCATCCCTGAGATCAAGAACCGCGTGACCGGCAAGAGCATGGGAGAGCACTGCGAAGAGATGGCCCGCGAGTGGAAGATCGGGCGCCTCGAGCAGGACGAGCTCGCGCTCAAGAGCCATCAGAGGACGATCGCCGCGCAAGATGCCGGTTTCTTCGACGACCTCATCGTGCCGGTGGACGGAGTCTCGCGCGACGCGTTCCCGCGGCGGGATACGACGCTCGAGAAACTCGCCGCCTTGAGGCCCGCGTTCGATCGGTCCAGCGGCCAGGGCACTCTCACGGCGGGAAACAGCTCGCCACTGACCGACGGCGCCGCCGCCCTCTGGATCGCGACGGACGAAGGGCTCTCCCGCCTTCCCGGGAATCTGCCGCGCGCCAGGCTCGTCGACTTCGAGATTGCGGCGGTGGACCTCTTCCGAGAAGGCCTCCTGATGGCCCCGGTGGCCGCGATTCCGCGCATGCTCGCCCGCCAGGGACTCCGCTACGAAGACGTCTCCCTCTGGGAGATCCACGAAGCCTTCGCCGCCCAGGTCCTGTGCAACGTGAAGGCGCTCGAGGACGAACGGTACATCCGCGAGAAGTCGGGCGTTCCCCACACCTTCGGCCCCTTCCCCCGGGGCCGCGTCAACCCCAACGGCGGCAGCGTCGCCATCGGACACCCGTTCGGGGCCACCGGCGCCCGGATCCTGAGCCAGTCGATCAAGGAGCTCGCGGAGTTGCCGCCCGAGAGCCGCGCCGTTGTCAGCGTCTGCGCGGACGGCGGGGTGGGCACCGTCGCGCTGCTCCAGACCTGACGGGCCCGCCTTCCGACGCGGCTAGCTCTTCTCGCGACAGGTCCTCGGTATCGCCGGACTGACCGCCGGCCTCGGGCCCGAGCCCGGCGCAAGCGAAATCCGAGCGCGGGAAGTTCCCGAGGACGACGTCCCCCAAGGAGTACCTGGACGAGGATCGATCGGGATCTCACCGGCGAGTCGCTTCAGCTCTCGTACTCGAGAAAGCGGTCATCGGGATAGCAGTACAACCATTGCTCCCCCGGTTCCGCGGAAGAGACCACCGGATGTCCCGTGGCGCGTGCGTGCTTGCTCGCATGCTGGTTTGGAGAGTCGTCGCAGCAGCGCGTGCCGCCACACTCCTGGCAAGTCCGCAGATGGACCCAGCGAGCGCCGATCTTCACGCACTCTTCGCACTCGCGGCGCTTCGGCCGCCGGACTGTCTTGATGGCGGCGATGTGGGAGCAGCTCTTGTCGGCCACGATTCCCCCTTCCTTCGTCGCGGGGCGAACGAACCCTCCCGGCGCCCGGCGGCTTCGGCCGGAACCTGTTCAGCGAGTCCGGAGTCGGCGCGCGGCCTCCGAGCGCATCCGCTGCATGGCGTCGGTCTCCTCGTCGGAGTAGCGCTCTTCCTTCCATGGATCGGCGTGAAGGTGGTAGCCGTTGACCTCCCAGAACCCCGGGGCGTTGACGTCCAGGAACTCGAACGCCCGGATCCACTTGGCGCTCTTCCAGAAGTAGAGCTTCGGCACGACCAACCGGCAGGGACCCCCGTGCTCGGCCGGCAGATCCGCTCCGTCGTGCTTGAAGGCGAGTAGCGCGTCCTCGTCCCGCAGGTCCGAAAGGGGAATGTTCGTCGTGTAGCCTTCCTCCGTGTGGGCCATGACGGCGACGGCCTCCGGCCGGGCGCTCACCCGGCGGAGGATCTCCGAGACGGCGACCCCTTCCCACCGATTGTCGAAGCGGCTCCACCGCGTGACGCAATGGATGTCCGAGACGATCTCGACGCGCGGGAGCGCGAGGAACTCCTTCCACGTCCAGGCCACCTCCTCTTCGACCAGACCGAAGCACCGGAACGTCCAGGACCCGAGATCCGCGTGTCGCGTCGCCCCGTAGGTCAGGACGGGCCACTTCTGCGTCAGGACCTGCCCCGGTGGGAGCCGCTGGAGCGCTCCGGCCTCGCTCATGGTTCGCGCACGGGAGCGGGAGCGGGAGCGGACCGCGGCGAGGGTGTCACACCGTCCCTTCGTGAAGCACTCGATGGACGAAGGAGACCGCGTTGGATCCCTCGCCGACAGCCGACGCGACACGCTTCGAGTTGCCTGCCCGGACATCGCCGACGGCGAACACCCCGGGCCGACTCGTTTCCAGCAGATAAGGCGTCCTCGCGAGCGGCCAGTGCGCGGCCTCCAGGTCCTCCTTGGAGAGGTCCGGTCCAGTTTTTATGAACCCGGCCGCGTCGAGCCGGACACAACCATCGAGCCAGCCGGTGTTGGGCACCGCCCCGGTCATGACGAAGACATGGCTGATGTCGTGGGTCTCGATTCTTCCGGACCGACTATCCTGACAGCGCACCCGCTCGAGATGGTCACCTCCCTCGAGCGCAACGATCTCCGTATGCGTCCGCAAGACGATCGCCGGATTCTCTTCGATGCGCCGGATCAAGTATCGGGACATGCTCTCCGCCAGCCCTCCCGACCGGATAAGGATGTATACGCGCCTGGCGGTCTGCGCCAGAGAGACGGCGGCCTGGCCCGCGGAGTTGCCGCCGCCGACCACGATGACTTCCTGTCCGGCGCACAACTGCGCCTCGACGAACGTCGCGCTGTAGTAGACACCCGCGCCTTCGAACCGCGCCAGATTCTCCAGGGAGAGCCTCCGGTATTCGGCGCCGGTCGCGACGACGACGGCGCGCGCCGGGACACGCGGACCCTTATCGATCTCGATCGCGTAGGGCTTCTTCTCGCACGCGAGCCGGGTGGCGGCTTTGGCTATGAGGATTTGGGCGCCGAACTTCTGCGCCTGGGTGTACGCGCGCCCCGCAAGGTCCTGCCCCGAGATGCCGGTGGGAAAGCCCAAGTAGTTCTCGATCTTCGAACTCGAACCGGCCTGTCCGCCCGGAGCGTTCGTCTCCAAGACCAGCACATCGAGTCCTTCCGAGGCTCCGTAGACGGCCGCCGCGAGCCCCGCGGGTCCGGCACCGACGATGACCATGTCACGAATCTGAGTCTGATCGATCGCTTCATTGAAACCGAGACACTCCGCGACCTGCTGATTGCTCGGGTTGCGAAGCACCTGCTCGCCCCGGCAGATCAGAATCGGCACATCGTCGATGCCGACGTGGAACCGATCCAGTATTTCCTGGACGCCAGCATCCCGTTCGACGTCCACGAAAGAGTACGGATGTCCGTTGCGCGTCAAGAACTCTTTGATGCGGAGCGTTCCTGGGGAATGACTCGAGCCCACGAGCACTTCTCCAAAGCCCCGCGCGATCAGCTCGACTCGGCGCAGGATGAAGGCGCGCATGAAGATGTCGCCGAGCTCGCTGTCGGTTTGGACGAGCTCCAGCAAGCGGTTGCGATCGATCTCGAGGATTTCGCTCGGCTCGCTGGCGCGCAGCCGCAAGAGCCCGGGGCGACCCGAGAGCATGTTGACCTCACCCGTGAACTGACCCGCTCGGATGATGACAACGATTTCTTCCACAGCTCCGGAAATTCGGACGAGCTCTGCCTGGCCCTGCGTGAGGACGAAGAACCGGGTCGGCTGCTTGCCCGCCTCAACGAGCACCTCGCCGGGCGCGACCCGGCGCGTGTTTCCGTGGGCCGCAAGCCTCGAAATCTGCTCAGGCTTCAGGATCGGAAACGTGTCGTCCTCCCGGAAAAGGGAGGTCGAGAGTGCGCGAGAATGTGTGTTGGCCAACGGACCGCCGCCTCTCCGGTTCAGTCGGCCTTCACCAGCGGCACGTCCACAAGGTGCTCCGAAAGGAACCATACCTGTTTTTCGTTCGCGCGGATGACATCGGAGACGAGGAGGTCGTTGGTCCCGTCGTCGCCGGCCTCGGCCGCCTGCCGGGCCATGGAGCGCGACTCTTCGAGCACGATCTCGTGGGCGTGCAGGAGCCGCGAGATCTGCACGGGCGCCTCCTCGCGGCCCTTCGGCGGACGCGGGACGATGGTCGTCTCGGCCACGTCGGCCGCCATTGCCAGACTGATGCCGCCAAGCATCTGGATGCGCTCGGCGATCGTGTCCACCAGATCGTTCTGCTCCTCGTAGAACTTGTCGAAGAGAAGGTGGAGTTGGTAGAAGGTTGGTCCGGACACCTGCCAGTGGTGCTTCTTGTAGAGGTCTCGCAGGGTGATCGTATCGGCGAGAACCTGGTTCAGATTCTCCACGCTCTGACTGGCCACGCTCTCCGACAGCGCGATGGGAACATGTGTCACATGGCCGAAACCCTGAATCTCGTGGGCCTCCTGCCGGTCGATGGGCCGCGCCCGATCAGTCGTCGTTGCGGATTTGCCGGCTCTTCTCATGGCGTCCTCCTCCCTTTCGCCTCATCGTGACGACGAACTCACAGCATCGCACTCCCAAATGCTCTCCGGCGCCAAAGCGGGCCCTGTCTCTTCGCGGAATATGCTCCGCATTCGTGACACCGCATGAGAGATGTCCCGTTGTCACCCGCGCCGTCGACCTCCGCCACGTAACCCCGTTCGGACTGCCATACATCTGACACGTGATTGAAGCATGGGCGTGTACGCGAATCTATTGAACGATGGTATCGGTCGATACCAAGGTATCAGGCGTCCGCGACGACCGGCGTACGAGGAAGCCGAAAGAAGGGGGAGAACGGCCGGTCGGTGGAGAGTTAGCTTTGCGGCGAGGGCGCGGGGCGGAGTTTCGCGGCCATCGTCACCAGGTCTGCGAGAGAGTCGGCCTGCATCTTCTTCATCATGTGGCCCCTGTGCACCTTGACCGTGATCTCACTGATGCCGAGCTCGGCTCCGACCTGTTTGTTCAGCCTGCCGGAGACCACCAGCAGCATGACCTCCCGTTCGCGGGGGGTGAGCGACGCCTGACGGTCGCGCAGCGCCCGCAGCTCCGCCTCGCGATCGAGAGCGGCGCGGCTGCGCTCGATGGCGTTTCGGATGGCGTTCAACAGCACGCCGTCATCGAACGGCTTCGTCAGGAACTCGACTGCCCCCGCTTTCATGGCCCGGACCGTCATCGGGATGTCGCCGTGGCCCGTAATGAAAATGATCGGCATGTCGCTTCGATCGGCGGCGATCCGCTTCTGCAGCTCGGGGCCGCTCAAGCCCGGAAGCAAGACATCGAGCACGAGGCAGCTCGGGATATCGGGTTTGGAACGGGAGAGGAATGACCGTGCGGATGCGAAGGTCTCCGGCTTCCAACCGGCGCAGCGGATGAGCGATTCGAGCGACTCGCGAACGGAGACGTCGTCATCGACCACGAATACGATCGGGGTCGCCTGCGAGTTCGGGGCGCGTCTCGATTCGCCGCCCCGCGGGCCCTGGGAACTCATGGCCATCCCACCCTATACCACCGATGTTTAATCCGTGCGAAGGGCGGCGTTGAGCGCCTCGAGCAGAGCCGTATCGCTGAAGGGCTTGAACAGGCACTCGATGGCGCCCTGTTCGAGCAACCGCGGGCGAACAGCCTCGCCTCCGTGAGCGGTGATGAAGACGATCGGAATCTCCTGCCGTCGCCGCGTCAACTCCCGTTGGAGATCGGGCCCGGACATGCCGCGCATGGCGACGTCGAGGATCAGGCACCGGGTCTGGCCGACGAAATCGGACGCGAGGAACTCTTCCGCCGAGGAGAACGCCCGGGCCGCAAAGCCGAACTGCTTGAGCAGGTCGGGCAGCGACTCACGCACGGACTCGTCGTCATCGACGACGGAGACGAGCGAACGTGCGTCCATTAGAGATATCTCATGACCTGCTCCGCAGCCGCGACGGCAGCGTCACCGAACGCCAGGGCTTTGGGCGCCCGCCGCGGTGGCGGGTTCACACGGAACAGAGAATGAAAAGGTGGCGCCCGGCCCTTCATTCCGAGCTGCCCAGAGACGGCCATGATGGCTCTCAATAATGAATCGACTGACGGATAGCCCGATCCCCATACCCTCTGTCTTGGTCGTGTAAAACGCTTCGAAGAGCTTCTCGACGCCGTCGGGTTCGAAACCCACCCCCGCGTCCTGCACGGACAGGCGCACGCGGTCGCCTGCGTCTGGTTCGGTTCTGAGGACGAGCTGCCTCGGACGGTCGGCGACACCGCTCATCGCCTCCGAGGCGTTCAGGAGGAGGTTCAGAATGACCTGTTGAAGTTGCACGCGGTCGCCTGTGACGCGTGGCAGGTCGTCGGCCAGCTCCACATGCGAAATCACCCGTTTTCTCTGCAGTTCGTTCCGCGAGAGAGCGATCACCTCTAGCGCTGCCTCGTTCAGGTCCACCGATTCGGCCGTGGCGTCCTTCTTGCCGAAAAGCGCCCGCAATCGCGCGATGACATCAGACGCGCGGTGGCCATCGCGGATCGTGCGCTGCGCGGTTTCGCGCGCGCCGTCCAGGTCCGGGGGATCGGCGGCCAGCATTCGAAGGCACGTACCGGCGTTAGTGACGATGCCCGACAGCGGTTGGTTGACTTCGTGCGCGATCGACGCGGCCAAAGCTCCGAGGCTCGTGACCCGGGCAACGTGCGCGAGCTCCGACCGAATCTTGTCGAGCGCGTGTTCCGAGACCCGGCGCTCGGTCACATCCTGAACCGCGCCGATGTACTCCAATCGGCCATCCTGGTCGCGCGTCGCATGAGCGACCAGGTGCAGATACTTGATCGAGTGATCGGGCATCAGCAGCCGGTGCTCGTACCCATAGTCGCACCCTTCCGCTCGCGCCCGGTCGGTCATGTCATGCAGCAAGGGGAGGTCTTCCGGGTGGACCCGCGTAAAGATCCGCTCGATCGTCACGGGCACACGCTGGTCGAACTCGAAAATGCGATAGAGCTCCTCTGACCACGTGATTTCGTCTGTTGCCACGCGCCAGGAGAAACTGCCGGTTCGGCTCAGGCGTTGGCCCTCCGCGAGAAATTTCTCACTGCGCCGCAACTCTTCCTGAGCCAGTCTGCGTTCTGTCGTATCCATCATTGCGCCGATGAACTCACAGCCGCCGGATTCGTTCACCAGGCAGTGACCAATGCGGTGGGCGTACCTGATCACACCTCCCGGGAGAAGGAGTCGGAACTCGGCGTCGAAGTCCTTCTTCTCTGAAATCGCGGCCGATCTAACCTGATCAAATCTGGAGCGATCTTCCGGATGGATGCGCTCGAGAAGCAATGGATAAGAAGCTTTCGTTTCGTGTGGATCAAGACCAAGAATGGCAAAAGCCTCATGCGACCAGAAATATTCCCCGGTGCGGGCGTTGAAATGCCAACTCCCAGTGTGGCTGAGTCTCTCCCCTTCAGCCATATAAGCTTCACTGCGCTCAAGCAACATCTTCTCGTCCGCCAGCCGCGTCCTGGCCTCCGCCAGCTGCTTGCTCCGCTGCTCCAGCTCTTCAGTCCTGGCTCGAACTTGTGCCTCCAGGTTCTCGGTCAGTTCACGCAGTTCCTTTTCCGCCTTTGCGCGCCCGGTCATTTGTAGCGTAAGGTCTTCAATCGACTCCACTGCGTGATATGCCGCCGATGCGAAACGACCCATGCTTTCGAGCAGTCTTAGGTCCTCCGCGTCGAAGGAGCGGCACTTACTGTGGGCGATCGCCCAAATCGTACCGACTGCTTCGCCATTTACATGAAAAGGAGCAAGAAGTCCCTCGTCCGCAAGCGGCGTCGCCATGCTCAAATACGGATAGCGCCGCTCCCAATGAGTAAATAGCATCGGAATATTGCGATCGAGCACGTCGCCGCATGGGCCGAAATCGCGCGGCGTACCGCCGCCGCTGTGTGGCCGCCATGCACCCGCAATCGCCGCCCAGTAGAACCTCTTTTTGTCTTTCGTCAGCAGACTCAGGCCGGCGGAATCCGCGTGCAAGACCGCGAGGACTGTATCAGCCAGGGTCTGCAGAACGGTTCGCGGTGAATCGGCTAGCGCGCTGACCAGCGCCGCGAGCGCGCGGGTCTCCGTCTCGTAGTCGGGCGGACGCGATGGTCGACGACGCAACTCCTCCGTGCAGAGGATCGACTCCAGAGGAGCCGCGCCAGCCGGAATGGAAGGCTCGTGAGGAGAGTCACTTCTCGATTTGGCGACCTGTGTCACGTGGTCACCTCCGTGCAGAACTCTTGCGCCGAGGCTGGGGTCACGCCGGCCATCCACACCGATCCGCGCGGCGCAGGGACGACTCGGTCGAGCTGGTTCTCCATAGCGGTCCTTTTCGTGGCCAGCGACGGAACCACGCCACGAGCATGCGCCAGGCAACGAAGGACGTACATCATACTTTGGTATCGGTCCGCCCCGATTGCCCGGTAAGCGGTGACAGACGACGGCTCGACCATCGCGGCATCGGCAGCTGGTTGATCGAATAGGCGCTCGACTCAACTGCTTTCTGTCCTCGCCACGGTACTGATTTTGGCGAGCGCTTCGACCGCTGATTCGGGCAGCTTTCGACGACGCTCAGGCTGCTCGAAGCGCAGCATCGAGCGCCTCGTGCACTGGTAGCCCTCGACGACCGCTATGAGTAGACGGTCTGCCCATCGCCGAGCATACGGCGCTCGGCTGTCGTGCGTCCATCAGATTTTGGCACCGGTTCCACGCGGCGGCCGTTGCGAGAACGGCTCCGCGGCGCGTCTCCGTGATGAGCCCGTGTCCCGACTGATACCAAAGTATCGATCGATACCATCGTGCAATTGATTCACCCCTTCGCGGGGCATGTGATCGCGTTCGCATGTCGTATCGGAATGAATCGACTGCGCGCATCAGAAACGAGGCGGGAATGATCCAACTCGCGAAAGTCAACGGTTCTGTTAGCAGCCGACATGAAGCACGACCGGGAGGATTCGAACACCCTGGCCAGAACTGAAAGGAGCAGTATGAAAATCGTAGTCATCGGGGGGAGCGGACTCATCGGGTCAAAGCTCGTAGCCAAACTCCGTGGGCTTGGCCACGAGGCAGTGGCAGCGTCACCCGACTCGGGCGTCAACACCCTCACGGGGGAGGGCCTGGCGGAAGCGCTGAGAGGCGCCTCGGTGGTCGTCGACGTGTCGAACTCTCCCTCCTTCGAGGACGCAGCCGTGTTGAAGTTCTTCGCGACGTCGACCCGCAACCTCCTTGCCGCTGAGGCCGAGGCAGGCGTACGACATCACGTGGCCCTTTCGGTCGTGGGAACCGAGCGCCTGGCCGAAAGCGGCTACTTCCGCGCGAAGATCGCTCAAGAAAAGCTGATCAAGGAGTCCTCGATCCCCTACTCCATCGTCCACGCGACGCAGTTCTTCGAATTCGTCAAGAGCATCGCCGCGTCCGCGACCGACGGCAACACGGTTCGCCTGGCGCCCGTCCTCATCCAGCCCATGGCGGCTGACGACGTCGCCAGCGCGCTCAGCCGGATCGCGGTGGGCGCGCCAGTCAATGGCACCGTGGAAATCGCGGGACCCCAGCAGTTCCGCCTGGATGAGCTCATCCGACGGGGCCTGAGCGCACGGAACGACCCGCGCGAGGTGATCGCCGACCCCCACGCGCGCTACTTCGGCGCCGACCTGGGTGAACGAACACTCGTTCCCGGCGACAACGCGCGCCTCGGCGAGACCCGTTTCGACGACTGGCTCCGAAACCCGGCGGCCCAGAGATAGGCAAGTACGGAAAGAAAGGAGAGAATTCCATGAGCACCATCACGACCAAAGACGGCACGCAGATCTACTACAAGGACTGGGGCAAAGGCCCGGTCGTCACGTTTTCGCACGGCTGGCCCCTGAGCTCGGACGCCTGGGATGGCCAGATGCTCTTCCTGGCGCAGAACGGCTTCCGCGCCGTCGCGCATGACCGGCGCGGCCACGGCCGGTCCAGCCAGGCATCATCCGGGAACGACATGAACGGCTATGCAGACGATCTTGCGGCCGTGATCGAGGCGCTCGATCTCAAGGACGTCACGCTGGTGGGCCACTCCACCGGAGGCGGGGAAGTCGCGCGCTACATCGGCCGCCATGGGACCAAGCGGGTCGCAAGGGCGGTCCTCATCGCCGCCGTGCCGCCGCTCATGCTGAAGACCGCGGCCAATCCGGAGGGCCTGCCTATCGAGGTGTTCGACACCCTGCGGAGCGACCTCACCAAGGACCGCTCGCAGTTCTATAAAGACCTCGCTCAATCGTTCTATGGCGCCAACAGGCCGGGCGCCAAGGTCTCCCAGGGAATCCTGGATCAGTTCTGGCTCTGGAGCATGCAGGCCGGCCTCAAGAACGCCTATGACAGCATCAAGGCCTTCTCCGAGACCGATTTCACCGAAGATCTCAAGAAGTTCGACGTCCCGACCCTGGTCATGCACGGGGAGGACGACCAGATCGTTCCCGTCAAGGACTCGGCGAAGAAGTCGGCCAGACTCATCAACGGCGCGAGGGAAATCTACTATCCGGGCGCGCCCCATGGCCTCACGGCCACACTCCAGGATCAGGTCAACGCCGACTTGCTGGCCTTCCTCAAGCAGAGCAAAAGGGCGGCGGCCTGACGCACGGACGTGCGAGACGGGAGAGTGGAGTTCTGGCAACCGCGCGAGACTGCCGGCCGCGCGCGGCTCGTAACGGCGAAGTGCCGGCCCGGCGGTGCGGCGCGTTCCAGGGCGCCACGCCCATGAAAGAGTAATCTTATGACGCTCCCAACACTAATCCTGACGTCAACGTGCCTCATCTGCGCCACTCTGGCAGCGCAGGAACCCAAGGTAACGAGGGGATCTAAGGTCACGCAGCTGATGTCGACAGACCTGCCGAACCTTCCTGGCAAAGAAGGTGTGATGATAACCGTGGACTATCCGCCAGGCAGCTCGGACCCCATACATCGGCACGGCGCGAACGCGTTCGTCTATGTGCTGGAGGGCTCCGTTGTGATGCAGGTGAGAGGGGGCAAGCAAGTGACCCTGACACCAGGACAGACTTTCTACGAAGGCCCAGACGATGTTCATGTCGTCGGCCGAAATGCGAGCGATACCACACCGGCGAAGTTTCTGGTGTTCCTGCTAAAGAACAAGGGCGCTCCGGCCCTCGTGCCGGAACAGTGATCGGCAAAGTGCCCGGCAGGCGAAACGCGAGCCACAAGGAACCCCGAAACCGTCGGCTGTCAGCCGCAACGCGTGGGCAGGGGTGGCTGCCCATCGGCCTGGCCAGCGCTGGGATGACCTGGGTGAATGTGAGGAGGAATGCTAAGTCTCCAATCCGGTGATCGAATCGAGCTGTTGTACGAAGATGCCCCTGCAACGCCGATTCGCGCAACAGTCGGCCGCTTGTTGACGGACCGGGATGAAGGAATGGGCATCGAGGTTGAAAGCTATATTGCCGGTTGGATCGAAATCAGAGTGGATGAGCCGAGCGGCATGGACGCCAAACAGGTTGTATTGCTGGGAACGGATTCCCAGTATCGGCTAAACGGCCGCCCGGTAACTGTTCGTAAGAGGCAGGACTAGCTAGTCCGGTCGTGAGGAGTACCGACTATCGCAGGCAATCCACAACCCGGGGTGTGACGGTTCACGCAGCCGTTGTAGCGCCTTCTGCGACGGTTATTTACTTACGGCTCACGGAAAGGAGCACACCATGAAGATTGGCATCATCGGTGCGGGCCAGATCGGTGGCACTCTCACGCGGCGGCTGGAACAGCTGGGGCATGAAGTGTTCGTGGCTAACTCGCGAGGGCCTTCATCCCTGGCGGGATTGGCGGAAGCGACTGGCGCGAGGGCCGTAACGGTTCAGGAGGCGGCCAGAGCGGGCAGCGTGGTCATCGTGACCATTCCTGAGGCAAAGATCCGAGATCTTCCGAAGAATCTCTTTGACGGTGTGCCGAGGGACGTGGTCGTGATCGACACCGGAAACTATTACCCTCGCGAGCGTGATGGCCGCATTGACGAAATCGAGGCTGGCATGCCGGAAAGCAGGTGGGTCGAGACTCAGGTGGGCCGTCCGGTCGTCAAGTCTTTCAACACTATGAATTACAAACGCCTGCTCGAACTAGGCCGTCCTCCGGGCACCCCCGGACGCCTGGCCCTTCCCGTCGCGGGCGACGACCCCGTGGCGAAGCAAGTGGTGCTGCGGCTAATCGAGGAGCTCGGATTCGACGGAGTCGACGCTGGTGGACTGGACGATTCCTGGCGTCAGCAGCCGGGCACGCCGGTTTATGACAAGGAATTGGACAGCTCTGGTGTCCGGCATGCGTTGGCTGAAGCGCAAAGGGGGCGCCTGCCCGAGTGGCGGGCCACAGCGAACGCTCCAGGCAGGCTCGCCCAACATGCCTGGCGCCGTGGTTACGGTGGGCGCGGCCTTGTGGCAACTGCAACGAGACCGTCAGACGTGCGCTGAGCAGGCAGATTGCCACAACGCCGCTCACTCGAGGAGGCAAGAGCCATGAACGGCAACATCGCGGACATTATCGCTTCCGACGTCACCGGAGAGAGTTGGGTCGAGAAGGAAACGGGTCAGCTGCAGCCGGCGCGCAACGAGGTCGCCCGGCTGGCCTACCACCTGTACGAGATTCGCGGCCGGCAGGACGGCCATGACGTCGAGGATTGGCTGCGCGCCGAAGACATGCTCGCGCATGGCGGTGTCGCTCCGCACCGGTACGCCATGGTGTTCAGCGACAGCGAGGGGCAGAGCGCGTGACCAATCATCACATGCCGTTGCGCGTCGATTCGTCGAGCACGGCGAGGAAAGTTCAGACTGTTTCGCCGAACGGCGAGTAAGGAGGTCACAATGTTGAAGAGATTGTTGATCGCTCCGTTGGCATTGGTTGCCATTCTCGGCGTCAGCACGAAGGGACCGCAGACCGGTAGCCAGCCGCCCCGGATTCGCAATGTCGTCCTGGTGCACGGCGCGTTCGCGGATGGGTCGAGCTTCGAGAAAGTCATTCCACTGCTCCAGGCCCGGGGCTTCCGAGTCACGGCCGTACAGAATCCCCTGTCGTCGCTGGCCGACGACGTCGCGGCCACGAAGCGCGCGCTTGCCCTGCAGGATGGGCCGGCAATTCTCGTTGGCCATTCCTGGGCGGGCATGGTCATCAGCGAGGCAGGCAATGATCCCAGAGTCGCGGGGCTCGTGTACATCGCGGCCATCGTCCCCGATGAGGGCCAGAACGCCAACGACGTTCTGAAGCCGTACCCGCCCACTCCGGGGCTGGGACATATGGCGCCCGACGCGGCCGGGTACCTCTCGCTCACGCGCCAGGGAATCGAGGAGGACTTCGTCCCGGATCTTCCGGCCCCCGAGCGAGCCGTCGTCTTCGCGACGCAGGGCCCGTGGAATTCGGCGGCCCTCGCTGAGAAGGTGCCAAACCCGGCGTGGAAGACCAAACCGTCCTGGTTCATCGCCGTGAACGACCGCATTCTGCCGGCGGATTACGAGCTGGTGCTAGCCAAACATATCAACGCGAAAACGGCGAAGCTGGCCTCGGGTCACGTGCCGATGTTGTCGCACCCAAAGGCAGTCGCCGCGGTCATCATCGATGCGGCCAGCACAGCGGGCACCACCGCAGCCGCCAACAAGGTGGGCAATCCGTGATCGGTGTCGCGCGCACCGTCGTGCTGGCCCTGGGCTCCGCGGCGACGCTGTTTGCCGCGGAGCCGCTTCATGGCCAGTGCTCGAGCGCCCAACATCATCAATTCGATTTTGTGGTCGGTAACTGGCTCGTCCGCGATTCCTCCGGCCATGCGATCGGGACCGTCACCGTATCGCAGGAATACGGCGGCTGCGTGCTGATCGAACGGTGGCGCGGCGTGGGGAACGCCGGCGAGGGCCTGGGCGTGATCGGCTACCAGCCGGGGAGCCAGACCTGGCATCGGGACTACATCGACCACTGCGGAGTCGTGCTGGCGTTCGATGGGCACCGGGAGGGCGCGACGATGGCGATGACGGGCAAGGACTACCAGTCAGAGCGCGTGCGGATGAATCGCGTGACCTGGACACCACGCGGCGATGGCTCGGTCGAAGAGCGATGGCAGACGTCGACCGACGCCGGACGAACGTGGCAATCGTATTTCTACGGCGTGCTGCAACGCATAGCGGAGTAGCGTCGCCATCTCACGAGAGGAGACGAATACCATGACAATGCCATTCGCACTTCATCAGGATCGTGAGCTGACCAAGTCGCCGCCGCCGGCCCCGATGCTCACGGGCGGAAAGACCCGAGTCCTGGCCGGCATCACGGTGACCGACACACCGCTCATCACTCGCGCCCTGGACTATGCCCGTGGCTATTCAGAGCCGGTGCTCTTCAACCATGCAGTCCGATCCTGGCTCTTCGCAGTCCGGCTCGGACAGCTGCAGGGCATCGCGCACGACGCGGAAGTCGTCGCCGTCGGCTCCCTGCTCCACGACCTCGGGCTCACGGACCACTTCACGGGTCCCAGGCGCTTCGAGATAGAAGGAGCCGACGCCGCGCGGGCGTTCGCGCGCGAGCAAGGCCTCGACGACCGCCGCGTGCAATTGGTCTGGGACACCGTCGCGCTGAATTCCACACCGTCGCTCGCCCTGTACAAGGAGGCGGAAGTCGCGCTCAGCACGGCCGGTATCGTTCTCGACTTCGGCGGGCCCCAGTACGACCAGATCCCGCCGGACGAGATGAAAAGCATCCTCGCGGCATTCCCGCGCCTTGACATGAAGCGGTCCTTCACCGATTCGGTCTGCCGCATCGTCAGGACGAGGCCCGAGACCACCTACGACAATTTCGCGCGCGACTTCGGGGAGCGCTTTGTCCCGGGCTACAAAGCGCCATCGACCGTGGACTTTCTGATGAACGGTCCGTTCGAGGGGTGAGACGACCCAAACGCGCATGAATCAGGGCGGCGGCCGGGCCGGTACCGTTTCGTAATCGACTGGCTCCGGCCGCTTACGCCTAGCGCCATGACAGGCGCACCGTTACGGGACGCGCTCCCACCCGGGAAGCACGGAGAGACACGATCGGACTCGCGATGCCAGAGCCCGGCGGGGCGCCCGGCTGTTAGTCCTCCGTCATAACGCCGCACGTCAGCCCGACTGATACCAAGGTATCGATCGATACCATCGTGTCATTGACCTACCGGGTCGCGGGGCGTCTGATCGCGTCCGCATTTCTCATCCGACGGAGTCGGATGTGCGCGTCAGAAAGGAGCCCGCAATGCCCCAACTCGCCGAGGTGGCGATTCCGTTCTGGCCTGGCTCGTGATACGCCGCTTCCTCTCCGAAGAAGCCCGGGTTGTCTTGCGATCGCTCCGCTGACCGCTCGAACAAGAGGGTGAGATGCCATGAACGAGTTTGGAAACCGGTCGCACCTCGGAAAGGAGAAACGATCGCCATGACCCAGACACGGATGGAAGGCTCGAAACGAGGAAAACCAAGAAGCGCGCTTTGACACGAGTCGCACTTCGCATAGGAGGAATCGCAATGACGCAGACAACGATGGAAGCCACGCCCGAAACCGCGGTCGAGAGCGGCGCCAAGGCAATCCGCCCCTTCCGCGTCCACTTTCCGGACGAAGCGCTCTCCGACATGAAACGCCGCATCGCGGCGACGCGGTGGCCGGAGAAGGAGACCGTCTCGGACACGTCGCAGGGCGTGCCGCTCGCGCCGCTCCAGGACCTCGCGCGCTACTGGGCGACGGACTACGACTGGCGCAAGTGCGAGGCGAAGCTCAACGCCCTGCCGCAATTTCTCACCGAGATCGACGGACTGGACATCCACTTCATCCATGTCCGCTCGAAGCACA
>Ga0153915_10002577_pt1 | contig 16497 bp, 11 predicted proteins | sample Opewatmetagenome_2_FD_107003 | JGI IMG/M metagenome (GOLD analysis project Ga0153915, IMG submission 107003) | Freshwater wetland microbial communities from Ohio, USA - Open water 3 Core 3 Depth 3 metaG | ecosystem: Environmental > Aquatic > Freshwater > Wetlands | place: USA: Ohio, Lake Erie...
AACCGCCAGCCGTGGAAAAAAGAACCGTGTCGATCTCCAAAAACCGTATGCATGGCTGATCGAGAAAGAGCGAACACCCTCAGGGAGGATCGAGGATTTTGGTGTAATCTTTCTGACCAACAGTGAATGCCCGTTCAGGTGCCTAATGTGCGACCTGTGGAAAAATACTACCGATAAAGCTGTCCCGGCTGGTGCTGTCCCACTCCAGATTGAATGGGCTCTGAAGAAATTTCCTGCTGTAAAACATCTTAAACTTTACAACAGCGGAAGTTTCTTTGATACCAGGGCTATTCCTGAAGAAGATTATGAAAAAATTGCATCACTCCTGATGGATTTTGATACAGTAATTGTTGAAAGCCATCCAAGGCTGATAAATAAAAAATGTCTGGCTTTCAGAGATATGCTGAAACCTGAACTGCAAATCGCCCTTGGGCTCGAAGTTGCCAGTCCCGAGATAATTGAGAAACTAAACAAACAGATGACTCTTAAAGATTTCATAAATGCCGTCAGTTTCCTCTCACAAAACAGAATATTGTCAAGGGCATTCATTCTTCTGAGACCACCATTTCTGACAGAATCTGAGGGAATATACTGGGCCGAGGGGTCACTCGATTTTGCTTTTAAGTCCGGCGTGGAATGCTGTACGATAATTCCGGTCAGGGCTGGGAACGGAGCTATGGACATTCTCATGAAAAAAGGATTCTTTGCTCCACCCTCCATCAGGTCGCTCGAAACAGTTCTGGAATACGGCATTAACCTGAAAGCGGGCCGGGTTTTTGCTGATGTTTGGGATCTGAACCGTTTTTCCAGCTGCACAAAATGTATCGATCAGAGATACAATCGGTTACTAACGATGAATTTGCATCAGGAAATTCTTCCGGCGATTGACTGCACATGCGATCAGTCACAGTGATCGCTTCCATTCCCTGAGACCGGCAAATGACATCACAAGGTAAATCAGGTACAATCCTACCGTAGGATAAAGTCCCTTGATCATAAAAAGCCCCGATGAAACCGAATTGACGACGATCCACAGAAACCAGTGCTCGTAGATCTTGCGGGCCAGCATCCATGTTGCGACTATTGACAGGGATGTAATAAACGAATCCCACTCAGGTACAGGCGAGTCTGTCAGTTTCGAAAGGGAAAGCCAGATTATGAAATAAATACCTGCAAACACACCTAATAAGATCAAGCCGGCACGAAGCTTTAATCGGGTTACTTTCAGTTTATTGGGCTCTTCATAACCCACCCCCGGTCCCTCCTGGGAGGAGAGCCTGACTTCTTTCTCTTTCCTGCCGCCTGCCGCCTGCCGCCTGCCGCCCTGTAGCCACCAGTACCATCCCAGACAGCTGATTACCAGGTAATAAGCCTGGAGACTCATATCTGCATAAAACTTGCTTGTGAAAAAAACCAGGATATAAACGGCTGACGTAACTATCCCGACCGGCCATAACCAGAGGTTTTGCTTTATTTCAAGAAAAACATAGATTATACCTGTAACCGCGCCGAATATCTCTACCCAGTTCTTTGCCAGCCAGTCAGATAATTCCATGGAATAAATTTTACATCAGAACTTTAACCCGAGTCTTACCAAAAAATTAATTCCTGCCTGCGGAAAATAGTAAGCCCAGGTTTTTTCAACTCCATCTTCTGACCAGTTGCCGCCGTAAGCATTGCTTTCATATTTTGCATTAAAGATGTTATTCAGAAGAAGCTGTAAATTAACTCCTCTGATCTTTTTGACTGCAGGTTCAAAATCAATTCTGGCATTATTAACGAAATAGGGACTCAGCATCCTAGAGGTGCTCATTGTATTGTCAAAATATTGTTTACCGACATATTTGCTGATCAGATGGAACTTAAGCCTGTCCGAATAACTGAAAATCAAATCGCTTGATCCTGTTATTGAAGGGGAATAGGCAATATTCACTGTTCCAAGATACTTGTTTCTGTATTGGGAGCTCCAGTCAGAAGTATTGTAATCCGTGTAGTATTCAGTAAAGCCGGGTATCTTATTCCGGCTGAAGGTAGCATTAATATTCCAGTTCAGACTCTTTGATACCCTCAACGAAGCTGAGACTTCAACTCCGGTTCTATAGCTGTTTTTTACGTTTGTCATTATAGGGTAGCCTACATTGCTTAGTTCTCCTGTGGGCACCAGCTGATCCCTGTAAATCATCCCGAACAGGTTGATGTTCAGATCAGCCGGACCGGTTTTAAAGTTATAACCGGCTTCGCTGTCGAATAACGTTTCAGCCCTTGGCGTTGCTCCCTTATCTCCGGATGCTTCCTTGAAATCAGCACGTGTTGGCTCTCTGTGGGCAACAGAAAATGACAGGTAAAGATCCTGCCGTGGCGTAACCGAAAAGAATAACCCTGCTTTTGGATTCAGGAAGTTAAAATAATGCGATTGCGTTAAATTTTTCAAATCATCATCAGGCCCGGTCAACTTATAAGAAATGTGCCTGAACTGGATATCTCCGAAACCAGTCATCCGTTCACTTAGCCTGTAATTAATCTTCCCGTAAATACTTGACTCAACTTTTTTACCATTGTTCAGATACCATTGAAAATCTTCACCGCTATTTCCCGCATACTGCATCCAGATTATTCTTCCGTAATGATCTCCGTCATACAGGTTTGAACCACCTCCCAGAATGAGATCCGTCTTCCCTTTTTTGTAGCATAGAGAATAGACTGCACCATAAAAATCGTTTGAAATCCATTTCCTCCTTATCAGGTCAGAGGAAGTTATTTCTAAAGAATCAATAGTTAATGAAGGTATTCCATAATCCGAGAAAGCCTGGTCTTCACGGTACTCTTCATAGTAACCTCTGCCATGGGTATAGTGTAATGCGGCATGAAGGGTCAGATACGGATTAAGACTGGTGCCAAAAATCAATTGGTAATGGTTCTGCCAGTAATTATCAGTTTCATTCCCATAATATTTTATACTACCGGATTCATCAGTGTATTCACCGGCCGGATTATATCTTCTGTCGATTCCAAGTATATCAGAAGGTACACCCCACCAGCTGATTCCTGTGTGTTCTTCTCCAAGAATTATATTGGCTTTAAGAAATGATCTGCCAGTTTTATAAACGCCCGAAAAAGAAGCAGATTTATTATTTGATCCGGTTCTTTTTATATATCCGTCGCTGTGAAGATCAGAGTACCTCAATTGAAAGGCAAACCTCCCGGAAAGCAGACCAGTTCCGGCAATTACAGTATTTTTAATTGTATTGAATGATCCTGCTGTTGTACTGATTTCAGCAAAGGGATCATTCTCAGGGTTTTTTGTAAGGATATTTACTGATGCTCCGAATGCTCCGGCTCCGTTAGAAGATGTTCCGACTCCCCTTTGCACCTGGATATTATCGACAGAAGAAGCAAGGTCGGGTAGATCGACCCAGAATACCTGCTGCGATTCAGCATCGTTTAATGGTATTCCATCGAGAGTAATATTGATCCTGCTGCCATCAGTTCCCCTGATCCTCAGACTTGTGTAACCTATTCCTGTTCCTGCTTCGGAGGTCTCAACCAGCGAGGGAGTCAGCCCCAGGAGAAAAGGAAGGTCCTGCCCGGTATTGCCTTTGCTTATTACATCATTGGTCACATTTGTGTAAGCAACCGGAGTTCTTGATCCTGCCCTGGTAGCACTTACAATAACTTCATCTGTTATTGCAATTTGCGGGACAAGTGATACATCAAGAATAAGTGTTTCAGGTACACTTATTTCTTTAATAACAGGTTCATATCCGGTAAAGGAGAACCTGAGCTTAATAATCCCTTCCTTTCTGATTTGAAGGATATACGAACCATCAGAACCTGAATATGTTCCGATCTGAGCATTGATTACTGTTATTCCTGCTCCCGCCATTGGATAACCTTTCTCATCGGTTACTTTTCCTCTTATAGTAAAAGTTTTATCCTGAATACCAGAAGTCTGAAAACAAATCATAAGGAGGACCGATACAGTGAAAAGCAGCTTTTTTTTCATCGACTCTGACTCATTAAAAAATTTTATCCGTGAGGTGGATTCCGAGCCGGATTATGTGATACTCTTTTTTCCCTCCGCCGGCATTACCCGGATCAGGTGTAAGGGTATGATCTCAGCCCGTAATATTAAGGCACCCCATTATTGATATTGCAAATTTACCAACTTTTGCCGGATTTTGATTTACCTTCTGACTTTTTTAATGAATTGATAATTTTTTGTTAAATTGGCAATCAAATGGGGTAATCTATGAAAACTCTTCTTGAAAAACTAAATTACAAGGGGCAGAATAGAATTGCCCTGATAAATGCTGAAAAGAAATTCAACTTAGCTCCTATCAATGAGATCAGGGATATTCAGATAGACAACGAAATTGATCAGAGATATCCCTACGACTTCATGATATTATTTGTTAAAAAAGTTCTGGAAGTTGAAAAGTTTGCACCTCTTGCTCTTCACAATCTTTCAGCAGATGGAATATTATGGTTTTGCTATCCGAAGAAGACATCAAAAAACTACTCCTCCGAAATCGACAGGGATCGTGGGTGGAAGGTTCTTAACGATCTGGATTTCTATGGGATACGTCTTGTATCGATTGATGATGACTGGTCGGCAATGAGGTTCCGGAACAAAAAGTATATAAAATCAACATCAGAAAGGTTCGGGAATAAGTAGAAATAAGCAGGAATAAATAGAAATAAATAGAAACAAGCAGAGATTGCTTCTCCACGCCGATTGGCGTGCATCGCAATGATGGTAGAAATTAAAAGGATCCCCTCCCTGGAGGGGTCAGGGGTAGGTTAATTAACATGATCAAAACCGCAACAATAGAAACACCACTCGGTGAAATGACAGCTGCCGCAACGAAAGAAGGTATCTGTCTTCTTGCTTTCACCGACAGGAAAATTATGGATGAAGCAATTAAGGATCTCTCCAATATTTTCAATACCGGCATTAAACGGGGTGGGAATAAACATCTGCGGGTATTAAGGAAGCAGCTTAAAGAGTATTTCAGGGGAAAAAGGAAGGAGTTTTCACTTTCTCTCATCACTCCGGGAACTGACTTTCAGCAAACAGTATGGAATCACCTTAAGAAAATACCTTATGGGAGCACTATTTCATACCTTGAACAGGCAGAACAGCTTGAAAATAAGAAAGCTGTAAGGGCAGTTGCAGGTGCAAACGGGGCCAACAGGATTGCAATTATCATTCCATGCCACCGGGTAATCGGATCTGATGGGACCCTTATAGGTTACGGCGGCGGACTTGAAAGAAAAAAATGGCTGATAGATCATGAAAAAAAATATTCTGGTCAGCCGGTTAATGGTACCCTCTTCTGATCAATAAAGTCATTTATAAATTCCATTCTATGAAACCAATGCTGACAAAAGTGAATTTTCTTATCCTGTTACTAATCCTGATCATTTTAACAACTTCGGGATGTGCCAATAATGAAATAGTTGAACAATGCCTGACGGGCCACAAGTATGGATTCTTCGGAGGGTTATGGCATGGGTTCATAGCGCCCTTCGATTTTATCGGAATGCTCTTCAATAATGAGATTACCATGTATGCACAGAACAATAACGGCGGACTTTATGCCCTCGGGTTCCTTCTCGGAAGCGGTGGATGGGGATTCTTTGGCAGCAGGGGGGTTCACAGGGTCCAGCACAGGCGGGTAAGGGTCAAGACTCAGAAATTTGATGATGCCCAGATTGTGGAATAAAATGAGTAACCTCCCGATACAGGGATTTTGTTTAACTTACATGGAAATTTAAAAACCTGCCTGATATGGAAGAAACAACAAAAGAACAGGAATGCTGTCCAAAATTTGATCCGGAACCATGGGATCTTAAGACTCACGAATGGAACGAAAAGCCTTTCATAAGGGATTATATCCCTCAGTTTCTGCACATGCCGCTGCCTTCAATGATGGGCAAGGTGATTGGAAGAATGTGGAAAAAAGCCCAGGAAGCTGGGGCTTCATCCGAAATGAAGGATTTTCTTCTTCTGGCCTACGACCCATCACCATGGAAAAGTGAACTTTACATGAATGTCACCAGGGAAGTTGCCGGAGCTGAAAATGTTAAGCTCAACGGCACTTTTGTAAGCAAAGTGTTCGATGGTCCTTATAACCATGTCCCGAAATATCTGAAGGAATTCTACAGATACCTTGGCATTATTGAGAAAAAAGCAAAAAAAATCTATTTCTATTACACCACTTGTCCCAAATGCGCTAAAAAATACGGGCATAACTATATAGTTGCATTCGCAGAGGTGTAATTATGGAAGAGGTTCCAAAAGTAATTGATATCCGGAATTTTATCAGGAACAGCAACTCCGGATTTTTTAAATTGCTTCCCGGTTTTGTTATTACTGCAATTGAAAAGCTTATCCGCCAGGATGAGATGAATGCTAATATATACCGGCACCGTGACAAATCAGGTATGGCCTTTATAAATGATGTACTGGAAGGATGGAAAATAAAGATTGAAATAAGGGGAACCTGGAATATACCTGCCTGCGGAAGACATATATTTGTTTCCAATCACCCTCTGGGAGCGGTTGATGCTCTGTCATTTCTTCATACGATTCACAGATTTTTCCCGGATGTTATCTCCCCCTCAAACGAAATGTTGACCTTGATTCAAAATCTGCAGCCTGTATTGCTTGGCATAAATGTTTTCGGAAAAAACAGCAAGGAAACTGTCGAAAAGCTTAATGAACTTTTTGAATCCAATACCCAGGTAATGATATTTCCTTCCGGAGAAGTATCCCGAAGGAAGAAGGGAATTATTTCCGATCCTGAATGGCATAAAACTTTCGTTACAAAAGCTGTTCAATATAAAAGGGACATTATTCCTGTTCACATAACCGGGAGAAATTCGAATCTGTTTTATTTTATTGCCAATCTTAGGAAAATGCTTGGAGTAAAGATGTTTATTGAATCAGCGTTTCTTCCAAGGGAAATGATGAAACAGAGGAACGTCAAAGTAACACTGACATTTGGCAAGGTGATTCCATATACTTCACTGTCAGGTGAAAAAACTCCTCATGAATGGGCCCAGAATATAAGAGAGATCGTTTATAAATTAGCATGAGTAAAATATGCTGCTATAATCAAATATGAATATGCACACGGCTGAATAAAGATTGATAATTAACGATTTTATTAATACCATTTAACTCATTTATTATGACCAAATTAACCGGATTATGGAGGAATAGCTTTACTAAAGCTGTCCTTGTGATAATTACCGCATCAGGTATGTTTCTTTTAAATTGTTCAGGTCCCGGTACAGTTGTGAGCTCAGATCTTGAAAAAGGATTTCAGGATCCTCCCGAAATTGCCAGGCCCAGAGTATGGTGGCACTGGATGAATGGTAACATTACAAAGGAAGGCATCAGGGCCGACCTGGAGTGGATGCATCGGACAGGAATCGGAGGTTTCCAAAATTTTGATGCTGCACTTATGACTCCTCAGATTGTCGAAAAGCGGTTGATTTATATGACCCCGGAATGGAAAGATGCATTCCTGTTTACGACAAAGTTAGCTGATTCCCTTGGACTTGAAATGGCAATTGCAGGTTCCCCTGGCTGGAGTGAGAGCGGAGGGCCCTGGGTAACTCCTGCCCAGGCTATGAAGAAACTGGTCTGGAGCGAGATCAGGATTGAGGGAGGAAAAACTTTTAGTGGCATTTTACCTAAGCCACCTTCGGCTACCGGAGCTTTCCAGAATATTGCAAGGTCCGAAGGTTTTGTAATGCCAGGAACAGGCGAAAAATCTGTTCCTGAATTTTATTCCGACGCAGCGGTAATTGCTTTCCGGCTGCCGGAAAAAGATCTCTCCATATCACAATTAAATCCAAGGGTAACTTCAAGTTCAGGCAAGTTTGAACTTTCATCCCTTATTGACGGTGATCTGGTAAATTCCTCATTCCTGCCGGCTGCAAACAACAATGAAAAAGTCTGGATTCAATTTGAGTTCAAAGAACCGGTAACAGTTCAATCGCTTACAATAGCAAAAAGAGAAACCGGAATGAGATTCCCCGGATTTAGCGGCCAGCAGGTTAGCAGATCTCTTGAGGTGTCCGATAATGGCAAAGAATTCAGGTCTGCGTATGTAATACCTGCTGGTGGAAATATGCAAAATACATACACTTTTTCACCGGTTACAGGCAGATATTTCAGAATCACTTTCTTAATACCCCCTGCTCCTGCGATCGATCCGGCACTTGCTGCCATGTTCGGAATGAATAACCCAAGGCAGCCAGCACCAAAACCCGGAATCAATATTGCCGAGCTTGTCCTTCATACTGTAGCACGCGTAAACAGATTTGAGGATAAAGCTGGATTTACCTCTGCTGAAGGATTGTACAGTATGGCTACGTCCCCGGTTCCTTCCGGGGAAGCAATCGTCAAAAGTGAAGTAATAGATCTGACTTCAAAAATGGATGCGGATGGAAAGCTGGAATGGACTCCTCCTTCCGGCCAGTGGGTAATACAACGTTTTGGTTATTCCCTTACTGGTCATCAGAATTCACCTGCCTCTCCAGAAGCAACAGGACTTGAGGTCGATAAGCTTAATGCGAGTCATGTAAAGGCATATTTCGACAATTACCTCGATCAATATAAATCCGCTACCGGAGGTCTGATGGGAAAAAGGGGACTTCAGTATATGGTTACGGACAGTTGGGAGGCTGGAGTTCAGAACTGGACCGACAGCATGATGACAGAATTTGTAAAACGCCGCGGTTATGACCTTCATCAGTGGCTTCCCGTTCTGACGGGTCATATCGTGGAAAGCTCCGAGGCAAGTGATCGTTTCCTCTGGGATTTCAGGAAAACCATAGCTGACCTGACGGCTGAAAAGCATTATGATCAGCTTACAACAATCCTTCATGAAAGGCAGATGGGGCGGTATACGGAATCACATGAGAGTGGCCGGGCATTTATTGGCGACGGGATGGAAGTAAAAAGAAAAGCTGATATCCCGATGAGCGCTACCTGGGTCCCGGGAGGATTTGCCGGTAATGAAAAAGAAGGAGTTGCAACAAGGTTTAAGGCGGATGTCCGTGAGTCAGCATCAGTTGCTCACATTTACGGACAAAATCTTGTGGCTGCCGAGTCAATGACAGCTATCGGGAATACATGGGCGTTTGCTCCCGAAAGACTTAAACCAACCGCGGATATGGAGCTGGCAAGCGGACTTAACCGTTTTGTGATACATACTTCAGTACATCAGCCTGTTTCAGATAAAATACCCGGACTCGGACTGGGACCCTTCGGACAATGGTTTACACGCCATGAAACCTGGGCAGAATATGCAAGGCCATGGACGACATATCTCTCAAGAAGTTCATTTATGCTTCAGCAGGGGAAATTTGTGGCTGACGTCATATACTATTATGGTGAGGATAATAATATAACTGCATTATTCGGAGAAAAATTGCCGGGCATCCCTGAAGGATATAATTATGATTTCGTGAACTCTGATGCTCTACTGAATCTTCTTTCTGTTGAGAAAGGGAACATTGTCACACCTTCCGGGATGAAGTACAGGCTTCTGGTACTTGATCCCAACAGCATGCACATGCCACTTCCGGTCTTGCTTAAGATCCGCAATCTGGCGGAACAGGGAGCTCTGGTCCTGGGATCCAGGCCTCTGGATTCACCAAGCCTGAGTGACGATCAGGCTCAGTTCCGGTCGGTCGCGAATTTCCTCTGGCCTGAAGGGACCGAAGAAAAGATCGTCGGTAAAGGGAAGATTTACTCAGGTAAAACCGTTGAAGCAGTACTGTCTGAAAATAATATTTCTCCGGATTTTGAATACAAAAAATCCGACGAAAAAACCAGCCTTCTTTTTGTGCATCGTCATCTGCCAGAGGCTGACATTTACTGGGTGAATAACAGGAATGACCGCAATGAGGAAGTTGAAGCTTCATTTCGCATTAATGGGAAAGAAGCGGAAGCCTGGCATCCAGAAACCGGGCTGAAAGAACAACTTTCATACGAAATCTCAAACGGGCACACAAAGGTTCAGCTTCATCTGGTTCCAAACGATGCAGTTTTTGTGGTATTCCGTAAAAAAGCCGGAGCATCGTCAAGAATCATACCACAGCCAGTGGAAAAGCTTGTTTCAGCAATCGGTGGTCCGTGGGATTTAACATTCCAGCCTGATCGCGGAGCTCCTGCAAAAATTGCCCTGGATACTCTTGAATCATGGAGTACTAATCCTGATCCCGGAATTAAATATTTTTCCGGCACTGGGACATACGCAGCAAATATTGATGCGTCTGACAACTGGTTTAATACCGGAAATGAACTATGGCTTGACCTTGGTGAAGTTAAAAATCTTGCTGAAGTGCTGGTCAATGGAAAATCGCTTGGTATTGTCTGGAAAAGACCCTTCAGGGTAAATGCTTCTGAAGCACTAAAAACTGGTCCAAACAAACTGGAAGTAAAAGTGACAAATCTTTGGGTCAACAGGCTGATTGGAGACCAGCAACCCGGGATCACTAAAAAGATCACATATACAACCCAGGCTTTCTATAAAGCTGATTCACCATTATTGCCATCAGGACTTCTTGGTCCGGTTAGAATTGTAAGTCTTTCAGTAAAATAGAATACGGATTCAGAAGAATATTGGCCCCTAAAAGGGAATATCGTTAAACACTTTAACGGACTTGTTGTTATTCCTTGACATTAATTAAAAAATCAATGGAAAATAATATAAAATCGGTCGAAGCAGTGCTGGCCCCTCCTGAAACCAATATGGTTGGGGATGGTTTTAAAGTCCATAATTTCTTTCCATCCTATAACATAATAGGTGAAAAAGGGATGAGCCCGTTTTTCCTGCTGGATTATAATTCCAAATGGATAATTCCACCATCGGAAAAACCAAGAGGGGTAGGCCCTCATCCTCATCGTGGTTTTGAAACTGTAACAATTGCCTATCATGGTAAGGTTGCACATCACGACAGCGCCGGAAACAGAGGAGTTATTGGGGAGGGCGATGTTCAATGGATGACTGCCGGATCAGGTGTGCTGCATAAGGAATATCACGACATTGAGTTCAGCAAAAAAGGTGGTGTTTTTCAGGTGGTTCAGATATGGGTAAATCTTCCTGAAAAATTCAAAATGACAGCCCCGAAATACCAGGCTATTGAGAACAAGGATATGATAAGGTATCTTCTGAACGATGGCGAAAGCTACGTTGAGCTGATTGCAGGAGAATACAGGGGAAATAAAGGACCCGCCTCTACCTTCACTCCGATGAATTTATTCAATGCAAGATTGAAAAAAGGTGCAGTCGCTGATTTCAGCTTCAGCAATAATTATAACACTGGATTGCTTGTTATTGAAGGTGAAGTAAATATAAATGAATCCGGAAAAGCCCCGTGCGATCATTTTGTCCTTTTCAGGCATAACGGAGAAAATTTTAAAGTGGAAGCCACTGTTAACAGCATTGTTCTGGTTTTGAGCGGTGAGCCTATCAATGAACCGGTTGCGTCCCATGGGCCTTTTTTAATGAATACCCGGGATGAAATCAAACAAGCCTTCGACGACTTCAACAACGGCAAATTTGGATACCTGGCGGATTAATCGCTTATCTACCCATTCAGCAAATGGTCTGCCGCAAGGACACAGAATATATATGAAGCTGCTCCTGGCATGACATATTCTGTTTGCTGCCATAGATAAGGAAATGGCTCTTTCAGCTCTGGTAAATCCGGCCTGATGAGAGCTGTTCCCGAAGCCATACCACCCGGGATATAGGACCACCAATGCATGTTAAATCCATAAGCAGGTATCAGAGAATGTGCACCAACTGCGGATACGAATGATGTGCTCGAACCCGGGTGGCATCCAAGTACATAATTAACCACACGGCATACGTTCTCTTTTCCGAACATGTCCGGAAATGCACGATTAAGATAATATTGCCCTATTGCATATTCCTGGATATCCCATCCGATTCCCCATATCCGGGGTTTCCAGGGAACTCCAAATGGATTTTCAGCGAGGCTTTTATCCAGGTCAGACCTGAATGCCAATAAGGCTTCCTTTACCTGGTTTTTAAAACCTTCATCATCAATATAATCCAATGCTCGCGCTACAGACCAGCCAACCTCGTTTGGAGCCTCTTTAATAATCGGTAACAATTTGATCAGGCGATCTTTAAAACGATTTTCACGAGTGGTTATCAGCAATTCACAGGTAGCAAGTACTTCCTGCCATTCATAATGACCTGGTACATAAGCATTTGGTTGGATGACCGGATCGTGTCCTTGTTCATATTCCCAGGCCTTGATTGCAGTAGCAAGGCATTCTTCTGCCAGTTTATCATTATACCCATGCAGCAGACGGCTGGCAGCAACCAATGCTGTGATCACTTCGTACTCGAGGGAAGTATCCTTATTTGTAACCACCCAGCGGTCATCGGTTTTCCCTGACTGATTTTCTTTGATTTCGTCCGGCTTTAAGGAAGCGTCATAAAACAAATGGTCGGTAACAGAGGCTACATCCCCCAAAAAGTTTCGGCCTTCCCTCGTTTCTATTATCCCTATAAATGAATGTCCGGAGGCATGGTATCCTGAAAGCAAATTGATTACTCCATGTTCGATCTGCTGCAACAGATCCGGAAATCCATCAGGCTTACGGAGTTCAACGAATAAGGCATCCTGCTTTACAGTGGTCTGATCGACATTGATACCGAATTCCTCTCCTGCCAGGGCCAGGAAAAGTGTGGTTTGAGCCTGCGAACCTGCTGCGAGATCATTGTCGCCTGCATCGTGCCAGCCACCACGATTCAGCCCTGGTACGGGCGTAAATGGTTTGAACCGGGTTTCAGTGGTCGCATACGTCCTGTACCCATCGACGTGCTGGGTTTCAACAGGAGCCTGCAGTGCATCATCAAGATGACATGCACCGTGCCAGACCCGGGCCCTGTCGCGGATCCTCATATGACACATCTGTACGGGAAAATAGATTTCCAGAGTTGGCTGCCACACACCATGCTGGTAAATGTCGCGGGCGATCCGGAATGGTTCGGAGACAGTATTCCCATAGCTCAATGTATATAAACCAGTCTCTTTAACCTCGGAAAAGTCAAAGATGGCATATTTATATCTCAGAAATTTCCCCCAGTCCCTGGGTATACCTGATTTTATTTCGCGGGTATTTCCATCGCCATCCATAATGCGCAGGATTGCTTTATCATTTGTAGCATAATGCGCATCTAATTCAATGACAGCCTGTTTCACCTGCTCAGGGTGAAATCCGACCTGCGACATGCTGATTACCGGATTCCGGACCCAGCCGGGAAGTAAATTCGGTGTTATTACCCATTCCAGCGCTTTCTGGGCTGTAGCTTCAGGTATTACCGATCTGACAATAATCCAGCCGCCCAAAGAATTATTCCTGTCATCAATCAGCGAAAGGGTTCCATTCACCTGCTCAATCTGCATTTTGCACAGAGGATCCTCCGGGGCAATCAGCAATTTCGGTCCCTGAGCCAGTGGCTCAGGTGTGAATACTCCAGGGGAATCGGAAATCATCGGGTCAAGACCTTCCACATTAATTAAACCAAATTTTTCACCAAGGTGATAGGATTTGCCCTGATAGGTCACCGGGAATAACTGCAAGTCGAAGGTTACCTTGTCTTTCCATTCCGGAGGAATAGGTTTATCAAGGTCAACCGCAAGGTGAACGGAATTCTTTTCAGGCCATATCCTGATTGTATAATTGAAATCATATCCGGGAGAGTTTACCGTGGCACGGATTTCTTTTTTCCCTTTATCAACAATCCGTGTAGCTTTGACAGGTCTTGGAAAGATCTCCCCTTTCGGTAAACTGACATTAATGAATCCATTGGCAGCAATTCGTTCACCATGTTGAATGAACTCAATACCACCCTGATCACCCTCAGGATAATAATCGTGGAATACCAGTACGTTGAATCCCCGTGTTTCCAGATATTCCTGATCGTTAATATTCCATTCCCGGTCATTTGATTTTTTACTGCATCCGACCACTAAAATGACAAGTACCAGCAAATTGAAGAACTTAAATTTTACCATTGGCGAGGATTTATTATTTAAAGGTTATTATTTGAATTAAATTTCAGAAATAGCGTTCTTGAATTAGTGTTACACCAAAATATGAAATATTAAACCTTACTAAAAAACAGATTAGAAATTTATAAAAACAGATTCAAAATTGGAAAGTATTTTATCTTATTTTTACTTAATCAGGTTTTTAATTAATATTCCTTATGTCAAGATTATAATCTAAATACTTTTTGCATGAAAAAAAGACCGATCCTAAGGCATTTTAGCTGCCGATATACTTTTTCGTCACTCGTTTTAACTCTGTTTTTTTTCTGCTATACAGGAAGTTATCAGAGTGCTTTTGCCAGCAGGATAGAATATCTTGTTTCCATGGAAAATCCCAATAACCATTACTTACATGTTTCATTAACCTATTCCGGCATAAAAGGAAAATCTGTTGAGCTGAAGATGCCGGTCTGGACTCCCGGTTATTATATGATAATGGACTATTCAAAGTATTTGATTGAATTCAAGGCAGTTGATGGATCAGGGAACAACCTTGCCTGGGGAAAAACGGCAAAAAACAGATGGAAGATTAAGACGGATGGTAAGGATGTTATCAGGGTAACTTATGATGTTTTTGCATTCAGAACCTCCGTTGCGGATTCGTTTCTTGACGACGGGAGGGGATTTATTTCGCCAACGGGCGTTTTCATGTATCCTGCGGGACAGAAGGATAATCCGGTAACGGTAACGATCATGCCGTATGAGAAATTTTCCGTGGTATCGACTGGTTTGGATCCGGTGCAAGGAAAAAAGAATACATTTTATGCTTCCGATTTCGATGAACTTTATGACTGCCCGATACTTGCGGGCAATCAGGAAATCCTGAAGTTCGAAACAGGAGGCGTTATCTATACCATCGCTGCTGAAACCCTGGGTAAAATTGACAGGTCAAAACTGATTGAAGATTACAGGGAAATAGTCGAGTCTGCCACATCCATCATCGGAGAAATACCATATAAACATTATACTTTCATCCAGATGAACAGGGGCATGGGAGGTCTTGAGCATAGAAATTCAATGGCGGTATTTTCAAACCGTCTTGATTTCGACTCATCCGAGATATCTGACGGATGGTTGAGTTTTATCGCTCATGAGTTCTTCCACCTATATAATGTTAAAACCATCAGGCCTGTTGCATTAGGTCCATTTGACTATGATAAGGAAAATTACACCGATATGCTCTGGTTCTCCGAGGGAGTGACATCCTACTATGAAAACCTTATACTTAACCGCGCAGGATTTTTCAACAGGGATGATGTTTTCAGGGAGATGAAAACAAGCATTGCCAACTATGAGAATATTCCCGGGCATCTTTTCCAGTCGGTTGCATCATCAAGCTATGATTCCTGGATGCTTTTTTTCAACAGGTCAGAAAATGCGTCAAACACGACAATCTCCTATTACGATAAAGGTTGTGCACTCGGAATGCTCCTTGATCTTAAGATCCGTTATGAATCGGGCAATAATAAGTCCCTCGACGATGTGATGCGAACCCTTTACCAGGTATACTATAAAGAGAAAAAAAGAGGTTTCACAGATAAGGAATTCCGTGATGTATGTGAAAAGGCAGCAGGATCGTCTCTTGATGAAATATTTGATTCTTATATACCAACGGTTCACGATATCAATTATGCGAAATATCTCGGGTACGCTGGATTAAGAATTGACACGGTTCCGAAAGAAGTTCCCGGAGCCTGGATTGGTGCGGCTACCCGCGAGGATGCAGGCAATCTGTCAATAACAAGGGTTGAATGGAACTCTCCCGCTTATAATGCCGGTTTAAGCCCGCAGGATATTATTAAGGAAATTAATGGGGAAAAAGCCACAAATGATCTTCTGAACAGTACCCTGAATGCCAATAATCCGGGCGACAGGATAACATTTACAGTAACCCACAGGGATATCGTAAATAAGGTTGAGGTCACTCTTGGCAGGAAAACCACCAGAACTTTTGAAATTAAACCACTTCCAAATCCTACTCCTGAACAGACTGCAATTCTGGATAAATGGCTGAAATAACTTAGAAATTCATAAATATATTCCAGTATTATTTCATCCCCCTGTCCCCCTGACGCTACGGTCAGGCCTGCTCCGACAAACTATGTTTCGTCGGAGATCTTTGATCCGGTCCGGGCAGGCCTTCAAAGGGGGAATTTTGGCTTTTGGCTCTGATCTCAAATCGCCGCCAGCCTTGTGACTTGGTATTTCCTCTGTGGACCTCAATGTAAGTTCTTCAAATTCCTAATTCCTAATTATTAATTCCTAATTTTTAGCTCTCTTCTTTATTATCCCTTTTATGATAAGATAAATGATAAACCCGCCTCCAATCACGTATAATACATCATCCATGTACGGGAATATCTTGTCCCTGATTTCATA
>Ga0153915_10002578_pt1 | contig 16496 bp, 11 predicted proteins | sample Opewatmetagenome_2_FD_107003 | JGI IMG/M metagenome (GOLD analysis project Ga0153915, IMG submission 107003) | Freshwater wetland microbial communities from Ohio, USA - Open water 3 Core 3 Depth 3 metaG | ecosystem: Environmental > Aquatic > Freshwater > Wetlands | place: USA: Ohio, Lake Erie...
CACGGCGGATTGTCGCAGTGCATGCACGGTCGGGGCATGAACCGCATGGTGGTGTTGGGGAAGTCGCCCGTCACCTCCGTCATGACCCGCATCCAGGCGAAGGCCCGGCCCATGTCCGCCTGGTCCGGTGCCACCGTGGCGATGTTGTTCTCGCTCTTGCACGCGACCTCGCACGCGCCGCACCCGGTGCAGCGATCCAGGTCGATCACCATGCCCCAGCGCGTCATGGCGTCGCCCTCCTCATGCGTGCTCGAGGCGCACGAACGTGGAGTACCACGCCGCGAGTCCCGTCAACGGGTCGGTCGCACCGTCCAGCAGCTGCAACGGATTGGCGAGCTCTCCGCCAGGATGCTTGAGTCCGTACGGCGCGTTCACCTGCCCCGGGGCGGTGCCGAGGAACAGCCGCAGCCGCGCCCGGTAGCGGCCGCGCGCCGAGACCACCCACACCATCGTCCCGTCCCCCAGTCCCAGCGCCGCCGCCGTGGAGGGGTGCACTTCGATCCACGGCAGCCAGTGCACGTCCAGGGTGAGGCTGGGCTGCTCCGCCAGCCACGGCTCGAGGTGGATCGTCCCCGAGCTGAGGGTGGACACGCGGTAGGGCACGAGGCGCAGCGGATACGTGGTGGGGGCGGCCCCGGCCGCGGCGGGCGTGGCGGCTGCTTGCAGCCCGGCATACGGCAGCCGGTCCTTCCCCTCGGCCCGCAACGCGCGCAGCAGCGCATCCGGCATGAGCTCGATGCGACCGCTTGCGGTGCGAGCCAGCCGGGCGGGATCGGTCCCGTCGTACAGTTGATCGGTCCACCCGCCCTGCTCCACGATCCCCTTCCAGAAGGCGTCGAAGTCCGGTTGCTCGGCGAGCCACCAGCCGCGCTCCTCCATCTGGCGGTAGTGGGTGCGCTCGAACATGTCTCCCAGCGTCATGCCCCGGCCGGCCGCGAACAACCCCCGGGCCCGAGCCTGGAGCAGTGTCGGCATATCCGCGTACGGCAGGCTCGGGGCGACGCTGCCGCCCAGCGCCCGGGCGAGGGCCAGCAGCGCGTCGGCGGTGGCCAGCGTCTTGTCGGGCGCTGCGACCAGCGGCTGCGCCACGCCCCAGACCTGGTATGGGTAGGAGGACGGGGTGGGCGCGTCCTGCCAGCGCTCATAGGGCAGCAGATCGGGCAGCACCAGATCCGCGAAGCGTGTCGTCTCGTCGAGGAACGGAGAGAAGCTCACGACGAACGGAATCCGCTCGAGCGCGGCGCGCCAGTCGTCGGGGCGTGCGGCGGAGGCCAGCGGGTTGCTGTAGTAGAGCAGCAGGGCCTCGACCGGCCCGCCACCCGCGCCGGCGGCGGCGGCGAACTGCGGCGCCGGATCGCCCATCCCGAACGGAACCGCGGCGTGCGCCACCGGCGGCCGGGCGAGACCCGCGCGGGCGACGGCGTCGAGCCGCGGCGCCGCGAGCGGCGCGAGCGGCGGATCATCGCCGAACAGCACGCCGCCCGGCCGGCTGATATTCCCCATCAACACGTTCAAGCTGTGCACCGCCAGGCCGCTCAACAGGCCGTCGGGCGCGTGCAGCACGTCGCTGCCGCAGACGGCCACCGCGCCGGGACCAGCCGCGAAGGCCCGCGCGAGCGCCACGATGCGCTCCACCGGGACCCCGGTGATCGCCGACACCTCTTCGGTCCGGTAGTTGCGCAGCACGAGCGAGCGGTAGCCCGCGCGCGGGCGGCCCGCGGCGTCCACGTCGTCCTCGAATCCCGTCACATGGCGGGCCATGAAGTCGGCGTTGAACGTCTGCTCCTTGATCAGCACGTACGCGAGGCCCAGCGCCAGCACCCCGTGCGTTCCGGGCGGCACGCCGACCCACTCGTGGGCACGGGCAGCCGTGCGCGAGAAGCGCGTGTCCACCTGCACGAAATGACCGTGCCGGGACGGTTTCGCCGCCGAGCCGCCGAACGCGACAAACGCCTGCACCGGCGACCACCAGGACTCGAACAGCGGGGCGCCGAAGGACAGCACGAGCCGGGCGTTCTCGAGATCGTAACCCGGCCGGCGCGCGATGCCGTGCATCAGGCCCATCACCGCGTCCATGCCGTCCGGGTACTCATCGGTCACGTAGTTGGGCGAGCCGAACACCCGCAGGAAGTGGCGCCACAGCTCGTCCATCGTCCCCGCGCAGTAGCCCGCCACCACCGCGAGCCGCTCCGGCCGGCCGGCGCTGCGCAACGCCCCGAGGCGCTGGGCGAGCAGCGCCACGGCGTCCTGCGACGAGATCCCGCGCCACTGTCCCGCCCCGCGCGCGCCCACCCGGACCACCGGGGCCGCGATGCGTTGCGGGTGGTAGAGGGCTTGCACGCCGCCGACCCCGCGCGGGCACAGTCCGCCCTGACTCATCGGGTGCAGCGGATTGCCGTTGATGCGGACCAGCTGCCCGTCCACAGTGCGGCCGCGGATACCGCAGCGCGCCGGGCACACCAGACACACGGAGCTTTTCCGCTCCTCGATCCCGGGCGCCCAGCCTTCCTGTTCCTGCGGGGAGCTCCACTGGTAGTCTCTCAGCTGGCAGGCTGCGGCCGCCGCGGCTGCTCCAGCCGTCCACAGGAACTCGCGACGATTCGGGGTCACGGGCGCTCGCTAGCGGTGGCAGGCGACACAATCGACCGACTGCCCCTTGTCCTGGTGGCAGCCGAGGCACACGCGCATGCGGATCGTGACGAGCGGTCGCGCGGGCGGGCGCTCGGTTTCGGCGATCGTGCCATGACAGTCCTGACAGGGGAGCTTGGCGATCCCCACGTGCCGACGGTGGGTGAAGTACACGTAAGGCGGAAGATGGAAGAGCTTATTGAAGCGGAGCGGATCGCCCCGGGAGAGCAGGACCGTCAGGCGGGCCGCCTCGGCCGAGGTGCCCTGACGAACCTGGTGGCACATCACGCATGTCTGGGCGCTCGGCAGCCCGGCATGGGCGCCCGTTGTCACGTACTGATGGCAGAGTGGGCAAGCGATCTTCAGCTGCTCGGTGTGTTTGCGGTGATTGAACGCCACCGGCTGTGTCACCGGGGGCGTTCGGACCATGATCGAGCGCGCAGCGGTGACCAGAAGGATGACCGCAGCAAGGGCCACGCCGGCCCTGAGCCAAGGCGCCGACCCAAGCCGTGCAGACACGCCCGATACGACCTGCTTCAGAGTCTTGACTTGTCCTCCAAGTTCCGACCGGCGCTGCGGGGTGCTTCGCCATCCCTATGCCGGCCCAGCGACCTGCGGGTAATGAAGACTTCAGGTACTGCTACGATATTTTGGCGGAAGAAACCATGAAGGCCTGATGAAACGCCGTGAGGGCGCAGTCGGGTTAGGTTGCTCGCATGACTGCGCACCCGACGGCATTCCGTGTGAGACCCCCACGGCCGCGCCGTAGCCGCCTGCTGGCCTTGGTCGTCGTCGCCATCCTCCTCCTGCTGCTCCTGCCCAGTCTGGTCACGCTGGCCGCGGAGTGGCCCTGGTTCGCGGCCCTGGGCTACGAACGGGTGTTCGCGACCCGGCTCGTGGCGAAGGCGATCCTCGGTCTTGGTGCCGGCGTGGTGGCGTTCGCCTTCCTCTACGGCAACCTGCGGTTCGCCCAGCGCGGCGTTGTTCCAGAACCGCTGGTTCTTCGGTTCAGCGAGGGGGCGGCCGCCCTCGACCTGACACGGCTACTGCGCCGTCTCGCCCTCCCGGCGGCACTTGGCGTGGCGCTGCTGTTTGGCCTCGCGGCCACCGGCGGGTGGCTTGACGTGCTCCAGCTCCTGCATCGGACGCCGTTCGGCATGTCGGATCCGGTGTTCGGCCGCGACGTGGGCTACTACGTATTCACGGTGCCGGTCGTGGCGAGCGCCATCGGCTTTCTCACGGTGCTCACGACGGTCGCGCTGCTCGCGACCATCGTGCTGTACGTGTTCCGCCAGGATGTCATCGCGTTGCGACGCCGCGTGACGGTGGAGCCGTCGGCCCAATGGCACCTCGCAGGATTGATCGCGCTGCTGTTCCTGTTGGCGGCACTGCGGGTGTACTTCGTTCGAGTCCCGGGACTGCTGTACTCGACGACGGGGCCGCTGGTGGGCGCGAGCTTCGCGGATCTCCACGCCAAGCTCATCGGCCTCAGGCTGGCCGGGGTGGCGGCGGTCGCCGCTGGCGCGCTGGTGCTGTGGGGAACCCGCACGCACCGCCTGGCTTGGGCCACGCTGCTCGGGCTTGGGATCTACCTCGGCGTGTCACTGCTTGGCGTCGTCCTCTACCCCGTGGTCGTCCAGCGATTGGTCGTGGCGCCGAACGAGCTGGTGAAGGAAACGCCGCAGCTCGCTTCCCACATTGAGGCCACGCGCCGGGCGTGGGGCCTGGACAAGGTGGTGACGCGCGACCTGACCGGCGAGACCGCGCTCACCCAGCGGGACATCGAGGCGAACCAGGCGACCATCCAGAACGTCCGGTTGTGGGATCGCGACCCGCTGCTGCAAACGTTCAGGCAGCTGCAGGAGATCCGCACCTACTACGACTTCGTGTCGGTGGACGACGACCGCTATTGGATCGACGGGCAGTACCGCCAGGTGTTGCTCTCACCGCGCGAGCTGAACTCGGCCTCGCTGCCGACGCGAACATTCATCAACGAGCGGCTCACCTTCACCCACGGGATGGGACTCACCCTTGGGCAGGTGAACCAGGTGACGCCGGAGGGGTTACCGGTCCTCTTCATCAAGGACCTGCCGCCCGTGTCCAGTGTGTCGCTGCGCGTGACGCGCCCCGAGATCTACTACGGCGAGCTCACCGATTCCTGGGTGTTCGCCCGCACCCACCAGCGAGAGTTCAACTACCCCTCGGGCGAGGAGAACATCTACACGTCGTACGCGGGCAAGGGCGGAGTCCGGGTCGGCTCGTGGCTGCGCCGGCTGGTGCTCGCGACGTACTTCGGCTCGCTGAAGGTGTTGCTATCGAACGACATCACCAACGACAGTCGCGCGCTCTACATCCGGAATATCCGGGAGCGGGCGCGCATGGCGCTGCCGTTCCTGGCCTTCGACAACGATCCCTATCTCGTGGTCGGAGATTCGGGCGGGCTCAGCTGGATCCTCGATGCCTATACCGCGACCAGCCGCTACCCCTACGCCCAGCCGGCCGCCGACGGCACGAACTACATCCGCAACAGCGTGAAGGTGGTGATCGATGCCTTCGACGGCACCGTCACGGCCTACTTGGCCGACGCGGCCGATCCGCTGGCGCGCACCCTGGCGCGGGTGTTCCCCGGCATCTTCCAGCCGCTCGACGCGATGCCGGTGGATCTGCGCGCGCACCTGCGCTATCCCGAGGACTTGTTCCGGATGCAGACCGACATGTACGCGACGTATCACATGGCGGAGCCGGATGTCTTCTATCACCGGGAGGATCAGTGGCAACGCCCGGTGTTGTCGCGGTCGGCGCAGGTGCAGGATCCCTTCCTGCGTCACATCGTGATGCGGCTGCCCGGAGAGCGCCAGGCGGAATTCATCTTCATGGTCCCGTTCACGCCCAGCGGCAAGGACAACCTGGCCTCGTGGATGGTGGCGCGTAACGACGGGGAGCACTATGGCCAGCTGCTCGTGTATCGCTTCCCGAAACAGAGCCTCGTGTACGGGCCAGCCCAGGTCGTCAACCGGATCAACCAGGATCCCGAGATATCCCGCCAGGTCTCCCTGTGGGACCAGCACGGCTCCGAAGTGATTCGCGGCAATTTGCTGGTCATCCCGATCGAGGAGTCGCTGATCTACGTGCAGCCGCTCTATTTGCGGGCCGAGGGTGGGGGGATTCCCGAGCTGAAGCGCATCATCGTCGCCTACCAGAACCAGGTGGTGATGGAGGAGACGCTCGACGCCGGATTGGCGCGCCTGTTCTCCGGCGCGGTGGCCCCCGCCGCGGCGGCGGCGGAGCCATCGCCCGCCGTCGGGCCCGGCGAGGGGCGAGCCGCGGATCTCACCCGCCAGGCGGTCGAGCTGTATGAGAGCGCCGTCACGGCGCAGCGCGCCGGTGATTGGGCGCGCTACGGTGCGGACCTTGCCCGGCTGGGCGAAGTGCTGCGTCAGCTGCAGGCGACCCTCGGGGGCCGGCAACCCTAGCCTCACGCGTGGGTCGCGACGCTACCGCCTACCCGCCCGCGCGTTGCGGGGGAATCGGCAGGACGAGCGTGAAGGTGCTCCCCTCGCCCAACTCGGACTCCACCTGTATCGTGCCGCCAAAGACCTGCTCGGCGATCTGGCGCACGACCGCGAGTCCCATTCCCGAGCCGGAGCCCGGCGGTTTGGTGGTGAAGCCGGCTACGAAGATCCGGTCCCGGTGCTCGGGCGCGATGCCGATGCCGCGATCCCGCACCGCCAGGTGGAGCATCTCGCCGACCCGTCGGAGCGTGACCAGGACCGCGCTGCGGCGCTCCTCCGAGGCGTCGACGGCGTTGCGGATCAGGTTCGTGACGACCTGATACAGAGCGTTCGGGTCGCCGGACAGATACGCCGGCTCGAGCTCGGAATCCCAGCTCAGCGCCACGCCTCGCTTGTGGGCGAGTGGTCGCTCGAGGGTGACACACGAGCGGACGACGACGCCCAGATCGAACCGCGATACCCGGCCGGGTTCCTGGCTGGGGCGACGCTGGATGGCGCGCAGGTAATCGGTGGCCTGCTCGATGCCCTTCGCAGCGTCCTTCAGATCCCCGAGCAGCTGCGCCCGAAATTTGGGATCGAGGGACGAGGCCGCGGTGACCGCGTCCATGGCGAAGGCGAGGTTGCCGCCGGCCACGGTCAACTGGTTTCCTACCTCGTGCGCGATCACGCTCGGCTGCCGCGCATGCTCCCAGGCTGCCGCCGCGGGGGAGAGGCGCTCCTTCGGCCCCGCCCAGGCTTCGAGCGTGCCGAGGCAGAGTCCAGCCAGCTCGAGAATGAGGCGCTCACGACTGCGCCGCTCGATGCCGCCGGGCGGGGGATCGGGAGGGCGGGAGCGCACCGGCGCCACACACCAGCGTCCGGTGTCTTCCAGCTGGCAGCCGACCCAGCGACTCGCCGCGGCGATCGGGGCACCCCAGCGACGCAACGTGGCTTCGAGATCGCGACGCTCGGCGGTGGTGGGGAGCGTGGGCGCGTTGGTCGCGAGCGGAGCCACGCCGCTCGCGGGGGAGATCTCCCACAGCGTGACCGCGCGGCCGGCGAGTGCAACACCCACCTGTCGCAGCACTTCCCGCCGGTACTCCACCTGAGCACTCACGAGACCCCCCCCGATCCTCCGCAACCCGCCGACCGATGCGGTGAAGTATGGATGATTTGGAGGTAGCGGGAAGGGCCCGGCTCGGATGGGGTCACGACTTGCGCAGCATCCAGTACACCAGGCCATTGAGGTCCGCGAGCCCGAACGTCAGCGCGACCTTCTTGCCGTCGTGCACGGCTGAGTTATTCCCGGGGAGGAGCCGGACGCCGATGCGCAGCTTGTCGGCGAGCAGGTAGGCGGTGACCGGCACCGCCCATACCGTCGCTTCGGGGTTCCCGGGCGGACGCCGACTCCAGTTCCCGAAGACCTCGACCCCGGTCTCCAGCCCCGAGAAGACGGCGCTCGAGCGCTTCCAGTGCAGCGTCGGTCCGATCACAAAGTGGATCCGGTCGATGCGCGTCGCGCGGCCGCCCGTCACGTGGAGTGGAGCGGCGGTCAGGCCGAGGGCGAACGATCGGCTGAGGTGAACGGTCGGCCGATAGCCCACCTCGAAGGCCGTATTGAAGAGACTGACCGTCGCGTAGTTGGGCACGAGGGTCGCGAACCAGCCGCGGCCCGAGCCTCGCGGCACCGACGAGGTATTGGGTTCGACGCCGCGGCGGTAGCGGTAGCCGATGCCCGACTGGTACAAGGCCTCGCTCAGCGTCGCGACGTTGGTCCACGCCGGCTCGCCCGCCTCGCGACGAGCCTGCTCCACCCGCCACATCTGATGCAGCATGAGGCCGATCTTGCTCGCCATGAACCGTTCCGGGTTGTCGACGAAGGCCAGCAGGCTTTGGCTGGCGTCGCACCGGGCAGGCGATTCGAGCCAATTCTCGGGGGCGCACTCCGGCCGTCGCTGCGCCGTATCGAGCATGGCGTGGACCCCCGAATCGGCGGCGACGCGACCCAGCATCTCGCGAAAGCCGTCCCGGCACAGCAGCCGAGTGACGGCGTCCCCAACGCAACTGTCGTTGTCGAACGGTTTGTCATGGTCGAGGGCGAGGTGCGCCTGCAGCAGCGCGTGCAGGAACAGCTCGCGCGGCGGCGTGGTGGAATCGACGTGGAAGGCCACCCTGGGAGCGCTATCGGAATGCTCGCGCTGGTACAGTGCCCGCAAGAGCGCCCGTGGCAGTGGGCTCGCACCCAGGTCGAGCTGCGGCGTTTCCACCAGCGCTCGCAGCCGGGCGGCGAGGCACGTCGAATCCACACCCTGCTCCACTCGACAGCCTTCGCCGGCGATGAACGACAGCGCGTCGTAGACGCCCACGTAGAAGTCGTATTCGCGGAACGGCTGTCCCAGAAACGCGGCGAACGCGCCCAGCTGCTGCCCCACCACCACGAAGCGGCGATTGGTCACCTGGATATTGTCGCGCCGGAACACCTGGGGGGCCCGGGAGAGCAGCCGGCCGAACGCTTGCAGCTCGTACTGCCTGGCGGCGGGGACCGCCCCGGCGAACAGGTCGAGCAGCGCCGAGATCCCCCCGGTGGCCGGCCGGTCGCGCTCGCGCTGCTTCTCGACCGTCGCGAGCCGGCCCCGCAGCGCCTCGGGGTCGATGAACACCAGCAGCGCATTGGGGTCCGGTCGATCCGGGTTCTTCCAGATCGCGTCGGCGTAGATCCCGGCCACGAGATCGATCGGGTTGTTGTCGAACAGCCCGCCGTCGGAGAACAGCGCGCTCGTGTCCGAGGGGGAGCGGGGGCCGCATCCCGCTCCCGGCTTCGATTCGTGCCGCAGCGACACCGGCGAGAAGGCCCCGGGGAACGCGGAGGACGCCTCGATCAGCGAGAAGACGTCGTCCGGGGCGATGGCGCCCTCGCAATCGGGCAGCAGCAGCAAGGCGCCGAGCCGGCCGTCGGCCTCGAGCTCGGGCGGCGGCGCACGGAAGCGCAGCGTGGGTCCCTGCCGGCTCACGACCACCGCCGTCGCATAGCGCTGCGTCACCGCGGTGATGCCGCGCGAAATCGAGATCTCGCCGGGGGTGAGCTTGGTGATCGTGACGCCGACGGGGATACTGCAGCGGTCCAGGGCATCCGATGGGGGCGCGTCCCGCATCGCGGCGCGCACCGTATCGAACAGCACCTGCTGGAAGTAGCGCCGGCTGAACAGGGCCTGGGTCGAGTCTTTCTGGCTGTAGTGGTCGAGCGGGAACAGCTGATCGAATCCGGTGCGCACCCAGATCTTCCAGAGGAGACTCTGCTCGGGGGGCATCGGCCCCTGAGTGCGGCACCATTCGACGGCGGCGAGGAACCCGTTGATGTTGCCGGCCGAGGCCCCCGCCATGGCTTTGAGGTCGTAGCGTGGCAGGTTCCAGGCTCGGCGCAGGGAATCCTGAGCGGTGAGCTTGAACAGCTCCAGCAGCCCCCAGTTCACCCCGGCTTCGTAGGAGCCGAGGGAGATGCCGCCGCTGATCGTGAGCAGGGCGGAGATGCGTTGGGTGTCGCGGCGCGCGATGGGCGGAGGCGTCTGAGCGGCGGCATCGCCCGCGAGGACGAAGAGAAAGAGCAGGAAGCGAGTAAAGGTCCTGGGCATGGGCGGAATCTGAGGCAATGTAGCGCAGAGAGGCGAAGCGAGGCCCGGTAGCCGGGCCTCGCCTGAATCGTCGAAGATCCTGTTCCCTGGGCTAGAAGGTCGCCCCGAGCCCAAGCCCGAAGCCGATCTCGTTCAGATCCTTGAAGTCGGAGAACCAGCGCCGGTACCGGGCGTCGAAGCGGATGGCCAGGCTGTTCTTGACCTTGAAGCGGTACCCGACCGCTCCACCCACGCCGGGGCCACTGAAGGACGAGCCATCAGACAGCGACTGGAATGCGAAGTTCGCCGCGACGTAGGGCGAGCCGGAATTGGCCGGCGAGAACAAGTAGCCGAGCTGGGCGGCGATCCCCAACGAGGTCACGTGGGACCCACTGCTCGAGATGTACGTGAAGGCGATCTGGGGCTCCACCATGACCGACGGCGTAACGAAGAACGTGCCGTAGAGAATCGGTGATGCCTGGACGCCGTCGCCCGGGATACCGATGTGGGTGACGCTGGTGCCCGACACACTAAGGACGGTGACGCCGACCATCGTACCCACCTCGGTGCTCGGCTTGCTTTGCGCAGCGGCGAGCGAGCCGATGAGGGATAGGACGGTCAGCAGGGACGTAAGTCGACGCATAGATGCCTCCGCATTGTCGTGAGACACGAGCACGATGCCCGCTTCAGGGCGTTGCCGCTCCGGACCACCACGCGATGGCCGAGGGCTTGTTGCGGCTATCGGTCGAGCCGTCACCAAGTTGCCCGACGTTGTTCTCGCCCCAGCAGTAGATGAGGCCATCCGTCGTGACACCGCAGGTATGTGAGAAACCGCCGCTGACCATCGAGAACTTCAGGTTTCCGGCGACCGCCAGGGGATCGATACTCAACGGCTCGTTCAAGAGGTCGCCGACGCCAAGCTGCCCCTCGTCGTTCGCGCCCCAGCAGTAGGCGACTCCGCTCATCGTGACACCGCAGAAATGATCCGCGCCCATGTTGACCGATGCGAAGCGCCACGCGGTCGTGTCGGCGGACGTCGTCCAGCTGCCGCCGCGGCGCGGGTTAACCACAGGCCATGCCACTCGTGGGGCGATGATGAACAAGCCCCAGCAGTACGGAATACCGGACGTCGTGAGGCCGCACCCCCGTCGATACTCGCCTCCCGCGCTGATGGCCACGAACGTGTAGCCCCCCGGTATCGCAGTCGGCTGACGTTCGTATCCTCGCCCCCAGCAATACGCGGCCTCGTTCTCGCTCAGCGCGCAGATGTGTTCCAGTCCAGCGGAGATCGATTTGTAGGTCTCCCCCCCAGCGACTGCCACCGGCGTCCACCGGCACGGGACCCGTCCTGTGGGCGTTGGGCAGAAGTCGGGCGTAGAGTCGCTCCCGAGCTGCCCCAGGTCGTTCAAGCCCCAGCAGTACGCCGCGCCGCCGGACTCGAGCGCGCAGGTTTGGCGGGAACCGCCCGTGAGCATGGTGAAGTGCTTCCCGCCGGCGACCGGCAGCGGAGTCGTTGATGTGTGCACCGTGTCGCCGCTGCCAAGCTGCCCAGCCGCATTCTCGCCCCAGCAATACGCCTCACCCTGGGCCGTGAGGCCGCACGTGTGAAACGAGCCGACTGCCACAGCGGTGAAGCGAAGCTCCCCGGTAACGGCGATGGGTCGTCGAGCACACGGGACCTTCTGTCTTCCCACCGAGCACTGGTCGGTCGACGCCGCGCCCAGCTCGCCATGCATGTTGAGGCCCCAACAGTACGCCGCTCCGTCGCGCGTGAGACCGCAGCTGTGGTACTCCCCGGCGGCGACGGAAACGAAGACCGCGGTGGCGGGCCGCTCCTGGGCTGCGACGACGTGCGTGGCCCCAACGCGAGCTGCCGCCGCAATGACCACGGCGAGGATGCGATAGCGAAGCATGGGAACGCTCTCCTCTCGGTTCAGGGCGAGATGGGTTGGCTGGGCTGCGCGACGAGCGTAGGCTCGGCGCGGTCACGGGTTGATCCGTCACCCAGTTGACCCTGATCGTTGCTGCCCCAGCAGTACAGACCCCCGTCCCTGGTCACTCCGCAGGTGTAGAATCCGCCGGCGCTCAGAGTGGCGAACACAAGACCGCCGGCAACGGGGACCGGAATGTCGCTGCCGCGCTTCTTGCCCGTGCCCAGTTCACCCCTGCGACCATCACCCCAGCAGGATGCGACGCCACTCGAGTCGAGCCCGCACACATGGTCCAGGCCGATGGTCACAGAGGTGAAACGCCAGGCGGTCGTGTCCGTCCCTGCCGGCCAGATCCCGCCACGGAGCGGTTGTTGGAGTACTTTGCGGGACGCGGCCTCCTCGAAGGGCGGGGTTCCAAAGAGCCCCCAGCAGTAGGGGATGCCATCGGCCGTCAGCCCGCAGGTCTTTCTGTCGCCCGCGCTCAGGCTGGCGAACCGAGTTCCTGGCACTTCGGCCGCCGCGCTCGTTAACCCCCATCCCCAGCAATACGCAGCGCCGCGGGAGTCCAGCGCGCAGTTGTGGTACGAGCCGGAAGTCAAGGACGTGAACCCAGCTTGGGCCCTGACGCGCAGGGGCGTGCGGCGGCAAGGATATGCCCGCCCCTCTTCCTGACAGAGCTGCGCTCCTGAGTCGTTGCCGAGTTGGCCGTAGTCGTTGATTCCCCAGCAGTACACGCTGCCATCAGGCGTCAAGCCGCAGATGTGGTAGCCTCCGGCAACAATGGATGCGAAGCGGAGGTCGCTCGCCACGGGCATCGGCACGCGCGCACAGGGGACGGGGGTCTGGCCGGGAAGCTCGCAGACCGTGCCGAGGGAATCCGGACCCAACTCCCCAAACGTGTTCAGGCCCCAGCAGTATGCGCGTCCCTCGTCGGTGATTCCGCAGGTGTGTTCAAAGCCGCCGATGGCAAGGGCCGCGAATCGCCGCCCTCCACCCACCGCCACGGGCCTCGTGCTGCACGGGAGCTTCACTCCCTCGAGCTTGCATTTCTCCGCGGACTGAGCGCCGAGCTGGCCGAAGGGATTCAGTCCCCAGCAGTAGGCAGCCCCATCGGTTGTGAGGCCGCAGGTGTGGTGCTCGCCGGAATAGACGGATCGGAAGGAGAGGGGACCTGCGGCCCGATTGGCACGAACCCCACCGTGGGGCGAGATCAACGTTGCGGTGGCGAATACCAGGCAAACCCCGAACGCGAGCGTTCGGTGGGCAGGAGCCAAAGTCACTCCATGTGGTTGAGGACCGACATACAACTCTCCACTGTCGTCGATGAGACTGGGTTGAAATGCCGGTGAAGGTGTTGCTGCGAGCTGGTTGGCGCGGCCAAGGGCGCGGCGCGGCCAAGGCCGCGGCTCGGCCCCCGCACGCTGAAGCGGGCCTCCCCTTCACGTCACGGGCCGGCTTGCCGGCCCGATGCCGAGCCGCGGGTTCACCCGCGCCGTCGCGGCACGACGGCCGAGTCGCGGGTTTACCCGCGCAAACCGGGCCCCGGACGCGGGAAGACGGTACAGTGCCGCGGCGCGACGTCCCTAGGTTGGGGCCATGCGTCACCGCATCTACTATCACATCGTGTGGACCACGCGCGGGCGCGCGCCACTCATCGATGCGGGGCTCGCGACGTTCCTGTGCCGATTCCTGCGTCAGATGGCTCGCGCGGAGCGGGCGCACGTGCTCGAGATCGGCATGGTCACGACCCACGTGCACGTCCTGGCGCGGGCCCATCCCATGGTCGACATCGCGCGCCTGCTGCAGCGCCTCAAGGGGGCCAGCTCGGCGATCGCCGGCAAGGAGCGCCATTCGTCGACGGGTACGGCACTGAAGTGGGAGAAAGGCTACGCGATCCACAGCGTCGGCGTTCGTAACCTGGGTGCGGTGCGTCAGTACCTGCGAGATCAGCCGAAGCATCACCCGGAGGAGGCGATCGCAGATTGGAATGGGGATGTCCCGGAGCTCGATCCTGATGGCGGAGAAGAGTGGCTCGGACAAGACCGGCGCGCGATGTGATGTTCGCTCGGGCAACGCCGCGGCTCGGGGTTGGCGCGGACCCCCTCGGGTTCACCGGCCGGCTTGCCGGCCCGGGGCCAACTCCGCGGGGTTGGCGCGGCCAAGGCCGCGGCTCGGCCTCCGCCCGCTGAAGCGGGCCCCCCGCGTATCACCGGCCGGCTTGCCGGCCCGCGGCCGAGCCGCGGGTTCACCCGCGCCGTTACGGCCCCCGCCTGCTGAAGCGGGCCCCCCTTCGCGTCACGGGCCGGCTTGCCGGCCCGATGCCGGGCGGAAGTAGCGCATCGCTAACCGGCTCGATGCGCCGGCGGATCAGAGGTCGGTCCGCCGGTGCACCACCAGCCTGAGGAAACCCTTGACCGCGACGTGCAGCAGCATGTAGGCGACCAGGGCGATCACGATCGGCAGGGCGAACGTGCTGCCGTCTTCCGCGACCGGGCTCGACACGATGCCGCGGAACATGCTGTAGAAGGGGTCCGTGATCGTCCGGATCAGCTGCACGAAGCCGGTGCTCGAATTCGCGTCGATCAAGGCCAGGGACAGCCGGATCCCCAGCAGGCCGTACAGGACATAGAAGCAGTAGTCGACGTATTGCGACAGCCGCGCCAGGGCCCGCTCGCGCATCACGGCGCGGTCGGTGGTGACCACCTGGTCGATCGCCTTGTCGCGCAGCTTGCCGGCCACCTGCTCCATCCGTTGCAGCTCGGCCGTGGTCGCATGCTCGGCACGCTCGGTGATTTCCGCGTTCACGTCGCGCTCGAGCCGCGACTTCATCGATCCATGCAATGCCGCGCGACGCGCTTCGTCGGCGGCCACCTTGTTGTAGTCCATGTGGGTCCTCCTTGCGCGGGAATAGGTGTTCACGCCGCGCATTTGCAGCTACCCACATGGGGCCGGAATTGTTGCCCGTCGAGCATGCGCGCCGACCCGACGTCAGGTGAGAGACGTCACACCTACGGCTGGGCGCGAGGAGGAGAGGAAGAACGCCCCGCCCGAGGTATCCGGGCGAGGCGTTCTGTCAGGCGGTGTGACTTACGAAATCGGCTGCTGCTGTGCGTCCTTGCGAATCAGCGCATAGCCCGCGGTGTTGAAGTTGTAGCTGGCGACCTCACGCATGAGCTGGTTCCCCTTGGCCTTCTCGCCCGTGCTCAGGAGGGCGACGGCGTACTGGAACTTGACGTATGGGTCGGCGAGGTTGCCCTGCGCGAACTGGGCAGCGGCTTCCCGGAAGTTGCCCTGGTACAGCGCGACATAGCCCTTCAGTTCGTGCACCGGTTCGAGCTTCCGTGGGTTCTGGTCCAGCGTCACGAGCGCGGCCACGTGGTCGGCCGCTTTCCCGGCGGCGGCGTAGTCACCCCTGCGGGCGGCGAGCCATCCGTCGAAGTAGGCGATGTTCGCTTCCGTGCCGCGCTGGAACGATGCGCTGCCGGACCCCGAGGCCTGCTGCAGCAACAACGGCGCGCGCAGCTTGAGCGCCTGCTCGGCCGTGGCGAAGTCCTTGTTGTGGATCGCGATGACGGCGATATCCGTAAGCGCGGCGATCTTCACGCCAAGCGCCCCCGGCACGTTCATCGTATCGACCCCTGCAACGAGCCGGTTGAGCTCGGCGATCGCTTCCTGAGGAGCGCCGGCGTAGAGGTTCACGTAGGCGCGGAATGGGGCAAACCCGGCCCGTTCGTTGCCGCGTCCAAGCGCCATGGCTGAATCGTAGTCGGCGCGTGCCGCGGCGTAGTCACCGGCGAAGGAGTTGACGTGGCCCCGCTGCTGCAGCAGTGACGCGTCGGCGGGATTCAGCTCGTGGCCGCGGGTGTATTCGGCTCGGGCCTGATCGAGATTGTTCTGCGCGCGATAGACATCACCCAGCAGATCGTGCATGGACGGCTCGTTGGGCGCGAGCGCCTCGGCCTGCCGCATGGACTCCAGCGCCTTGACGAAATCCTTCGGCTCGCCGAACAGATACGAGTTCCCGAGATCCGTATGGGAGACGAGGAGACGGGGAGCCAGGCTCACCGCTTTCATTATGGAGACGCGGGCGTCCACGTGGCGATTCAGCGCCGTTTGCACGCTGGCGAGCACGAGATACGTCCGTGGGCTCTGTGGATACTTGGCGACGAGCTGCTGCGCCAACACCAGCTGGCCGGTCACGTCGTTGTCGAGGCCCTTACGTGCGATCTGGATCTGGAGTCGCTCGGCGTCAGAGGCACCGGCGACGTGCCGCTCGGCGAGCTCGAGATTGGTCCTGAATTCCGCGAACGAGTTGCCCGTGTTCGCGACGTTGAGGTAGGCGAGGGCGAAGTTCGAGTCGGCTTCCACGGCCGCCTTGAAATGCGCGTTCGCGTCGAACATCCGTCCCAGGTCGAGCTCGCGCTGGCCCATGAGGAAGTGATTCCGCGCGGCGGCGGAGGTGGTCGTAATTGGCAGGTTGATGATCCCGCTGGTCACGGCGTCGAGAGCGACTTGGTCGCGGGGGTGCGACACGGCTTGGGCGACGCAGGGGGCATGCAACAGCAGCGCTGCTGCGGCGACTGCGAGTGCGGTACGGAGACTAGACAATGCGAACTCCCTGAGAAGAGAATTGCTGCGTGAACTGGTTATGGAAGGAGAGGCGGCTGATTAACAATAACTGTTCAGCAACTGAAAGCATAGCTACATATGCTTAACATAGCAAGTAACAGTCTTGGCTCCGACGTGATCGCGCCCGCGTCGCCTCGAGGGTCCTCCCCTTCGCGTCACGGGCCGGCTCGCCGGCCCGATGCCGAGCCGCGAGTTCACCCGCGCCATCG
>Ga0153915_10002579_pt1 | contig 16494 bp, 12 predicted proteins | sample Opewatmetagenome_2_FD_107003 | JGI IMG/M metagenome (GOLD analysis project Ga0153915, IMG submission 107003) | Freshwater wetland microbial communities from Ohio, USA - Open water 3 Core 3 Depth 3 metaG | ecosystem: Environmental > Aquatic > Freshwater > Wetlands | place: USA: Ohio, Lake Erie...
AAAGGCATGCTGACTGATCTGTAGATATAGTGAACTACGAGTACAAAGAGAGCTGCAATGATTGGAAGTGCCAGATACCAGAGATTGGGCAAGTCTGGTACGGCAGCATCCATCGGTGCCACAAGCTGCTCCAGAATGACCCACAATAGCAGAAGTGCGGCTGCTGCTGCGAAATTACGAGGCTCACTATAATCGCTGAGCGCATTGACAAGAAATGCAATCAAGAGAAAAGCCAGACTAGCCCCAATTGTCCAGAACCTGATCTCATAGTACTGATTCGTCGTGATGCTATCGATGACTGCACCGACGAGTCCCGTCGCAAACCAAAGGATATTACCGAACACGACAGTTCCTGCTGTTCTTCGCGCATTCAATGGTGAACCCTGGCTAGTCAGTGCTAGATAGAGAATTCCTGTGCCAAAGAATGTAGGAATGCCGAGAACGGCCATGTACAGCGTCACTGTCAACAGAGGCATAGTGGTGAGGCTTGCGAGTATATTGAGACCTGTTGCTATTAGTGAAACAACTAGGACTTCAAGTATCATTATTGCCAAGATTACTCTAAAGGATGGCAACTGCCAAACCTTCTCGAACAGACCTACTGTTTCCTTGACCTTGGCCTTCTCACCCAATTGCGTATCCTCGATAGCTTTCTGAGTGCTGGATGTGGGGGTTCTTATCAAACTTATCCTTGGTCAGCTAGAACTGAAAACAGTTGAGTCCTACAATAATCCTTATATCGCATTCGATATCGCTTTCGGTTATCGGATACGATATTCTAGAGATGCGTGCAATGAACGAAGAGCCTCCTGACAGAGAATGTGAGCATCTAAACATGCCTCAATCAATACCTAGAGGACTCCTTCGTCATATCATTCCCCGTCTCTTGCGATTACAGGAAATGACGGGGACTGACATCATGCAGAGGCTTCATGATCTCACAGATGGTGCGTGGGATCCCAGTCCTGGTACAATTTACCCACTGCTGTCCTCCCTGGAGGAAGAAGGCACCATTGAGGCTGCGTCCACTGAAGGGCGCAGCAAGACGTACCGCCTCACAAAGGAAGGTCAGAAGCAGATGGTTCTCATTTTCAAGCATCGAAGGGGAGCAGTGGGGGAGAAGACTCGCCTGGGACCGAAACTCTGGGAACAACTCCTTGAACCTGAGGAACGTATCAGTTTTCATCTGCTCGGGATGAGTCACTCTATAGAGTCTTTCGAATCTATGTTGGACTCGCTCGACACAAAAAAGAAGCAGCAACTGCTCCGCCATCTGGAAGAGATGGCCGCAAGGATTTCCTCACTCATTGATCAACTAAAACATGGAGCTACAGAGAATGTCTAGAAACAATGGCGGTGAAACAGTTAGGAAGACTCCTTGGAGATACATGCTCAGCGGAATGACGAGGAACAAGGCAGTCGCCTCTGCAGCTCTTACACTTGCAATGGTTTCCACTCTGCTTACAGTGTTTCCATCAGTGTTCATTGGTCTTGCTGTGACAGAGATACAGACGACAGGTTCTTTGACTGCCCAATTCCTGACCTATGTGTGGCTTATCGTAATATTTGGAGCGGCCTATATGGGTCTCTACTTCGTTGGAGGGTGGGTCTGGGCAACACTGACCCTGCGCTGGGAACGTGATGCTCGACAGGACTTTTTCGAGGCTCTTCAGGTCAATAGCATGACTTTTCATGATGAGTTCGACAGCAAACGCCTTCTTGCTGTAGCTATGCAGGACATTCAATGGGTCCGTTTCTCACTTAATCCTGCATTGCGGAACATAGCCACGGGGTTGGCATCTCTTGCCATTACGACTCTTCTCTTGATTCAGATGGACTTCTTACCCGGCCTAAGCAGCATGCTGACTCTTCAGATTGGAGGCTATTTGTTCCCTATCTATGGCTTCACATTGATTATGCTCCTCGGACTTCCAATCTATCTTCTCTTCTCGTACCGCTATGCCAATGCGATAGAACCAGTGAGAAGAAAGAGATCGGAGAACATGGAAGACTTGGCCTCTATCACCCAAGGTGTGTTCCAAGGTATTGAAGTCGTCAGAGCTTTTGATGCAGAGCAGTTTGAGAAGAGGAAGTTCCATGATGCCAGCAAGGCCCAAGAGATGCTGACCGCGAAGGAGGGGAAGCTCTCAGCCTTCTATCTGCCAGCACTGATTCTAGCTGGAATGACAACCATTGCGTTTGCCTACGCAGGTTATGCAGTCATCAATAGCATCATGAACGTTGGCCAGCTGATAACGATTCTTGGCCTTCTCACATCACTTCAGGGACTCAACTTCCAGTTCCCAATGATGCTTCTCATGCTGCGGGGCGGCTATGTCAATGCGCAACGTATTGTAAACCTCCTCAACTGGGAGGACCCGATGTCTGAACCTGAACACGAAGTCCTGGATGTCGATTGGACCGGTGATATTGTCTTCGACCATGTCAGCTTCAGGTATGGCCGGGAAGATAATGGGAATCCTCACTCTGCACTGAAGGACCTATCTATTGTCATTCCGGGTGGGTCTCGTGTTGCACTCATAGGCGGACCGGGGGCCGGCAAGAGTACGGTCTTGAAGCTCATGGAACGTCTGTACGATCCTACTGAGGGCGAGATCAGAGTAGGCGGAGTCAACCTGCGAAATGTGTCAACAAAGTCAGTTAGAAACGTCGTGGGTTCTGTTGAACAGGATATCTTCCTCTTCAGGATGACCATTCGTGAGAACATAGCTTTTGGTCGTTCTAATGCATCTGATGAAGCAATTATCGAAGCCGCAAGACGTGCTCAGGCCGATGAATTCATAGCTAATCTGCCTGAAGGTTACGATACCATGATTGGCGAGCGCGGGATGACGCTGAGTGGAGGCCAGCGACAGAGACTTGCGATAGCTCGTGCATTGATTCAAGATCCCAAGATTCTTCTTCTGGATGATTCAGTGAGCGCTGTTGATGCTCAGACAGAATACCTGATGAGAAAAGCCCTCGACGAGGTAATGCGAGGGCGCACTAGTATCACAGTCACTCAAAGACTGCGTACTCTCATTGAGTCCGACCTCGTGATTATCCTAGACAAAGGTCGCCTCGTGGCGTCTGGCACCCACGAGAAACTCCTACGCGACTCAGAACACTACCGCCGTGTCTTCGAGAGACTTCCTGGCGCTCAAGAGCTACTTGCCACTGTTACCAAGAGAGGAGGTGCTGCCTGATGGGCATGCACGGACCCATGGGAGGAGTCGGGGGCCCTCGGGCTCTTGTGGGAAAGAAAGAGAAGAGAAGCCGTCCGATACGAGTCCTTCTTGGCCGAATGGTGCATTATCTCGGAAGCTTCAAGCGAATTGTCGCTATCGGCGCAATACTTTCTCTCGCAGCGACGATTGTCAGTGTGATTAATCCCCTTGTCCTGAGGGCAGGAATCGATTCTGTTGATCTAGGAGGTTCTCTCAGTACCCTGTTTCTCCTGACCATTCTCTTCTTTGTCCTCTCCGTTGTAACCTGGGTAATGAACGGTGTGAACACGTGGATCATGTCGATAGCACAAGCAGGCCTCGTTCAAGGAGTGCAAGAGGATGTTTACGAGCATCTGGTCAGAGCTGACCTCTCTTACCACAAAGCTGAACAAGCCGGAAATGTGACTTCCCGAGTCACAAGTGACGCAACCAACCTGAGTATAGGAATCCAAGTCTTGATCAGCTTTGCAGGCCAGATTCTCACACTTGGGGCATCATTCATACTTCTCTGGGTGATGTCACCATACCTTGCTCTGACTTCTCTCGTTGTCGTGCCAGGAATAATATTCATTGCAGTGCTCTTCGGCACAGTAGGACAGCGGATCATGCTCGCCTCACAACGAGCTTCCGGAGAAGTGTCTGGCCAGATCGCTGAGAATCTCAGCGGAATTCAGGTCGCAAAGGCGTTCAATCGTGAAGATGAACTCGCGGAGCATTTGATGTCATTGAACCAGAAGGCGTATCGATATGGCTTCAGGTTCATGATACTGATGACCTCAATGCAGCCATTGATGGCGGCCATTGGTCAATTTGCCATTGCTGCCATGCTGTTTGTTGCAGGATCTCTGGCAGTCGGCGTGCTTCCATTACTCTCCTTTGGCGACATATTCCTTGGTATCTCATTGGTACGTGGTATCATGTTCCCACTCCTTGGGCTAAGTATGATGGCCACACAGGTCCAATCATCACTGGCCGCGATGGACCGAGTAACAGATGTCCTAGAATCAAAACCGGCAATTACTGATGCTCCGAATGCAGTCGCCCTGCGTCCGGAGAATGATGGTATCTATTTCAAGAATGTCGTATTCGAGTATCTCAAGGACACTCCTGTTCTCAAGAATGTCACCTTCTCTATCAATCCTGGCGAAACTGTAGCCATTGTTGGACATACTGGAGCTGGAAAAACGACTATTGCGGCGCTTGTGAACCGATTCTATGATCCCAAGGAAGGAGCCATTTTCATAGGAGATCAGAATATTCGCGATGTCCAGCTGCACTCACTTCATCATGCCATGTCACTCATTCCTCAGGAGCCCTACTTGTTTGATGATACAGTCATGGAGAACATCAGATACGGAAAACCTGATGCTACTGATGAAGAGATAATGGAGTTGTGCACCATGATTGGCGCAGACGAGTTTATCGAGGTGCTTGCAAATGGATATAGTACCCGTGTCATTCAGAGTGGTAAGAATCTGAGTGCAGGCCAGCGCCAGATGATTACAATAGCTCGTACTATGCTTGCTAATCCCAAGATTCTGATTCTTGATGAGGCTACGAGTCGTCTCGATGCATATAGTGAATCTCTGGTACAGGATGCACAGGAGCTGCTCTTCCATGACCGTACCACGGTTGTGATTGCTCATCGTCTCACAACAATCGCAAATGCTTCTCGTGTGCTTGTCTTTGATCATGGTGTATTGGTCGAGCAAGGTACCATCGAGGAGCTGCTCGCCAAGAACGGCGCGTTTAAGGCCGTCTATGAAACCTACTATGCTCACCAAGGAATCGAGGAGATAACCGAAGAAAGACTGGAAGTGGCAAGGACGGTTGTAGCGCAGCAAGGTGGAGTGAAATCTGAGGGTTCAGAATCAGGCGCTGCAAAGTGAGGTCGAAATCAGAGTCACTTGACGCGAACTCCAAGATTCCGTGCTAGCACCAACGCCGCACCGAGGAAAATGTATGCTTCAATAGCAATAACACCATTGAGCGGTGTACCAATCGTGGAAACCGTGAATGCCCAGTGGACAGTGCGAATTAGGTATAGCAGGAATCCGCAGAAAATCAGGAATATAGGTCTAGCAATTTCCCCATGTCTAAAGGTCCAGACAAGTCCGAGTGCGATAGTTGCTAGCATGCCTTGGCCCACCACGATAGGCGATAGAACAACATTCTCAATGACCCCGGTCCCGGGCATGTAAAGAGCAATGGCTGCGATAAGTATCAGAGTTGCCAGTGACGTAACGACCAGTAGAATCATCCAGAGTCTTCCAGTCTCTGCAAATTCCAGAGATGAGTTCGCTGACTGAAGGTACTGTAATACCCCAAATCCCCAGAGCAATAGTCCTGGCAGCTGCATCAGCCCTATAGTTGCTTCGATCTGCAAGGGGGTTGCGGTGATACTCAACAGAATCGCTGCAGCCTCTGAGAGGGAGAGCATGATTAGGCCAATACCTATCCAGAGATTGACGCTGTGAAACATGTCATGTCTCATTTCTGATTCTCTGCCAAAGAGGCGGAGTCCCAGTGCGCCAAGCAGGAATGCTGTTAGGGGGGTCAGTATTGATAGCAGGACGAGAAGTGCATCAACGTATCCTGTCGCTGAGAGAAGAACGAAAACTGCAAGGATGGTCAAACCCAGAGCGAAGACTGGAACTGCGCCTGACATACTTGCTCTTTGCACGTCTATTCTACTCCTCGCGCAACTGATGCAAGAACCAACGTTTAAGGGATTTGTGTGTGCGCTATTAGCCGTTCAAGAAACAGATCACGCTATGACGAACCTCAGACAAGAAACGCTTCCCACTCTATTTGAAATACGGTGCTTGGAAATCGTTTTTCAATCTCCCCCTTGGTGTTGAAGATAATCTTGTTTAGCGGTTTCTTACCTATGAGGTCCATTCCCATTCTAGTAATGAACTGAATGAAGGCCCTAAAACCATCTTCTATTGTTTCTGGAGCAATGGATCCCTTCAATGTTGCAGATAGAAGCGAGCTCCTCATGTCGATATCTAGACTGTCTTTGAACCCCACAAATGCCAGCCATGGATAGAGTTTCGCTAATCTCTCGCGGGCCTCAAAGAAGACTCTCCTGACAGGCGGAAAACCAATTATCTCTGACAATCGCTTCAATAATGCTTGCAGTGCTGAGGAGTATCTGACTACTACGGCCTGTGTTGGCGAAACAAGCTCGACTATGCTTCTCTTCTGGAGCCAGGCCACTTCTTCAAGAAAACGTTTCAAGTCTTCTGTTCTTATCCTCTCAGCTGCAATGGACAGTGGGGTCTCCCCATCTAGCTCTGAAAGTGTCTTGGCCGCTTCCGAAGAAAGACCTTCTAACGCCTCCTTGGAAGGAGTCAATGATGTTGTCTGATAGATGTCATCCGGCCGCACGGGATTCGTGATGACTATCACTCCTTCCCATAACGCCTCCGCTGCAAGATTGAGTGCAATCTCGACAGGGACCTCCAAGAACGATGCAGCATCCTCGACAGAACATATATCCGGTATGAGTCTCAGGAACGAAATAACATCAGGTCTGTGGGCAAGGTACTCCCACTCAGGTCTTACAGCCATGAGAGTCTCTGGCTCAATGTTCTCCCGAACGAACTCACTCATGACTGTCTGTTCGAAACGGGTATGAACAGCTAGGTCCAGTTCGATGAACTTCAGGACTGCGAACTGTTCCTCGAATTTGGCAATAGCCCTTCTCAGTTTTGCCCTGACGTTCGCATTGTCACTCTTTGTTGATATCGCGCCTAGTGTCCATTCACCAAATTCGACCAGAATAGTATAGTCAGTGCCCTCAAATGCCCGCGCTTGAGATTTGATCGATCGCGTTGCTTCGTCAAAGAATGATGTCATTGCCACCAGAAAGGATGAGAGAAGTTGCGGGTCAAACGCAGAACCCGAGAAGTCCTTGTAGTAAAGACACACCCCAGTATCCCGCTTAATGATGTAGATACCGTTGATCTCCATGGAGTCTGACCTCTCTCTAACCTGTTATCTTCTATTGCAGCATCTCTCTTAGATTGTCAGATAATGCTTGGCGTGCACTACGATAACCAACACCCTCTTGCTTTTGAGGATTACAGTGATGTATCCTCAACCGTACCCGAAATCATCGAACTGCCATATGGTCAGCCTTATAGGAAATGCAACGACAGGTGTCTTGGTTGAGATGACACCTGAGGACGAATTAGCATCCAATTGCCCGGCCTGTGGCACGGGCAGACTGAAGGTCCGCTCTATGCTCTACAGCGTTCCATTCTTCAATGAACTTGCAATGTTCATGGTTCGGTGCCCCAAGTGCGGTTTCAGTCATAACGACGTCTTTTCTGCTGAGCAGAGAAGGCCTTCTCGTTTCAGTTTGCGCGTAGATGATGAGTCTCTCCTGAATGTCAGAATCGTTCGTTCTGGCTCCTGCACCTATCGGTTACCTGAATGGGGAATCGAGGTTGAACCGGGTCCTTCAGCCGACGCCTTCATTTCTAATGTTGAAGGAATCTTGTTTCGGGTTCGCGCTGTCGTCGAGTCTGCCTGCAGATTTGCTGAGTTGAAAGCAGAGAAAGAAAGAGCGTCTAAGATTCTCGAAGAGATGAAAGCCGCAATGCAGGGGCAATTTCCCTTTACTCTTGTGATGGAGGACCCTGCTGGTGTCAGTGGAATCTTCCCGGATGATATGACTCTCGTTCAGTACAAAGAACTGACACCCGAAGAGGCTTCCGAATTGAAGGGTGCTCCAGTCTGGGTCGATGCCTTGCGCGAGGATATATCAGAGCGTAAGGGTTAAAACCCGCTTCACTGGACAGCTCTCCAACAGTGGGCCGGTAGATTAGCCCGGCAGATCGCATGGTTTGCATCCATGAGGCCGCGTGTTCAAATCACGCCCGGTCCACCATTCTTCATCAGGATTGTTCTGTTCTGTGGCTTTTTCTGTGTAATTCATCCAATCTCCGCAGTCTTGCAACGTCAATCAAATCTGGAATTAATACAGAACCATCCCCAACCAGGTCGCAGAGTTTAATTGATTTCAATCCAATAGAATAATGCGAATAATCTGTGCAAGGAGGAATTGTTCTTACTCTGGCTATTAGTGCTTGTTTTTCCTGTGATGCTAGTAGCAGTTGCAGAATGGGTAGACCATAAGCAGAAACTCACGCTCGAAAAAAAGGCAGAGCTTGAGCAACAGGCAGAGCTTGGGCACAGACCAGATATTGTTACGAAGCCTGACATACAAAGACCGCCACCCGTTTGAAGTCTTCATGTCCTTTTGGGATTCGGTCAGATGCTCGATAATGACTATTCAGTGATAAAGCCATCATCGACTGAGTCGCATCGTGTTTGTTTTGGACATCCCCCAAAGATATCCTTAAGAGGGCGATTTTTTGCCCAACTGCTCAATCACACCGGAATCTAGGTCTACGAGTCAAGTGTTCTGGACTCCTAGTACACTGAAGAAAAACGGAATGGTGAAAGATAAAATGCAACTATTCGAGACATTCCTAGGAATGCATTGGATTGCCAAGTTTATGATACTGACAGTCATTGCAGCAGCTATCGTGAGTCTCGTGTATGCTTGGTGGCTCAGAAGAGGAGTTCTTGTACAGGACAAAGGGACTGAGCAGATGCAGACAGTTTGGAACGGTGTCAGGGAAGGTGCGCTATCATATTTGCGCAGGCAGTTGAAGACGATTGTTCCGATTCTGTTTGTGTTGGCTTTCCTTCTCTTCTTCACCGTCTATATAACGACACCAGAGAGAGGCACCGAAGTCCTATTCGGAGACTCAGAGGCAGGCCGCATAATCGTCGGTGTTGGTCGATCATTGGCCTTTGTCCTTGGTGCAAGCTTCTCGCTGATGGTTGGACAACTTGGCATGCGTATTGCTGTTGAGTCCAATATTAGGGTTGCACAGGCTACACGTGAGGGAGAAAACAGGTACAATCGCGCTCTGACGATTGCGTACAGAGGCGGTACTTTTACGGGTATGCTCACCGACGGACTGGGTCTGATTGGTGGCACTATCATTTTCATCATCTTTGGCATCGCGTCACCGGATGCGCTTCTAGGCTTTGGCCTTGGTGGCACACTTCTAGCACTCTTCATGAGGGTAGGTGGTGGAATCTACACCAAAGCAGCTGATGTCGGTGCAGATCTCGTAGGCAAAGTTGAGCAGGGCCTACCTGAAGATGACCCAAGAAATGCTGCCGTTATTGCAGACCTCGTTGGAGACAACGTGGGTGACTGCGCAGGTATGGCCGCAGATATATTTGAGTCATACGAAGTCACAATTGTTTCCTCATTGATTCTCGCTATCGTGTTGTATGTTGACAGTCTAGGGCTGCCAGGAGATCCTATCGAATTCTTCGCCAATCTTCTCCCTGGTGGAGCTCTCGCGGTTGTAGTATTTCCATTGTTCGTGAGAGCTGTTGGCGTCATCTCATCAATGATTGGTACTGTAATGGTCCCTGTGTGGCCAAGATTGCTGAAGAAGCATGCAGTCTATGCAGAGAAGGCAATGTTCCTCTCTTACGAGGCCTCCAGTGCCTTCACAATTACTCTGACCATGATACTGTCATGGCTCTACGTGGGAGATATCAGATTCGGAATTCTAGTTGCTGTCGGTGTCATGCTAGCAGTTTCTTTCAATCCCATTACAAGCTACTTCACTTCTCTCAGGAAGGCACCTGTCAAGGAGATTGTCAAGTCCACTGACACGGGCACAGCAACCCTAATCCTATCAGGTATCGCCTCAGGGTATGAATCAACTGTGGCCGCACTAGTGGTGATTGTTTCTACATTCGGTATCGCTACCGTTCTCTTCATGCCCGGAGTAGCTGCACTCTTTGCGCCCGCTTTCGTTGTCGGTATAGAGGGTAATCTCTGGACACTCTATGGTATTGCACTGATTGGTATCGGGATGCTATCTCACACAGGCAACAATGTCGCCATGGACTCATACGGTCCAATCAGTGATAATGCTGGAGGTATCGCTGAGCTATCTCCTGGTGACTTTGATGATGAGTCTGACAAGGTATTGGCTGAGCTCGATGCGGTGGGCAACACGACTAAGGCAATCACGAAGGGCGTAGCAATTGCTTCTGCAGTCATTGCTGCAGTAAGCCTATTCAATAGCTTTGTAGTCGTGGCAGGATTGGAGCATCTACTCCTTGATGATCCCCGAGTGTTCTCTGGGCTTCTTCTTGGTGCCGCACTGCCATGGCTGTTCTCTTCCGTGAACATCAAAGCAGTCAGCCGTGCAGCTGGGCAGATGGTCGTGGAGGTACGCAGGCAGTTCAGAATACCCGGCGTTCTTGAGGGTACTGTCAAACCTGATTACGGAAAGGCTGTCGGCATCTCGACTACAGCAGCTCAAAAGGAACTTGTTTCTCTTGCGGCCTTGACAGTGTCAGTACCTCTCATTGTAGGCATTCTCTTTGGCATAGCGGCCCTCGGAGGGTTCCTCGGAGGAATCATCGTATCTGGGCAGCTACTTGCAGTATACATGTCCAACACTGGTGGTGCTTGGGACAATGCGAAGAAGTCAATAGAGAGTGAGCCCCGGGATCCCGCTCACAATAGAGGTAAAGGCTCGGAACGTCACAAGTGTAGCGTCGTAGGCGACACTGTGGGTGATCCTCTCAAGGATACTGCAGGTCCCTCGCTCAATCCAATGATCAAGGTGGTCAACCTGCTGGCTCTGATTCTTGCACCTGTCTTGGTGATGCTGGAGACACAGGCAGCTACGAATCTGACTGTGATGCTCGCAGGGGTCATTGCTCTCATTATCCTGTTCGGCATGACAATATGGGCACTACGCAAGAGTATGAGACCCGCTGATTTCGGCATGGAGAGGAAAGTCCAGGCTGAAGTTGTCTAGTCAGAGAACTACATTAGTGCGGTGGCACTTCGTGCCACCCTCCCTTTCTTTTTCTTGCACCCTCCGTCCGAGCGACAACTTTTTTTTCATTCATCTCATTGTTCGAATTGCTAGCTAGTTGAAAAGAGGGAGATGTCCGAATTTGGTCAATGAGATGACGCCAAGTGGTCAAATGGAAGGGCACGAATTCACTGTCTGGAGCTTGGCGATTACGCCGGATGGTCGGATTATTGTTTCGGGTGGTCAGGACGCCACAATACGCCTGTGGGACTTTGCATCAGGAAAGGAGCTCCATAAGTTCCTCGGTCATAATGGGCCTGTCTACAGGCTCTTAGTAATGCCAGATGGCAAGCGCCTCGTTTCGATTGCTGACAAGGACCTCGCTGTCAAGATATGGGACCTCGAAACGCATGAGTTGATTCGGTCTCTTGCGCCCAACTCCGTCCATGTCACAGCAATCGCTGTCAGCCCAGATCAGCGATTCATCGTCACTGGTGGGGATGACGGTGTTGCGAGGTACTGGGACATAGACCGAGGAGTCATGCTTCGTAGTTCTGACCATGGACGTGGGATATACTCACTGATTGTGAGTCCTGATGGTCGATATTTGATCTCCGGGAGCAAACGGACACCTGGCACGAGAGATGTCGGTGTTGTCTGGATTTGGGACTTTGAACTTGGTGTTCAACTCAGACTCCTTGAGGGACATCAGGGCCATGTGACGGCTCTGGCTATGACTGCTGACTCTCGATACATTCTCTCAGGCGATCAACATGGTACGGTGTACCTCTGGGACCTCGAAACAGGCACTCTGCTTAAGACGATGACAGGCCATCATGCCCCTATTCTCACAATCCACATCACGAACGATGGTCAGCATGTCATCACGGGTTCATCCGATGGAACGGTGCGTGTCTGGGTCCTTCGCGGTGGTGTACTCATTGCGGATTTGACCCATACGAGTAATGTCCATTCAATGGTTGTTACGCCGGATAGCAGATACATCATCACCGGCTCGATGGAAGGACTTGTCGAGATCTGGGAGTTTGAGAGAGAGAGTCCTTGGTTCGACAAAACAAAGGAGCTCGCAGAAGAAGCGCAGGCTGAACTAGAAGCATTCCGCATGCTTCAGATCAAGAAAATCATGACACGGTATGAGACACTGCCCCTTGACAGACTTGGCATCCTACTTCGTTTCAAGACACCTGAGGAGCTCGAGGATTGGTTATTGGACCTGCCTCCGGAGATGCCAGTGAAGATAGATGGCAAAGACCTGATTATCATAAAGAAGACGGTTTGAATTGAGAAGATGATACGGGCCTGGCGCAGAGAAAAATCTAGGGAAAGTAGGTTCCTACTGACGTAGGAATATTCGCGTGGTTAGGAGGGGAGTTTGAAGCTCTCTGTTCCAAGCCCTATGCGTACCGTAATCGAATGCATATTAAGCATTTAGTTAGGTACATTTGGAAGAATTGACTTGAGCAGCTATTCTGGATTGAGAAAACGGAAAGAACACACATAATCTGATTGTTTCAGAGAATCCGAGAAGATTCGACTCGAGAACTCGTTTCTATTAGTGCGGGCTTTAACTCCAGAGGAATCCTGCAGAGTGATGTTTATTCCACGTATTCCAATTCTACTTCTTCATCTTCTGCAGTTAGTACAACTACTTTTCCAGGTTTCCCTTCTTCTGTAAACTCAAACCTCATTGCTCTTGCACTCAATTCTCCAATGAATTCTGTTTCATTGTAAGGGTCAAGGATTTCTTCGAACTCCCCAATCTTAGCTACGAGATTACCGTTCTTAACAATGAATTCGACCAGATTCTTCCGTTTGTATTTCCCTTCCAGTTTCTTTAGACTTCTCGGAGCAACTTTCTTCTTGGCGTATTTGAAGAACTCTGTGAGTTTCTTTTCTCTTTGATATCTTCCTACAGGAGCTAGTAAGACAACAAACTCTTCATCTGTGTCTAGATCGAGTAGTTCATCCAACTTGCCTTGTTCATAGTATCCTATCGCCACTGTTCCTAGATTGATTGCCTCACAAGACATGTAAAGGCTCTGACATACAATCCCCAAATCCACAGCGATGAATTTGTGAGAAAGGATAGTATAACGCCATTCGGTTCGATATGGAACAGCCGTCCAACAGAAAATAACAGGAGCCGTTCCCACAAACTTCTGGTCAAAAGCCAGCTTACCCATTCTTTCCTCTGCATTATCTATTCTCTTGATAAACAATAACTGATGACTAAAAGAGATATAACGATAGAGACCGGGTTCAAGCCCTTCCACTCTATTGATAACTAGATACGTTTCAAGCGGGCTCTTGGCACCAGCAGAAGGAACAGTACGTCTAACTCCACGACCCGATTTTAGTACCTTCTTCACTCCTTGAGTGCTCCAGAGGAGAAAGGACAATTCCTCTAGAGTAAGAGGGTCCGAAGTGTATTTTCTTCTACTTTCTCTGCTATTGACAAGATCAAGAAAAGGAGCTTTGCCAATAGCAAATTCATCAGGAGGAACTAAATCGATAAGAGGAACATTCTCAGGAAAAGGCTGCTGAAAAAGTGGAGGAGGCACTTTCTTCTGTTCATCGGATTCCGGGACGAGCTCTTTGTATTCTTCGGAATCAAGAAAATGCAGGAACTTTCTCCTATCTTTCATAATACGAAATTGCTTGTGAAGTTAATCAATGTAACCAACTGAGTAACTCATATTCTAGAATAATTGGCTCCAAGCGAACGCTCAATCATGGTTGTATCCGACATAGAAGAGCGATTAGTCCGCAGGAAGTCCAAGTGAGGATTCGATCCGCAATCCAAGTGTGCTGTTCTGCAGCACAATCGCGTGGTAGGAGGGAGATTGAAGAATTAGGCATTCATCGGATCGAATCCCACTCAATCAGAGTTTTAGGGTCTAATAAATCTATTTCAGCTGGTAAAATTTGGTACAATAATTCTCCCCAATAATGATGTGAATATGGTATCCACTAAGGAACAGGGGATGCCTCTCGTGACTTAGTATCCCCACTCCTGTCCCAGTCTTTGACGGTACCATCTCTGTCCTTTCTTTGTGAGAGTATATTGTCCTGCTACCTGTTCGACAAGTTCCATGCTCTCCATGCCTTGGAGCACACCGAAGAGCTTGTCATCAGAGGCTCCGGTGACTTCCTTCAGGCTCGGGAAGGTCATCTTCCCGTTTCGCTTGAGGTGTTGAGCGATATCGTACTTGCCAACACTTCTCGATTCGGTACGGGTCACGATATGTCCGCAGTTGGTGCACAGAAGGTCTCCCTTGAGGTCATCTCGGGCAACTTCCTTGCCTCCACAGATTGGGCAGGTAGACTGTGAAAATCGAAGAGAACGATTGTGGGACATGATTACTGACCAGTCTTGAGTCGTATCTGACTGCTGATAAAACTAGCGAAGGAACCTTCTTTCTGAGATACTTACTGACTCTCTGCAAGGTCCTTGAAGAAAGCCTCGTAATCGATCTCGAACGGCACTTTCGTTCCAAGGCGTACTCGCTTCTTGTCCTGATCCAGCTCAACATAGCCCTGACTCTGCAGTTCACGAAGATCGACCATCACACCCTGCAGCGCCTTCTTCCTGAACTCTCTGACTCTTTCGACATTCACCCAGCCACCGTCTTGGTAGGCAAGTGTCATTACAATAAGAAGGGTTGCCGCAAGCCTGTCTGGCAATGTGGTGCCATCTTGAGGAAGCCTGACCTCGCTGGAGGTGTCAAGATAGAAGACACCCGATATTGGATTGTGCTTGATAACAAGACCTAGTGGTCTGACCCTCTCATGAAGGTCACTCAGCTTTTGGAATAGAACATGCCTCCCAACATCCTCGGGGAGACCGAGTGCATCGAGCATGTCATCTATGCTTGCGCCAATGGGTGTTCCTGTTCGTGTGAGGAGCTTGACAAGCACGGCATACTCGTTCATATCTCGAATTCTCCAGTACAATCAGGTATAAAGTATGACCTGTCAGGCACGCGACGTGCTCTAGAGGTAGTCACATCTTGTGACTTCATCCTGTGTCCCTCAAGAGTGGCTTCGCTATATATACCAATTCTGAGCTGTATTTCATGTGAACTATTATGACTCCAACAATCAACAACTCAACCTTTCCAAAGAACAAGGCTGCTCGCCAAGTTCAGAGTACTGATGCTATTGCATATGCATACCTCTCATTTGTCAGGTAGTTGCACATGACATCCTCTGAGCGAATTGTCATGATGACGACCTCTGATTCCCATCCCATGGGCTTGTGGTCACACAGTGGTCACAGATGTGGTCATTGCAGCTCAGAACGAACAATACCACTGACCAGTCAATAGGAGAATGTGAATGATCATGGCTCTTCGAGATAATTCTCAATTGATTCTTCTGACCAAGAGAAATCGGTCCATCAATGTACAAATCGCCGATGCATTGACTCTGGCGTTCGTATCGAGGATGGGGTGCTAGAATGACACGCCAGAGAATCGAACCAATTCCCCAGGAACGAGCACCACGAAAACCTCTGCTTTCGACAGAGGCAATGACAGAGGTGTGCTTTGGATGGTAGAATCGTTGATTGTTCAGCAACAACCTGAGGGTGCTGCAGATGAACAACAACAGAGTGGCTTTAGGGCCGCTCTTCGTCATCCTGATTACTCACGCCTCTGGTTCGGGCAACTTGTATCGAATATTGGCACTGCTGTATCTGCCCTTGCCCTCCTGTTCTACGCCTATGACCTGACAGGTTCTGCCATGGCAATGGCAGTACTTGCCATGTTTGAAGTGCTACCTGTTGTCGTTTTTGCAGGCTTCATTGGTGTATATGTTGATCGTTGGAATCGCAAGAGAATCATGATTGCATCAGATATCGTTCGAGCTGCTGCAATTATACTGATACCTTTGACTGTGTATTTTCCATCGTTCACCCCCCCGATTTACTGGGTGTATCTCTTGACGTTTATCCATGCAACTGCAAATGCATGGTTCTTTCCAGCAAGGAGCGCATCTATTCCCAATCTTGTGGGAGGCGACGAACTAGTCGCAGCGAACTCTCTATCTCAGATGACTTTCCAGGTTGTTCAGTTAGTTGTTCCTCCTCTCGGAGGTGTTTTGATTGCGCTCCTTGCTCCCAACTATTTCCTTGCCTTTGCCATCACATCGATGACCTTCATTCTATCAGCCATTGTTCTCCGTGGAATATCGACTGATCTCAGACCACGGAGTATGTATGTGGAGTACGAATCACTACGAGAACAGATAGTCCAAGGCGGCCGCTATGTCATAGGAAATGCCGTTCTCTCATTCCTGTTCGTGTTTGCAGTGCTACTCGCAGGGTCTTCTGGGATACTCAATGCACTCCTGATGCCATATTTCGA
>Ga0153915_10002580_pt1 | contig 16492 bp, 12 predicted proteins | sample Opewatmetagenome_2_FD_107003 | JGI IMG/M metagenome (GOLD analysis project Ga0153915, IMG submission 107003) | Freshwater wetland microbial communities from Ohio, USA - Open water 3 Core 3 Depth 3 metaG | ecosystem: Environmental > Aquatic > Freshwater > Wetlands | place: USA: Ohio, Lake Erie...
CACAGTGAAGCGATTTCTTTAAACACCTCGACTGGAAATCGCATTTAGGATTCGATTAAACAGTTTAAACGAGAGGAAAATTAGCAAGAAAACAGCGGTTGTCTTGCTTCGAATCCTGTCTTCGCATATCCTGTTGAAAACAGAATTAAGCAGTCGCTTAAATTCTATGAAATTTTTAGTGCCAAGTATGGTTCGACGAGCAAGTTCACGAGAGAAGCAGTATAATCCAGTGACGAATAGGCTTGTGAGCTTTCCTATCTTCCGCATTTTTATGAAATTAAATGTTGCAAATAAAATCAAAGATTTTAGTTCCGCATAGAAAAAGGATTCAATTAAACAGAAAAACAAATTTTAAGAATAAGCATCAAAATATTCTTTCCAATATTCCCAAGAAGTCAATACCCCATCTGCATAAGTTTTTCCGACACTATTTGTAACAGAATAATCTTTTCCAGAATAATAAATGCTTAATATACATTTTAATCTATATGACTTCATAAGTTCAATTGAAGAATATGATGCAGTTAGGACACTAGCAGAAAGACAGTTATAATAAGGAGAAGTGGAATTAATCTCTTTGTTTAAAATTTGTTTTAATAATAAAGAAACTGAACTTATCTGTTTCTCTGCTCCCTGATAATCAGTTGTTCCTATTTGATATCCCATTAACCAATTTCTTCCATCAATATCTCCAACAGTAAAAGATGCTCCCCAATTACCTTGTTGAGCCATTGAAACAAGCAAAGCTTTGAAATCATTTTGTGTCCAACTATAACTCTCTCCATTAGAGATAGTAATAGCTACACTTGGAAGATTGCTCTTGGAATATGTTTCAAAGTAAGTCTTAAAATTATTATATTTAGTTAAATTCCCGCTATAAGCTGAGGAAGTTGTTGTGCTTGAACTTGAAGTTGTTGTGCTTGGAGTAAAATAATTTTTCCAATATTTCCATAAGGTTATTACTTCATCTGCATAAGTTTTTCCTGCGCTATTTCCAACGACAGAATCTGCTTTTCCTGTTTTTATAACACTTAAAATGCAATGTAGTTTTGTCTCCAAACTGTCTGCAGTAGAAGATAAACAGGAAGCATAAGGAGAGGTTGTTCCAATATTTTCTTCATTTAACACACTTTCAATAACACTTGAAATTGTTGAAATTTGTTTATCTATTCCTTGATAATTAGTGCTCCCTGTTTCATATCCCATCAACCAATCACTGCCCCCACGAGTATTGCTTCCCCAACTATTTTGATGGGCTATCGCAACTAAAAGTGCTTTAAACTCATTAAGAGTTATGGAGACGTGGGGAGGATTTGGGAGATTATTCTTAGCATATTTTTCAAAATAAGTTTTATAATTATTATATTTAGCTACATCTTCGGTATAATCCACCCCAGAGATTATTATTGAGTCTGAAGAGGAAGTAGGACTAGAAGAATCTGTTCCAGTTACCTTCTTCGCCAATAACAACTTCTTCAGCCAAGCCATATCTTTTTGGAGTAGAGAACCGCCAACAACCCCAAAGATACTGCTTGTTCCTCTGACATTTTCACAATCCTCCTCAGTTAAAACTTCATCAAAAATTAGCTGGTCAACAAAAACTTTATTTGCAGTATAACTTCCGCTGAGTGTTTCAACTTTAGCAAGAGCCTTTGTAAGAGTCCATGTTTCTGTAGTTGGTGCAATTGAAGATATTTCAGAATCACTTAATCCATTAGTGTATCTGTATGCTTTGTAAACATGCACCCCTGCTGATGCAATTGAAGATATAGAAGTCGTGCTTTGGATTTCAACTTTGCTTAAGGCTCCTGAATCAGTATAATAAGAAACCTTCTGGGCAGTATCTGGAACAGAAGAAACAATTCCGGCTAAATAATTAAGTTCACACCCGAATCCCAATATAACTACATCCCCAACCTGAAGTTTGGTTAAATCTACTTCAGAAAAATCAGTGCTTTCATCTAAGTCAGAAATTAAATCTGTTACACCTTCATTGCTTGTTGCAGTTATGCTTGTAACTCCTGTCTTAGCCAATACTTCGGCTACAAACTTTCCTGAAACATCAGAATAATTCTCAGTTCCTCTTTCATCTATTCTGTATTCATCATAAGAATCGCTTGCAAATCCGCTTGCGACAGTATAAATCTTCTCACTCATTGTCGTTGTTGCTTCTGAAGCAACTAAGGAAGTATCTTCTTCCTCAGAAACTATTGCACTTGCCTCTGCTGCTGCCTTCGCTGAATCAGACAAATCCCCAATATATCTGAATACTCTATGAACATACCAGTCTCCAACTGCACGGCTTTCTGAATAAATAGAATATGTATAAAGATTAACCGGATTTACTGCAATAAGAGGAGATGCAGCTCCAGTGCATTCTAATCCTACCAAAGTTCCACGGCATCTTATTCCCGGTTCTCCATAAGCTTTCATAGATTTCTTATCAGAAGAGGGATAGCTATCAAAAATTACTATATGCATTGTTTTCTCATCTTTGATATTCCCATTTTTCTCTTTGTAAACATATCCCATCATTGCAATATCTCCTTTTTGCATTTCATTAATCTTAAAATCAACTTCTATCCAGTCTTGCGTATTTTTCTCGAATATGGGAATTAAATTGTCCATGTTTTGTATATCCCCCCAGTAATTATTTGAATTAAGATTAACAACATCAGCAATTCCCGAAGTTGTAACCCCTGCTTTAACCATACAACGGTCAACAAATCTGGTGCATACATTATCATATTCTTTTTTTCCATCTGAAAGAATATTATATTCATCCCATTTAGCATCATAATAATCCTTAGCAACCTGCCAGATTGCAAGTCCTATTGTGCTTGTAGTTAAAGTTGAAGCCGTTGCAGAAGAAGTCCCTTCTGAAGTTCCTGTTGAAGTTCCAGTAGAAGTTCCCTCATCTGCAGTTGCAACAGTCTTTGGTTTCAGAGTATTAAACAACTCTTGATATGCTGTTCCTCTTAAGAGCAATAGCCGAGCCTTTTGATATGTATAATATGCTTTGTTAATTATTGTGTTAATAATTGATACCCTGTCAGAGGCATCTTTTGTTCCTTCTATTAATGTAATATTCGCTGTAAAATCAGCCCCAGACATTGCTCCTGTAGGAACTTTTGTTAAGTTGCTTAATGTTTCATTTTCCACAGTTAAGGAAGTGATTGCATCAGAAACGCTTTCAGAATCAATCCAGCATTTCATGCTTGTTGTATCACAATAGCCAACTTCTTTCCATCTTGCATTTTCTGTTCCTATAGAAGCATCTATTCCTGTCCCTGGATTGCTTGTCGCACAGATTCTTACTATCCCCAAATCATAATCAGTAATACAACCGGCTTCTGTAGTTATGTCTGAATCCTCTGCCTCACTGCTTACATAAGTATCTGTAAGATAAGTAATTGCAAAATTTGTTGAAACCTCTTTAAACCCGCATTCTTCATCGTCATCAACGCTGATACATAATTGTGTATATCCTGAAGTTGCTATCATATCTTTTGTCTCAGAAGCATAACCTCCAACAGTGATAGTTCCAGAAGCAACAGACACTGACTCAGAAGTTTCTGAAGTAGAGCCTTTCAGATAAACCTTGTAGCTTACACCAGAATCTTTTCCTGCATAAATGTGATAATAAACTTTATACTGGGATGTTGCAGGATTTGTGGCAGTTGTAAGAGATATTTCTTGGAAATTTCCCATGAATTGCGGAGGTGAATCTGCTGCAAGCAATGTGCTTAATACATCTGCTCCTGAAGATAAAGTTGCAGAAGTATATACCTTGCAGACTTCATCGCCTATTACCTCCTCGGTGCTTCTTGCAGCAAAAGATTCAACAGCGTTAACTCCATAAGAATTGACAAAATAATCTACTGCTTTTTCTGTGTCACTCCATGCATTTGAAAGTCCGATATATTCTCCTCCTCCTTTAGAACCGCCTGTAAGAAATTCAATAACTTTGGAAATAGTCAAACTTGAAAATGAAGAGACCTGATTCCAGAAGAAATCACAGATATAGATGCTATGCAGTTCGTCACAAATACCAATAGTCTCTCCAGAATCCAGACTTTCCTGCAAGCAATCTTTGTAAGACTGCTCAACAGAAACAAATGCATCAATTCCTGCTTTTATTCCTGTAAGACAAACAGGCATTACAATTCCTTCCTGAATATTTGGAAGGCATAAAAGAATGCTTCCAAGAATGCCTGACTGAGCTACATTCTTTACAGTATAAGTCCCTCCAAAATCGCATCTGCTTGAAGGGCAGATAACAGGGTCGCACAAATTGAAAAGTAAAAGACAATCATTAGGAGACATGAAGTCAGTGCATTGAGATTCAGAAATATCTGCTGCAGCATTTCCAACATTTATCTTGTTTCCAAGTATGCTTACTGTTCCGCTGATTCCAGAAGTATATGCTTCCTGTGCTTGTTCAATTGCCTGCTTTGCCTTGTTTATCAAGGTGCTGGATTCTGCAGTGGAAAATCCAAAAATCTGTGTAGTTGCCACTCCCGTATTAATCATTGCACAATCATCGTCCCCTGCTCTCTCTTCTTCTAATCCATTTGTCCCGACATTACAAATATAGAAACTTGTAACTTTTCCGGATTCATCTTTCGAATTAGTAGCAGTGGTGCTGACAGTCTGTTTTATCGAAGCATACCATCCATTAGTCAAATCAAAAGGAACAATTGCAGGCATTCCCACATAAGGTTCTGTTTCATAATAAGTAAGTTCTGCATTTTTGTATGCATTTTTGTAGCTTGCTTTTCTGATAGAAACTGATTTAAACTGCTGAATTATTGCTGAATCTGTAACAAGAGTTAAAGCCGAATTAGCATAGGAATAAATTGCAAGATGACTTGTAGTTGAAGTTGCAGTTCCTGAACTCTCCTGAATGGTATACCCTGCAATTACATTAGCAGTACCTGATGCAGAGGTTTTTGAAGTGGTTGCAGCAGTATTTGATTGAGTAGTAGAAGTAGTAGATATTGTCTTAATCGCATAAGTAGTTCCATCTAAAGATTTTTCCAATGCAACAACATAATTATTTCCATTAAGAGTAACCATCTGGACAGGAGTAGTTTCTACAACACCAGTTTCAGTTATTTTTATTTTTAAATCACTATTAGTTAATCCGGTATAACTGATATATGAAGTAGTCTTGGTTGTTGATTCCAAGGACTGAACATCATTTATCGTCCCTCCAAGTTCTGTTGTAACCTGCTGAAGTTTAGTATAACTCGCTGAATTAGTCTGAATATTTGACAAAAGGGAATAAAGTTCTGATTTTGCCGTGGATTTTACTGAAGAATCGTCGCTGATACTGCTGTCCTGTAAAATGCTCGAATAAAGCGATATCTCTTCTAATTGACTGGAACTGAATAAGCCGTTAGAATAGCCGTCAGAAGTAAGGACTGTCAAGATGCTTGCAATTGTTATAGTTCCTTTCCCATCAGAACTTGAAACACTGGTTCCTAAATTGCTTAAAGAACTTGAAGCAGTCTTTAAACTGCTTTCTTTAGTGCTTTGTTCCTGAAGAATCTCTGTAATAGAACTAACTTCTGAATCAATTTTATCTGCATTTGCTAAAAGGCAACTGTCATTCGAAGTATATGTTCCTTTTGCAACCATCTCTTTGCATTTAGAATACCATCCATTTGTTCCTTTCATAACCATTGAACGTGCAGTTGATGTTCCTGTTGTCCCAGAAATAAAATTTTTAGCAACTAATGCAACTCCTGTAGCAAGACAGGCCCCTTTAAGGACACTAACTGCTGTTCCCAACCCTTCAGAGATATTACTCCATTGATCTATGCTGTCAGTTAAACTAATTATTCTTTCTTTAATCTGATCTGTGGATAGATTAACTGCTCTTTTTTCAATGCCAAGTTTAAAGCTGAAATTTGCTTCTGTTCCTGCATTATTAATATTTGAAGTGACAGAAACTTTCGCAATTTTGTTAAGCTTAATTTCTGAAAGAGTAAGAGAATAACCCGGCACAATTTCAGTTGCAGTATCTTTCATCAGCTTAACAGTCTTGGAGGTAGTTCCGCTGCTTGTAACAATATTAACCAGCACTGTTGTGCTATTCTCATCAAGAGAAGTAAGCTGAACAGAACTTCCGCTTGTCGAAGATAAATATTGAACAGAATTCTTAGTTAATAACAAAGGTATGCTTCCGTCAGGAGTGCTTGCAATTATTTTTGCTCCGTAATCTTCATAAGGGGGTTCATAAATTCCGTCAAATGAAATTTTCTTGACTATGTTGCTGATTGTCACATAGCCAATGCTGGATTCAGAATTAGAAAGCTGGTAACTGTTGCAGTATGTGTCTATGTCTTTTTCTGAATTAGAGTAAGTTGATTTAAATTTAGTGCATAAATCAGAAGCAGTTTTGCTCTGGCTGGCTTCTGAGGTCAAGACAATTTCATTGTATAATGCTTCTTCTCCATAAGTGGTTGTTCCTTCAGAATAAGATTCATAAGCATAGCTCTTTAATATAGAATCATAATCTGCCATGGCATTCTGATAATATTCCTGAACACTGCTTGGTATATCAATATCCTGCACCCCTGCAAAACCAACAAGAGAAACTGTTGAATCAACAAATTTTGTCGCAGAATCTCCATATTTAATTATATTAAGAGTTTGTCCATTTGCAACTGCCTTTGAAACTCTTGTTAATGTTCCTGTAGTTCCCTTAAGAGCATCTGAAAGCTGATCAATAATTCCTGTTGCTTTTACTCCTGCATTTTTCATATCTCCAACCATAGAAGTTATAGAGCTTATTTCAGAGTCAGTTAAATTTCCATTGGTTTTCCTTTGGGAGTCAGGAATAGAGACAAGATATACAATCAAATCTTTCGGGTTTTTAGCATCGCCTGTTGTTCCAATATATCCTAAATAAACACCAGTATTATCTTTTTCATATAATTTTTCTCCTGCTTCACAATCTCTGTCCTCTCCATCTATGTTTAATGTAATCTTTGGACTTATTGTTAAAGAAAAAGTATTTGCTCCTGAATCTTCTGTGCATTTTATGCTTACCTGCTGGAATAAACCATTTGTGCTTAGACTTTTAACCTCGCACTTGTTGTTTAAAAACTTCTCTCCCTTGGCAACACTTACCCCTTCGGAATTTATCCTCAATTCCGCCCGCGTATCTGGATTTTCAAGGCTTGTCAGTTTCAATTTTAATCCGGCTTGGCATTCAAAATTAGGAAGATAAAGAAGATTTGAAGTTTGTCCTGTCTTCAGCGCCACGCTTGAAACTTTACCGCTGTCAGTATAAACTGAAATTGTAGCTCCTGTGTTTGTTATATCATCTGCTTTGAGATATCCCTTAGAGCTCCAGAAACTGTATTGATATTTTCTTTCTTCCCATTCGCTTTCAGTTGCAAATTCAGGAAGATAAAATAAGGCATCTCCAATTCCATAGGCATTTTTAATATCATAGGATATCTTCGCAGTAAGATTTCCTGTAACATAGTCAGGAATTGCAGAACTATTCGCCTGCTGTTTTAGTGTTATCACAACATAACCAATATTGCTCAGCACCTTGGAATTAAGATTTGTTGTTCCTCCTAATGCAGACTGAGCAGGATGAAATGAAACGCCTGAAATTATAGGGGAATATTTTCCTGAAAAAGAAATGCTGTCAATTGAATTGACTTCTATAAGAGAATTTACTTTGGTTGCTCCGAGCTGGCAATAAACAGAAACATCATTCTCTTCAAGCAAATCGGTTCTTACAATAGAAGGAGAGCATCCAAATGGAGTTACCTGCACGAGGAGGTCTTGCCCTGTTTTGCATGAATCTGAACTGGAAAAATTTGAACTTGCAGAATTTGAAACTGTTAATGTATAAGCAGAAAGAAAATTCAGGAAGAAAATAATCCCAAAGAAAAGAATTATCAAAATTTTTTTAATAATTTTCATACAAAACTAACCTCCAGTTTAGCATCGTCAAGCAAGAGATAATTATTTTGAAGCTGTTCAATTGTCTTTGGAGTGGTAAAGCTCTCTGCGTTTATTTGAATAGTATTTGAATCTTTAAGATCGCTTTCAAAGACATAGAATTCTGCATTTCCTCCTCCTGAAAGAGCATTTGAAACTACCTGTGCAGGAATTGTTACATTGAAGCAGTTCTTTTCAGTTACTCCAAAAATGCCTGCAAGTCCTGAACTTGCAACATCTATGCACTCTTCTTGTGTTGTTTCAGCCAGTTTCAGGGAAGAATTTTTGTAAATATAAACCGAGACATTATATTGCCCTTCAGAAAGTTTTACTGTTTTTTGTGAAGGATAGGAAACTACTTTTGAGTCACTATCTGAAGTAAAATATATTGTTGCCTGTCCGTTATAACTTGCTCCTCCTGCTTTTAATGAAATGGATTTTTCATAAGCTCGGTCTAAAATTATGCTGACGCTTCCTTCTTCTGTCGTAGAATAGAGATATTTTGTTTCCTTAAATCCGTCAGCATTAACAGTGATATATCCATTAACACACATAGGGAAAGAGGCAGTAATTGTTCCGTAAGAAGCCTGTCCGATGCTGCAGCTCTCTCCAAGACATTCATAGGAAATTGTGGAATTAATTAAATTCAGGCTGGTATCATAAATGCTTACGGTTACTTCGCTGTTTTTATACTGGCATAAATCATTTGTAACTGCAGAAGCGCTGGCATTCAAAGATTCTCTTGGCTTATTTCCCTTAATAACAACTGCAACAGGGAACTGAAATGTTTCATCTCCCTTATAGACCTGAACGAGCACAGGATATTTTACATTATAAACAAAATGATACTGAACATAACAGAATCCCATTGCTCCCAAACCAGTCTGAGTCCCAACAGGGTCTGCAACTAAAAACTGTTCATTTGAAGGAAGAACTTCAAAACTGCTTGTCCAATCCTTGGAATTTATAAAACGGGCATCTGCATTTATATCTGAATCAACAAAGAAATATTTCTCTGTTTTGGTGGAAGGAGTTTCTGTGCTTAATGCAAGAGTATTTGTTTCAATTGCTTCTGATAAATCTTCGAATATCTGATTTGCATCCCATACCTTCGAGGAACAGCTCAACTCAACTCCATCGACAGGAGCATATAGTCTAAGGACATCAACTCCATAATTTTCCAGAAATAATTCACTCTGCTCTTTTTCATACAAAGTCTTGGCAGAAGAATAGAGAGTTCCAAGATAAGATTTGACTGTTGCTTCATGAGAAGAAATTAATACAGTATCTTCCCCCTTGACAATATCCATTTTCATGTTTAATTTGACAATTACTTCATTATCCTTAATTGTAACAGTTGCACTTGGTTCTCCTGTAGTTATCTCAAATCCTTCTTCGTAATAGCTGTCAAAATCGCACTCTTCTATTTTATCATCGATAAATCTCCCCAAATTTTCTTCCATCTCTTCTTTTGTTGGAATTTGCTCTTTCTGGATATTATTTGCTGAAAGATAATACCAGTAAGGAATAGAATTACCAAGAAAATTTAGCTGTGAAGAAAAAGGATTGTAAGAATTTCCCTGTTCAAGTGCAGGCAATTGAATATAACCTGCCTGGGTTTCCAAAACATCAACGCCTGTAAGGGTTTTTTCTTCTAAGCATGATAAAAAACTGTTATAAGCAGGCTGAATGCTCGCAGGAATATTTTCAATTCCCAAATTTCCTCTGATAAGGAAAAAACCAACTACAACCCCAACAATGACTATGGCAATTATAATAAAAATTGTCACCTGTCCCCTCTTATTATACATGAAGGATTAATAGAAAAATATGTATATAAACTTTATCGATAAGGAACAGAACTATTTCTTCTCATTGACATAATTCCGCTGATAATTAATAATGCTCCTCCGAGGGCAATTATCCAGTTGCTGATTTTTTCCCCGATAAAAGAAAGAGAAACAAAATTAAAACCGACATTTAAAAGATATAATCCAAAAATTACATACACAAGAAGTAAAATCATTCCCCCATTTCTCATGATTTTATTTGCGAAATAAACTTTTTAAACATTTCTTACTAATTAAAAGAAGATTAAGCCGAGCAATTTTGCATTTAATCCATAAGAGCAAGATTGGGAGTTAAGGAAACCGCAGGTGTCCTCGCGCGGTCCCATAGTCCAATGGCTAAGATATGTCCTTGACGTGGACAAGACCCAGGTTCAATTCCTGGTGGGACCATTAGAAATTTCCAAATTCAAAAGTACGCTTCATCCTGAGATTTAGTCGAAGACTTTTAAATTAAATTTATAAATTGAAGAAATATGTAATTATATGAGAACGGGAAATACCAAATTCTGCCCAAGATGTGGAGCACAGATTCATATATCAGATGGATATTGCACTCGCTGCGGTTATAGTTTCAGGGGAAGAGGGAAAAAATCAAATTTTAAGACAATAATTATTGCAGTTATAATCTTGGCAATTGCTTGGGTATTAATAAGAACAATTACAAAACAGGACATAATTCCTTCAGGATTAATGAGTTTGTTTAAAAATATGACTTCCAACAAGACAGGGTAATATTTAAAAAGGTTTTTCTTTTTTCAATTCTATGAAAGTTCCTAAAACAACAAAAAGGCTTTGTCCATATTGCAGGAAAAGGACAGAACAAAAAATAAAAATAGTAGGAACAGGATTCCAAAGAGGAACTCTTACAAGAGGTTCAAAATCAAGGGCAAGGCTGAGAGGAAAAGGAAGAGGAATAGGAAACAAAGGCAAATGGGGAAGCAAGCCCGCAATGTCAAAATTCAAGAGAAAATCAAAGACTAACAAAAAAACTAATTTTATGTATACCTGCACAGTATGCGGAAAATCTAAATACCAGAAAAAAGGAGAAAGAACAGGGAAGGTAGTTCAAGAATGAGAATAAATAAAAACAAATTTAGTGGGAAGATTAAGCTAAAGAAACCGGAGGTGTCTTAGCAATGGCACAGGCAAAAAAGAAAAAGAAATTTTTTGATGTTGAAATTCCTTTGGTAGGAAAGCAGACACAAATGCAGGCTTATGAACTTCCGGAACTGGAAGGCAGATTCCTAAAATATGATTTAACCAGAATGCTCAAAGGGAAAAGTGTTATGCTGACACTAAAAATTAATATTGAAAAAGATGAAGCAATAGCAACTCCAAAAAAGATTGAGCTTATGCCTTATTTCTTAAGAAGAATGGTAAGGAAAGGGACAAATTATGTTGAAGATTCTTTTGAAGCAAAATGTCAGGATGCCATCCTTAAAATAAAGCCTTTTTTGGTTACAAGAAGAAAAGTCTCAAGAGCAGTAAGGGCAGCATTGAGAATAAAAACAAAGGAAGAATTGATTAATTATATTAAAGACAAAACTGCTGAAGAGTTATTTGATGAAGTATTAAAAAACCAGATTCAAAAGCCCCTCAGTTTAAAGCTGAAAAAAATTTATCCTCTTGCGCTTTGCGAGATAAGAGTATTGGAAGCAAAATTAAACAAGCAAGATTAATATGATTCAGCAAACTCTTGTTCTAATAAAACCTGACGGAGTTCTTAGAGGGATTGTAGGAGAGATAATCCAAAGATTTGAGAAGGTCGGAATGAAAATTGTGGCTATCAAGATGATTCAAGCCCCAAAAGAAATTCTTGAACAGCATTATTACAAAGATGAAAATTGGATGAAGGAGAAAGGAGAATTGTATAAGGAAAAATTAAAACTTCCAAAAGAGACAGACCCAATACCTCTTGGAAAAAATATTGTTGATGGATTGATTGAAGATACACAAATTTCTCCAATAATAGCAATAGTCTTAGAAGGTCATAATGCAGTTAAGGTAGTAAAAAAGCTAACTGGTCCCACAAATATTGAAGAAGCTCCTCCTGGAACAATCAGGGGAGATTTCTCCCAGGATACTTTCGCCCTGGCAAATAAATCTAATCGCCCTATAATTACTATTATTCATGCAACAGACAATCCGGAAGTTGCCTCGAAAGAAATCGGCTTTTGGTTTTCTCAGTCAGAAATATATAGCTATAAAAAACCAGAGGACGACTTGCATTATAGAGTAAGAAAGTAAAAAAAGTTATTTCTCAAATAAATCATATTTTTTTAGATATTTTAAAACAGAAAATTGACTAACACCCAGTTCTTTTGCAATTTTTCTGCTCGAACCAAAATGGTTTAATTTTACTAATTCTTCTTTTGAAAGATAATCTTTCTGCCACCTTTTATTTTCTATATAGAAAATAGCTTCTTCACAAAGTTTTTGTTTGATAATTAATTTGCCATTTAGATTTTTCAAAATTCTTAGAACATCTTGATGAAGACAGATAGTCCACCCATATTGTTTTTTCCAATTCTCTTTTATCTTTCTCTTTACTTCAAATACAGAACCGCATTTTAAGAAATCTTTTATTTCTTCTAAGACCTTTTTATTCGTATTTGAAATGTATAATCTAACTCTTGGAGGTTTGATAATTATAGAACCTTCTCCATCAATAAATCCAGCAAGATAATCCCAGTTCATGATTATTAAAGAATGCACTGGTTTATAAATAATTATCCAAGTAAAATCAATAAGAGAGGGTCAAAGATACAGAGTTTTAAACTCTGCACCTAAGCCTGTAGAGGGACTTTCACATCATGAAGTTTTATCCTCAATAATCTTTTGAACCCCCGACCCCCTGCTTACAGGGCAGGTGCTCTACCACTGAGCTATACAGGCTTAGAATTATGAAGAATTAAAGGGTTTAAAAGATTTCTTATAATGCTCAATCCCCTGCAATTTCTGCTTTCCCGCTGTCAATTAAAATCCTTGCAATCTCTTTTGGAATATTAACAATCTGCCCTTTTTCATAAGCCCCCATTTTTTCTCCGTCTAATCCGACAAATTCTTCAACAAATTCCTTGAATACAATTAGTTCATTTTTCTGCTCTTCTTTTTTCCCGTTCAGCATTTCATTTAATCTCTTTTCAGATAAATCAATGCTTTTCATTAAATCTTCAAATAGGCTTTTTTCAAATGGAAGCATGTTGTCAAAATCTTGTTTTGATATTCCTGTTTCAGCCGCAATAAGCACAAGCCCGAGAATTTTTTTCTTTCTTCTCAAAATCAATTCTTTGAAAAGAGTTATTGCATTCTCCAGCTGCTTTTTTGTCTTTATTATGACATCAGAAAAAACGTCATCATCTTTGGATGCAATATCTCTTTTTTCATTTAAGTATTCAGAAACCTCGCTTACAAAATTCTTTGGAAGCGGCTGCAGTTGGTCAGAATATCTCTCTTTTCTTGATGCCTCATATATATCATTGTAGGTTATCATATCAAAAAAGATAGTAAAAGATATTTAAGGATTGTTGTATTAAAAAATCTCTTAATGCTTGTTTAATGCTTTTTTTATCTGCTCCCAATGTTCTATATAATGGCTATCGTCAAAAAGCCATTCTTTTTCTTTTAATAGGTTTTCTTCACCGCCCGCATCTCTTATTACTTTTTCAGTTACTTTAGCAAAATGTTTATACTTATCTAATAAATTTTTAGGGCTATAATTTTTATATTTTTCAACATTCTGTCTATTAAATTCAGAATAATCTTGGTCTTCCAAAAACCAAGGTCTCTCATCAGTTTTTAGAGAATCAATCAAAACCTTAGCACATTCTTCTTCCCACCAGACTAGATGGCTAACAACATCTTTTACAGTCCATTTATCATTAACTTTTATATTCCAATCCCTATCGCTTAACCTTTCTAAATATTTAATAAATCTCTCAAAAACATCATCCATTTTATTTCAAAAATCCAACTTTAGCAAAAAGCTCTTTTCCAAGAATTCTCCCAAGTGTTCCTTTTCTCGCCTCTGATTCAGTAAATCTTTTCTCCTTTGGAATTGAATGATTATAAAAAAGCACAGGAACAGGATCTGCAGAATGGGCTTTGTTCTTGCACGGAGTGGAATGGTCTGCAGTAATAACCACATTGATATTATTTGGGGGGGCAAATTTCCTCAAAAAATTAAAAAGTGTTTTATCTATATATTCAAGCATCTCTTTTTTTTCAATAGGTTTATTGTCATGTCCAGGCAGGTCTGTTTCCTTGATATGAATATAGACATAGTCAGAGCTTCGCTTATTTTTCTTTAAAACCCAGACTGAAAATTTGCATGCTTTTTCCAACCCTTCATGAAGATTAGCATAAACATCCATTCCTTTTAATCTTGGATAAGAAAAGCCGTAAGTTTTCATTCCTGCAACCTTTGAAAAACCTATTTCCAAAGGCATATATGTAGCAGATGCCCATCTTTTGTAAAGCTTTAACTTTGGAACTTCTATTCCTGCTCCTCTGACTAAAAGAAAATTTGCAGGCAACTCTCCTCTTTTCTTTCTTGCTTCATTGATGGGATGAGTATTAAGGACTTCAAATGCCTTCTCTAAAAATTCATTGACTATATTTGCAGAATACTGGGAATTTTCCTCGTCATCTAATGGCTTGCATGGAGAAATTTTATCAGCAACCCTGATTTTCCCTTCCATATAAGCACAGTCATTTCCTGAAATATTATCCGAAAATCCTCCCTTAAACACTAAAACCCCCCTATGTCCGATAGTTGCTTTAAAGATAGATGGAGAAGAAAGTTTTACAGAATTATTTATAGCCTTGGCAAGAATTTCAGCCTCTCCTGTTGTCAAAGTTCTGCCTGCCCTTCTGTCAATTATATTTCCAGACTTGAAAGAGTCAATTGTTGCAAAATTAGCTCTCAAGGCCAAATCTCCTCTTGTTAATTTCAAATCTGTGCCCCTTGCTTCTAATTGCCCCCTTGTGCTGGAGATAAGTTCATTTCCAAAAATAGAAACAACTGCTTCATCTGATTCAGGTATGAAACCAGGTCTAACAGGATACATATAGCCCAATTCTCCTCTTGTAGCAAAAAAATCTGCATTGGGCATTTTAGCCGCTTCCAGAGGAGTTTTGTCCCCTAATTGCCTGTTGGGCAAATCACCCATTCCATCAATTATTACAAGAACTCCTTTCACTTTAATTCCCTCTTTTTCATCATCTTCTTTGATAGAAGTAAAACTTTATAAAAATTTATATTCACTTGGAAAACATTATAAATTCATTAGGACTAAAAAGAGTATGTTTAACAAGCTAAGAGAAAAAATAGGGAATTGGACAAAAAGTCTTGTTAAAAAAGCAGAAGAAGCAGAAGTTAAGGAAGAAGCAAAAAAAATAGTTAAAGAGAAACCAAAGAAGGAGCAAAAAAGAGGCAAGATTAAGGTAAAACAAGAAGCTAAAGAAGTAAAAATTCCTGAAAAGTTTAATCCTGCAACACAAAAATATGAACCCGATTTAGAAAAGTTAAAAGAAGCATTGTATGAAGAAGAGCCTGAACAGGAGTCTGAAGAAGAAAAAGAGAACAAGCCGGGAACAAAATCATTTTTCCAGAGAATTACATCAAGAATAAACAGAATAAAGATATCTGAAAAAGAGTTTGAAGTTTATGCAGAAGAGCTTGAAATGCTTCTTGTTGAAAATAATGTCGCCTTGCAGGTGGCAGAAAAGATGGTTAAAAATCTGAGAGAACGGCTTGTCGGAAAAGAGATTCTGAAAAAAGAGCTTGAAGATGAAATAAAAGACTCCTTCAAGGATATAATAAGGGAAATATTAATTGCTCCCCCTGATTTGATAGAAGAAATAAAAGAGAAGAATGTTATTCAAAAACTTCCTTATATAATCTTATTCTGTGGCATAAACGGAAGCGGAAAAACAACAACAATTGCAAAAATAGCCGAGTATTTGAAAAGCAAAAAGATATCTTCTGTAATCGCTGCAGGAGATACATTCAGAGCAGCCTCAATAGAACAGCTGAAAGAACACGGAAGAAAAATTGGCATACCGATAATTGCCCATGAATATGGCTCTGATCCTGCAGCAGTGGGATTTGATGCAATAAACTATGCAAAAAAGAATTCAATAAACTGCGTTCTGGTAGATACGGCAGGAAGAATGCACACTCAAAAAAATCTCCTGAGGGAAATGGAAAAAATAGTAAAAGTCTGCAAGCCAGATAAAAAAATATTTGTAGGAGAAAGCATTACAGGAAATGATGCAATAGAGCAGGTAAGAAGTTTTGATGATATAATTGGAGTTGATGGAATTGTTCTGACAAAAGCAGACATAGATGAGAAAGGCGGAACTGCTCTCAGTGTAGGTTATGTCACAAAGAAGCCCATATTCTATTTGGGAACAGGACAGGCTTATGACAAAATTGAACCGTTCAGCAAGGAAAAATTCATAGAAAAATTGGGCTTATGAATTTTCTCTGAGGGGGTTTAAAAAACATATCGGAGAAAAAATTTATCGAAAAATTAGGATTGTAAAATCATTCATCTTCATCAACTTTATATACCTCTTCCTCGCTCTTTTTTTATGGCTTTTGACATTATCTGCAAAGATAAAGAAACAAATGCAAGAATTGGAATTTTGCATACTAAGAAAGGAAAAGC
>Ga0153915_10002581_pt1 | contig 16491 bp, 12 predicted proteins | sample Opewatmetagenome_2_FD_107003 | JGI IMG/M metagenome (GOLD analysis project Ga0153915, IMG submission 107003) | Freshwater wetland microbial communities from Ohio, USA - Open water 3 Core 3 Depth 3 metaG | ecosystem: Environmental > Aquatic > Freshwater > Wetlands | place: USA: Ohio, Lake Erie...
GATTTTCCAGGGCATGGAGTTCCGGTCTATTGCGCTAACAGGTTCCGGCTCGAGAGATCGGTCAATCCAGCCGAAGAGCAGTCTTTTATCCCGGCAATAATTTTTTACAACTTCAATAATTTGAGAATCGCACCGGAAATTAATACCGGCGTTGATGCCGGGAACATAGCGACGCACTTCCAGTATTAGTCGAGCCATATGATCAGAGGCTCCGAAGAGCGGTCTCCCGGAAGCGTAAGGGCGGCCTTGAACGGCGGTAATACGGCCTTCGATGGCGGCGACAGCCTGAGATGATTGAGCATCAGGCAGGGCATAGACCAGGTTGACTCTGACTTCGGGGATAAGAGGCACAAACTGCGGACAGGATTCCAACATTTGCAAGGCCAGAGTTAAATTTCCCAGAATATTGTGTTTCTCGGTAATATTAATCATGCTTTTCCTCCAGGGTACTGAAGTAAGCTGCCCAGAACGGGTCTACCGAGACGGGGAGAAGTTCCACCTTCTTTCCGTTGCGTCGAAGGAAAATCTTGTCTCGCGCGGTAATTTCTCCAACCTCCCAGGCCGGGATGCCATTTTGGGAGAGTTCTGCCAGCAACGGGGCTGTATTTGGAGGTGGTGCTGCAATTACCAGGGTTCCCTCACTAACAGAGATCAAAGGATCAAGACCGAAATAGCGGCAAACGGCGTCAATTTCGGCAGGTACCGGAATCCTGGCTTCATCTACGGTCACTCCGGTCCCGGAGGCGGCAGCGATCTCAAAGATGCCATTTAGTAGTCCACCTTCAGTAGCATCGTGCATGGCATGGGCATAGGGGGCAGCGAGAAGGGCATCCCGGACTACGGTCATATTGAAAAAATGGGACTTAGCTTTTTCCAGAAGTACCTTATCCATCTTCCGGCTTAAAATTGCTTCAGCCTGATAGGCCAGGATGCCGGCCGTTTCAATGGCCGGTCCCTTAGTGAGAATAATTTTGTCCCCTACTCGGGCATGGGAAGCCGGGGTAAGCTGTTCTCGGGTTCCAATGCCCATGACAGTGCATCCGCCATTCAAAGGGTAAGCGATACCCGGATATATGCCAGTATGCCCGCCGATAATGGCGATATCCAGTTTTTTACATTCAGCGTCGACTTCCTGCCAGATATTTTCCAGAATGAGGTCAGGGGTCCCGGGGGGCAGCATCAGGCAGATAGTCAAATACTGCGGTTTAACGCCCAGCACAGCGATATCGCTGGCGCAGATATGGACGATAGCCCAGCCGAAATGGGGCATGAGAACGGGCAGACCGAAAGTAGGGTCTTCGGCCACAACCATGACATGATGGTCCGGGAGATCGATAACCGCGGCATCTACTCCATGCTGCGGACCCAGCATTACCGTCTTATCGGGGCTGCCGAGATGAGGAAAAATAATCCGATCGAAACTAGCTCTGTCTACTTTGCCAATCTGGGGTAACATTCAAGCCTCCTATCAATTTCTGATTTTCACCGGGAATTGATAAAAGGCGCCAAGAAAAACCGGCAGGAAGAGGTGTAAATAACACAATAGAATGGATAGAATTCAAATTATCACATCCCTCCGCTCGCATTACCGAGATCAGGTTCTCAGGGTTATCCCGATGGATCGGGACTCTCAGCCTTTCAGCACCCCTAGTGAATTTCTGATCTGAATTATAGCAGGCAAGGATAGGAGAGTCAACCAGGCTTTTTCAGGGGTTCTGTTCGATCAGGGTGGGTGCTAAATTTGGGGAGATGACTTCGGGAAGCTAAGGCTATCGCAATGACGAGAATTTACCAACGAAGAATGAACAGGACTTTTTCAGTGGAGGCAGAATCCGAGACTACCCCCTGCCTTAAAATCACTATGATAGAATATAGAATTAAGTCAGTGATAAATTAGATAAACCAAACCAAATTTCCGGTTATCGAAGAAATAGCAGGATGAGCGATAAGAGTATTAAGATTTCCAATACCGTGTTTGTAATTCTCAGTTTCGAAGGGCCGGATTGTTATTCCATTGGGAACCCGATAAACGATGGATGGAAGCGGTAGCGGCTGCCGCCAAGCTCAAGGAATCAGGATTGAAACCGGTGCTGCTGGCGCGAGGTGGGCGAGAGCCGGATGGTCTTATCGCCGAGCCCGGGGCCACAGGGGTCTGAGCCAATATCGCTGTTTATCAAAAAAATACAGGGAGGAGGTAAATAACATGCCTAAAAATACAAAAGAGTCATCCCGGATGACCAGAACATCCACCCGATCATTACGAGTTAGTAAAGAACAGGCTGCGGGATATCTAGGTAAAGTCCCGGAAGATAAAGCCTTCTGGTGCCATGATGGAGCGGTATTGAGGGATATGAGAGAACTCAAAGAAGCTCTGGCGGCCATGTCAGACCAGACCTATGCTTATCATTCCAATGCGATTAAGAATGATTTTAGCCATTGGGTTCGAGATATTATCGGTGATGATAAGCTGGCTAACGATATGGAATCTGCCGCCAGCCGGGAAGAAGCAGTGAAAATAGTAGAGAAAAGGTACTCCTTGCTGAGCAAAGCTGCCGGATAGATTATCGCAGATCTGGTATTTAAGCGCTTAATACGACCACTTGAGTAGCCAGAGGCAAGGTGGACCTGGTTACACTGATCTTAGGCTGGGGTACGATCTCGGTGACGCCCATTTCCTTGATAAATTTATCAGCAGTATCCAATTCTTTGTTCAGTGTCAAAGTCTTATAATGCATCGGAATTACGATTTTGGGTTCAATACTGCGGACTAAAGAAGCTGCTTGAGCCGCGGTGATGGTATTGCTTCCACCGACGGGGACCAGCATTACATCGATATTGCCTAACTCCTCAATTTGATTAGCGCTCAAAGGATGTCCCAGATCTCCGAGATGGCAAATAGTAACATCATCGACTTCGATAGCAAAGACATTATTCTTTCCCTTAATGATTCCTTTTTCATCATCATGGAAGGTAGAGATGCCAATGATCAGGACCCCACCGACTTCATATTCACCGGGCCGGTTAATTATCTGGGGATTGCCTTCGATACCTTGAGTATAGGAGTGATTCGGATGACCATGGCTGATAGTGAGGATGTTGGCGCTCGTTTTATTCATAGAGTACCCTAAGTCGGGTGGAAAAGGATCAGTAATGACAGTAGTATTTTTGCCTTTTAAGCGAAAACAAGAGTAGCCTAACCATGTAATTTCCATATCTATTATCCTAACATAGACTGAATTCGGGGTCAATGAAAAGTTAGGCGGGGGTGATATAAAGACAGTAAATATACTTGACAATCCAGTCTAAAGATGTTAATTTAAATATATTAGCAGTCGAAAGGTTCGACTGCTAATGGGAGGGGAAGGTGCTCACTCCAAGATCAGAAATGATATTAAAATCAATAATCAACTGGTATATTGATCATGCGGTGCCGGTTTCATCCCAGATACTGGTGCATGATTATGATCTGGGAGTAAGTTCTGCCACCGTTCGTAATGAGATGGCTTATCTAGAGCAGAAAGGCTATATTATTCGTCCGCATACTTCCTCCGGCAGCGTACCTTCGGATAAAGGATACCGTTTTTATGTTTCTTCTCTGGAAGAGGTAACACTGCCTATTTCGGAACAGAGGATGATTAATCATCTTTTTCATCAGGTTGAAGGGAAAATGGATGAATGGTTGAGTTTGGCAGCCGCAATAATAGCCCGTTTATCCCAGAATACGGCTGTCATTACTACTCCCAAGCCGACTGATTGCCAGTTCAAGCATATAGAACTGGTATCGATTCAGGACTCTCTAGTGCTAGTGGTGTTGGTGTTAAGGGGAGCACGCATTAAACAACAGCTCTTGAATTTGGACAAACCAGTAAAACAGGCTGAGCTAAGTGCCATATCCAATAAGATGAATGAAGCTTACGTTGATCTGACCAATTCCCAAATCCAGGAGAAGAAGTTGGAATTATCGCCTTTAGAGCAAATAATGCAGAGTAATCTGTTGAAAATCATGCAGGCTGAAGATGAGCAGGAAAATAATCAATCTTACCTGGAAGGCTTGCATTTTATGCTGAATCAACCGGAGTTTATTCATAACCAGCGGATACAGGCCATTATAGAGTTGCTGGAGCAGAGAGCAGCGTTGCGGACGATTCTGCCGTCAATACCGGTAAACCAGCAAGTTTGCGTTATTATCGGTAGTGAAAATAAGTACGAAGTAGCCCAGGATTGCAGCCTGGTAGTGAGCCGTTATGGTATACCGGATGAAGCTGTCGGAAATATTCTGGTAGTCGGTCCGACTCGGATGGCGTATCCCAAGGTTATCTCTGCAGTCAGCTATCTTTCGATATTATTGAGCGGTTTAGTAGCTGAATTATACGGAGTGAATCCCTCCAGTATTCAAAATCAAGATAATGCAAATTAATTAAGGAGTCAGGCTGAAACCGGAAATGGAAGAAGAAAACAAAACTGAAAATCCCGAACTGGAAAAAACAGAAGAGTTAGAAAAAGCTCTGGCTGAAGAGAAAGCCAAGGTTGAAGCCAATTTGGCCGGATGGCAAAGATCTCAGGCTGATTTTGTCAATTATAAACGTTTTGCTGAACAAGAAAAAGCTGATATTATTAAAAATGCCAATGCCGGATTGCTGGCTAACATTCTTCCGATACTGGATGATTTAGAGAGAGCTATAAGTAGTCTTCCCGCCGAGGAAGCCCACCAGAAGTGGGCAGAAGGATTCAAGCTGATAGAACGCAAGTTCAAGGATATTTTAAAAAGGCAAAGAATAACTCAGATTCAAGTTCTGGGCATGGAGTTTGATCCATATACCATGGAGGCCCTGACAACGGCTCCTGGCAAGAAGGATATGGTGATAATGGAAGTTGAAAAAGGCTATAAAATACAGGATAAGGTGATCCGTCCGGCCAGGGTAATCGTGGGTAACGGTGAAGAGCCGCCAAAGGAGAAAAAGACTGAGAAAGGATAGCCGAACCAACTAATAACATAAGGTATTAATCAATCCTGGTTGTTATCGGATTCAGGGAGATTACTTCGGGTAGCATATGAGTTTGCAATGACGTGCTAAAATAAGGGCTCGCAATGACGAATAATCACTAACCCTGATTGATAAGAACTTAACCAAATAATCTGCACATATTTACTAATTGTTTGCCAGTGATGGCGTAAGGAGGAATAAATAAGATGGCGAAAGTTGTGGGAATAGACCTGGGGACAACTAAAAGTGTCGTATCTATAATGCAAGGTGGAGAGCCAGTAGTCATAACTACTTCAGATGGGGTTCGAGCCCTGCCGTCGGTGGTGGCGGTCAGCAAAAATGGTGAACGTCTGGTAGGTATGCTGGCGAAACGCCAGGCTATTGTTAATCCGGATAATACCATATATGCGATTAAACGTTTTATGGGGCGTAAATGGGGAGAGCCAGCCGGACGTGAGCTACCCGTAGAAGAAGACGCCAAGCGTAAGACTTATAAGGTTATCCGTGGACCGAATAATGAAGTCAAGGTCGTCATGGGTGGTAAGGAGTATACTCCTCCAGAGATATCTGCGATGATTTTGCAGAAACTGAAGGCGGATGCTGAAACTTATCTAGGAGAAAAGGTCACTGAAGCGGTCATCACCGTACCGGCTTATTTTAATGACAGCCAGAGACAGGCTACTAAGGATGCCGGCACAATTGCCGGATTGAACGTCTTAAGAATTATCAATGAACCTACGGCGGCGGCCTTAGCATATGGTTTGGACAAGAAAAAAGAAGAGACGGTGGTAGTATATGACCTGGGCGGTGGCACTTTTGATGTTTCCATCCTGGACCTGGGTGAAGGTACTTTCCAGGTCAAGTCTACTGCGGGAGATACTCATCTGGGTGGTGAGGACTTCGATCAAAGGATTATAGACTGGCTGTGCGATGAGTTTAAGCGAGACCAGGGTATTGATCTGCGCCAGGATAGAATGGCTTTACAACGCTTAAAGGAAGCTTCCGAAAAGGCGAAGGTGGAGCTATCGAGCGTACAGCAGACCGATATTAACCTGCCTTTTATAACAGCGGATGCTAGCGGCCCCAAGCATATGAATATTACTTTGACGAAGGCCAAGCTGGAACAACTGGTGATGGAACTGGTGGAGAAAACCCTGGTACCCTGCAAACAAGCCCTGAGCGATGCCGGGATTACGGCTGCCCAGCTTGACGAGGTTATTCTGGTGGGTTCCCAAACCCGTATGCCTTTGGTACAGCAGCAAGTAAAGCAATTTTTCGGTAAAGAGCCTAACCGTGGAGTCAATCCGGAAGAGGTAGTCTCGATTGGTGCTGCTATCCAGGGTGGAGTCCTGAAGGGTGAAGTCAAAGATGTGCTGCTTCTGGATGTCACGCCATTGACTCTGGGTATCGAGACTTTAGGTGGAGTAGCGACGCCCCTTATTCAGCGCAATACCACTATTCCAACTTCCAAGAGCCAGATTTTCAGTACTGCGGCAGATAATCAACCCAGCGTGGAAATACATGTTCTGCAGGGCGAACGGCCGATGGCCGGCGATAACCGGACTCTAGGCCGGTTTATGCTGGATGGCATCTTGCCGTCTCCTCGAGGACTACCTCAAATCGAGGTGACCTTTGATATTGATGCCAACGGCATACTGAACGTCAAAGCTCATGATAAAGGGACCGGACGGGAACAGAAGATTACCATTCAGTCCTCCAGCGGTTTGAAAAAAGAAGAAATTGAAAAGATGCAGCAGGAAGCTGCGGTGCATGCGGCTGAAGATACTCGTAAGAAAGAGGAAGCTGAAGTTCGCAATAACGCCGATACCCTGGTTTACACGGCTGAGAAAACCCTGCGAGATAATAAAGAGAAAATACCGGCTGATTTGAATTCTGAGGTTGAAGGCAAGATTGCCGCGGTACGGTCGGCGATCCAGGCTAATGATCTGCAGGCGATGAAGAATACGGCTCAAGACCTGAATACCGCGATGCAGAAAATCGGACAAGCCGTCTATCAGCAACAGCAACAACAGCAGCCACCGCCACCCTCCGGTGAGCAGCAGCCACCCTCCGGTGATCAGCAGCCCCCATCCGGCGATCAGGGTGGTAAAGGTACCGTAGAAGGTGAATTCCGCGAAGTCTAGTCTTCTCAGGAATCCGGAAATAAGATAAGTCAACATAATCCCCTCCAGCGGAGGGGATTATGTTTGGTATTGATAATTAAAAGAAAAGGTGCTTTAGTCAACATTGACGAAAAGAAGAAATTAGAGGAAGGGCGATCACGGCGAAAGCCTGAGAAGAAAACAATATGCTTAGTCGTTCTTCGGTATTATTTCTGGTCGTAGACTTAAGTATAAACCGTAGTCGATTTAAGTAAATAGACTGAGAAAAAACGGCTAAACAATTTGGCTCAAGAATGAACTGCTGCTAAAATAGGTTTTAAATGTCAGATTGGGAGGTGGAGGGGTGCTGAATGCGCTGACAACATTCGAGAAACTAATGCAAGACCATGAGATAATTCAGGCCAATACCCGGATAATAGCCTGCTCAGCCGATAATCTGCTGGCGATATCTTGTCTTCAAGATATTTCGGTTGACATCACTAATCAGCAGGTGAATTTTATCAGTGATCGGAGAGTCAATCTAAAACACGCCATCATCTCTCTCAGAGATGGGCTTATTGAGCATCAGAATCGAGAAGAGGCGGTCCTTCAACCCCTGGTAGGAGATCCTTTGATCAACTCCATTAAAAGCGAACACCGGAATATTCTGGAAATACTGACAGATCTAGACTGGATATTGCTTAACGTAGGTCCCTTAGGGGTGTTGTACAATAGTTTTTTCATTAAACATAAGATAGATGCCTTATGCCAGATCTTAAATACAAACTGCGCCAGGGAAAATTCTGTGCTGGAGTTATTACAGAGGTTACCAGTAACTCAGAATTGATTAACGGCCGTCCGGGGTATCGTAATTAACGGGAAACTCAAGAGATACCACAGTGCCTTTATTAATTCTGGAGGAAATTTTTAAATTGGCGTTAATAAGCCGAGCCCTCTCTCTCATACCTATCAAACCGAGACTGCGCTTAGTAAACGGCTGGTTTTTCCTTTTAAGAGTAAATCCTTTCCCGTTATCAGCCACAGTCAGAAGTACTTGCTGCTGTCCAAACTGCAAGGTGACAACAGCCTCAGATGCCTCAGCGTGTCTGCGGATGTTGCTTAAGGCTTCCTGGGCAATACGGAAAAAAGCCAATTCAGCTTCGTCACTCAAGCGTTGCTCTTCTCCTTGAATATTCAGCCTGGTACGGGTTTTGCATGTGGAATTAAATTCCTCAATGATCAGCTCAAGGGCTGCGGTGAGCCCCAAATGCTCCAGGACACTTGGTCGCAGTTCATGGCTGAAACGTCTCACTTCTTGAAGTGTTTTTTCTGCCGTATCCCGCAATTTTTGGATACGAGAAATGATCTCTAACGGAAGTTGTTTTTCTTTCTCGATCAAAGCATCCATTTCCAGTATCAGCAAAGCGATATATTGCGCAGTATCATCATGCAATTCTCGGGAGATGCGCTTTCTTTCTTCTTCCTGGACCTCCAGGAGTCTCCGGGTAAATTGCTCCTGTTCATCTTTAAATTTCTTTTGCTGCGTAATATCCGTCATAGTGCGTACTACGCTGATAACCTGACCTGAGTCATCAATAATGGGAATAGCGTTGATATTCAACCAGATGGTAGAGCCGTCTTCTTTAACAACGCCCATTTCAAAGTTGCGGATACTCCTTTTTCTGCGGAAAGCAGTAGCTACACTGGTCTCCTCTATAGGGACGGGACTGCCATCCGGGTAAATAGTCCGAAAAGCAGGATCAGCAAAATGTTTGCCAATCCTTTTATTGGGGGAATCCAATCCCAGGATTTTGGCTTCGGCTTTATTGCAGTGCAGGATGATCCCATCCGGGGAAATTAATGCGACACCTTCAGTCACTGCGTTGAGTATACTCTGGTAGCGCAACTCGTCTTTCTTGAGGCGTTCCTCGGTATTCTTACGTTGTGTTTCATCATGAATATTACTAAGGATATAGCGGCTCTGACCGATCTCCAGTACTCGGGTCTGCACGTTTACCGGAAAGATGGAACCGTTTTTGCGTTGATGATAAGTGTCTTTTATAATCTGACCTTCGGCCTGAAGGATTTTCTTGTCAGACTCAAATTCCGGCCAATAAACAGCGGGTACTAAATTTTGCACTTTCAGGTGTTTGAATTCTTCGGGGGTATAACCGTAGAGCCTGGAGGCGGCGTCGTTGGCATAAAGTAGCTCATGGTTAGAGTTTGAGATTAAAATAGCTGACCCGACCATCTCAATAATCCTGGATCTTAAGCCCAATTCTTCACTTCTTTGTTGCAACTCAGCATTGCGTTCTGCGACCTGGATTGCCAATTCATCCCTGATTTTTTTCAAAGCCTCTGCAAATTGATTTTCTTCAGTGATTTTTCGAAAGATCTCCACTCTGCCGATTAGATTGCCATTCTTATCTTTAAGGAAGGAAAATTTGCTAATGACATCTATCCCGCGTCCGTCTTTATGGCACATATGGTTTTCGATTTGGGACTCACTATTATTAGCGGAACATTGAGGGAGTTCCCAATTTACTTTGGGTGGCACTCTAATTTTAAGAAGATGAATAAGTTCTTTTTCCAGGGCTTCCTCACGACTCCAGCCAAAAATGCGGGTGGCCGCCTGATTCCAGCTTTTAATGATGCCGTGGATGTCGGTAGAGATAACAGCATCGGGGAGATAATCCACTAGACTGGCTTGATAATGTATCTCTTGATCGATCTTGGCTGAGACCGGCGGGATATCATTGGAGGTATTTGGATAAGGAATGAACCGGGAGATTTCCGGTTTTGGCGAGCTAATTTCTCCGGATTGCGGAGTATTTATAGCTGGTTCTACCTGTGCCTGACTCAATTCCTGATCCTGACTTAGATTTTGGCCAGTCATAGAATTGACGACACTTGGATTTCCGGACAGATATGGTTGCTCGCCTTGACGGTATCTCCCTTTAGGCATTGGTTAACTTATCCTACCCCCCACCTCACTAATTTCAACCGATGCTATATATGTTAATCGAATGTGAAAAATATGTAAAGAGCGTACTATAGGGCAGGGAAATTTCATCCTGAATATCCTTTGGCTCATTGAGATCAGACGGAACCTGGCAGCAGGATTCGCAAGCTGGCGGGAGGGCTTAGTGCGAAACCGGTCCCTACGAGAAATCAGGCATCGGCTTGGATGAATGAGTCTTAATTCTGATTCTTGGCCAGATGATGCCGAAAGCGATGGACAGAAGAGAGACACCCAATAAGATTAAAACCTGGAGATTTAAGCCTTCGATAAAGCTGTGGATCGAGTTTTGAGTTAGAGTGGAGATTTTCCCCATAATAAGGGATTCGATCCCCTGAGTCCCGCTGGTGAGCTGGGCCAGAGCCTGGTTAATCTGTGGCTGACCCAGGATGGAGAACAGGGGGCCGAAAACCAGAAAAGTAAAAAGGGAGGCAATGGCGAGGACTGAAGTCCCCCAGATAAGCTTATCAGTCCACTGGCGGGCCCCCAGGGCCCCAATAGCTACTAATAGGAGAGCCAGAAACAGCCAGGCCACAAATTCCCACCGCCTGAGGGTGCCGATAGTCTCCCGAAATTGATCAAAACTCTGGAGAGAATTGCCACCTCCGGATTCGGCAATCAAATTGCGCAAATCGGTTTCGGTAAACGTGATACCTGAACTGAGATACTGCCGGATATTAGAAAGAGAATCAGAGTTCGTCCCCAGGATAGCCTCCAGGTCGGCATTTGTGAAGGTAAAGCCCTGGCTTATATTTTCGCGAGAATGGGTAAGATACTGTTGCCAGGAATCGCCGAGAAAAGAGTCATCTATTACCAACTGGTCCGGCATGATCTTACTGGCAAGCTGCTTGGCGGCGGATAAGGTTGCGGAATTAAGACTGGACCCGGTTTTTTTCTGGACAAGATTAGCAATGACATCCTCGGCAACTGATTGCCTGTCTTCGGTGGACAGGGCGATACTCAAAGTAGAATCGGTGCCCTTGAGATAAGCAAAAATCGGACCGGTAATATCGGTGATATGGGACTGATACCATTCCAGAGGGAATATCTCTTTTACAGCTTCAGTTAGTTCAGCTTCGGTCAGAGTATACTGCTGGGATTGCAGGGTGACCTTATGCAGATTCTGTGAAAGAGCTGGTACCAGCATGTTTTCCAGGACATAGTTGTACAGATCAGAGTCGTCAAAAATCTCATTGGCAGCGGATTCCATTTCGTCCATCTGTCCGGCGATATCCAAAGAGACGGTAAAAGACTCCTGGCCGCTAATAAAATAAGGGGCAGCGGCGTCAATCGCTGCATTTATTTGCTGCAATACCCACGATTCCGGCAAGGCAGTAGTCAGGAGAGTATCCATTTGTTCCTGAGTTAAAGGGAAATCAGCAGGGTAGGAGCTTTCATCTTCCAGTATTAAATTTACAACCTGGTTATACAAGGAAGAGGATACCTCCGGCTGGTTCAGGGTATTTTGCACAGCCTGGATACCTGCCTCGGCCCGGTCTTTTAAGGGTATCCGGACCTGGAAACTAGAGGAATCTCCCAGGGTATAGGGCAAGACGATATTAAGGCTTTCCTCCACCCGGGTTTGGAGCCACTCCCGGGGAACAGTCTGCTCTATAATCGAAGCAGTATAAGGTTTAAGAACGGAAATATCGATCGGAGAGGTATCCGCCATATCGGAATAAGCGTCATTAACGGCGGAAGGCAAGACCTCATTATAGACAAAGTTATAGGCATCGGCCTGGCGAAGCTGCTGGGTATAGAAGTGCGGATTGCCGATCGTATCATTAGTGCGGAAAGCTACCATAAAAGGGATAAAGACCGTGATAAATATCAAGGCCAGAACGACAGCTAAAATACGGCGCCACCACATCCAAGACAACTTCCTTTACGAGTATAAAAGTTTAATAATCGATTCTGATATTAATTCAAGGATTAGATAAAGGTGAATAAGGTAATCTGATTATACAACATTCCTGGTTAAAAATCTGTTAAAGGAAAAGCAACATCAGGGTGTACGAGCGTCGGCCACTCACTTTAGGAGTCTGGTATTGGTACGCCAAACCCAGTCCAGATATAGATAATGCAGAGGAGAATATTCCCCGCCAGAGAGAAGCCGAAGCCAACTGGACTGTCTTGAGCCGGATTGTCGGGGCGTGCAGGAAGGAGAAATTGCTCCAGGTCTGGGATCGAGACTTAGCAAATGGCCAATGAAATAGTGAGCACGGAGCAGGCATGTTGGAGGATCGTGGAAGCTTGTGCCGCTCGCTGGCAGGTCGAGCAAGTCTTAAGTTATGGCAAAAGTGAGTTGGGGATCGAGATTATACGAGTCAAGCAATGGGAGGTCAGGCGGTAACTCTTAGCCATCGTTAGTCTAGTTTATGCTTTTCGGATTGGTTTATTAGGTGATAGCACCGGCTCGCTATTGAAGCTGGTCTTAGCCTGGGCTCATCGGACTGGTCGTCAAGCTCAGTCGGCCTGGCGGCCTTTATATCGTCCAAGAATGGCTTTAGCAGCTCTCTGGCAAAGATACACCCCGAACTTCCAGGATTTCCCTTGAAAATTCGGGGCGTGTCATATTATTGGAAATAATTTTTTATAGAATCGAATTCCGAAGGCAGTAAGGCCAGAATTATGGGGACTCCATTCAATAAAAAGGACGCAATTTTGGAATTGCTAACGGCCGAGCCGGGATTGGAGAAATTCACCCAGAGTGCCAGGAGGGCGGCAATGAAAAAAGCTCCCAGAACTATTCCCAAAATCGCTCCACCCAGACGGTTAATCCAACCCAGCATGATAACGGAAACCAGTTTGGTAAGAATGATTCCAAGGATGGCAGCCAGAATCGTAATTGCTAAGAAAATAATAGCGTAGGCCGCGATGAGACTGGCACTCTCATTAGAAATAAAACTTAAATGCCCCGATAAAGTGACATAATATTTGCCTGCCAGAATGATACCCACGATCAGACCGATCAGAGAAAAGAGGGACTTAATCAGTCCACTGACGATTCCTGATATTGCAAAGATCAAGAATAAGATAATAATAACAATATCCAACCAGTTCATAGTGCTATTATCTTACACCCAATAGATAACCTACTTCAAGAGGCGTTATTCTTGTGTTGATGTTATACGATAATGTCAGTGGCGTTATTCTTAATGTTCAATCTTCGATGTTAATTAATCGTTATTGTGAGCTCCTGGGATACCCGTAGCAATCTTCCCGAACTAAACATTATTGAAGATTGAGCATAACCTGATTATCGGTAAATTTATTTTGATTTGTGAGAATCATTTTCCGGCTGGGGCAGGTTGTTGTGGTCACGCAGGGGAATCTCTTTTGTAAAACAGGCAAAACCCGTAGCTATGAGGCCGAAAGCCACGGCAATCAGAAAAACCAGGGAAATAGAGGATGAGAGCGCCAGGCGTAGAGCGTGCAGCACCTCCTGAACCATAGCTTCAGCCTGAGATCCAGCTTGTCCGATCAAAGCCTGCAATTGAGGCAAAGCTCCGGAATTTACCAGAGCCTGGGGGTTTTGAGAGATCTCGGAGAGCTTTTCCGGAGAAACCACAGCTTGGATATCCGCCGGCACCTGGCTGATAAATTCCATAGCGAAGCGATTATTCAGAATGGACCCCATAATCGCCAAGCCGACCGCCCCGCCGATCGACCGGAAGAAAGGACCGGAAGAGGTAGCTACTCCCAGCATTTTGCGGGGAACCGCATTCTGCAAAGCCACGGTATAAATAGGGAATCCGGATCCTAAGCCAAAAGCGGCAATAGTGGACCAGACGACTATATAAAGATAGCTCGTATTAACATCAATGCGAGACAGCAAAAGGATGCCGACGCAGGCCAGGGCGTTTCCGGCGGCTCCTAAGATGCGATAATGTCCCTTGATCAAACTCAGAACCTGTCCAGCCAGCATAGCCCCGGCCAGCATGCCCAGGCTCATAGGTATCATGTAATTACCGCTCATGGTGGCCGATGCTCCCAAGACGCCCTGGAAAAAAAGTGGTAAAAAGGTAATGACGCTAAACTGGCCCATGGAGCCGATGAACTGGATAATATTGACATTGATGATGATGGCATTGGTAAAAAGCTCTTTGGGTAAAATTGGCTCGGCCGCATGTCTTTCGACCTGAATCAACAGGATAAGCATGGTCGCGGCGAAAGCGAAAAGTCCGATAATATAGGCTGATCCCCAGGGATACATGGAGCCGCCATAAGTCAGTGCGAGCATTAAAGGAACGACCGTCAAGACCAGCAAGGTCACTCCCCAGTAATCGATGCGGTGCTTTCGTTTGTCCGGCTGGATATCAGGGAAGAAACAGATGAAAAGAATAAGAATCAATACTCCCAAAGGTACATTGATAAAAAAGACCCAATGCCAGGAAAGGGCATCCGTCAGGAAACCGCCCAGGGTGGGCCCCAACACGGAAGAGAGGCCGAAGACGGAGGACATATAGCCCTGATATTTTACGAGCTGGGTTGGGGGGAAGATATCCGCGATAATGGTAAAAGCGTTGATCGAGATCATGCCTGAACCAATACCCTGAAGACCGCGAAAAATGATAATTTGCAGCATATTTTGACTAAAACCACAAGCCAAGGAGGCCAGGGTAAAAAGGGAAACACCAATGATAAAGAAAATTTTACGGCCGAACATATCGGTAAGCTTGCCTGTAACCGGAGTGGCAATGGCAGAGGTGATGATATAAATAGTAGTGACCCACGTATATTGGCTAAATCCCCCCAAGTCGGTGATGATGCGCGGCATGGCGGTACCTACTACAGTCTGGTCCAGGGAGCTCAGAAAGAGCGCCAGCATGGTGCCGACCATGACGGTGATAACCTGTTTTTTCGGCAGAGAATAAGCGTAATTAGATTTGGTATTTGCTTCCAAATATTTACTCTGATTTTTCACTGTATCTACTCCAGAGCTTGATGAATCTCTCAAATTGGCAATTGTGATTGAAAGCTCTGTTATCTGGGCTCCGAAGTAGTAAGAAGTATTAAAATTGCAATACTAAAATCGGAAGATTATTAATTATAGCCTAATAGTTAATAGACTTAACTATTATATAGGCATGTTAAATTCTCGTCAAGGACTATTGTCACTAATTTGAGCAGACGAAAATGGGATTAATCGGTACAATACCGATTACCAAATAAAAATTTAAGAGATAGACCTGGATTCAACCGCACCGGCAGTTATCGATGTGTTTGAATATCCGCCAATATTTTAGCCCCCCAATTCCCGAGCTTTCCGATAAGCAGCCTGGACGGCCTGAGCTACCAGATCATTAAACCCGCCTTTTTCAAAAGCAGCAATAGCCTCGGCAGTAGTCCCTCCGGGAGAAGTAACTGCGCGGCGGAGGTCTTGCGGAGTCCGGCCTGAATTACGCAGCAAGTGACTGGCTCCCAGCAAGGTCTGCATGACCAGCTTTGAAGCTAATTCCGGGGTAAAGCCGAGTTTAACAGCCGCTTCGGTGAAGGCTTCGACGAAGAGAAAAACATAAGCCGGGCCACTGCCGCTGACAGCCGTGGCCATGTCCAGGTATTTCTCATCATCGACGTAGACTTCCGTGCCCATACCCCCCAGAATGGAGGCTGCCCAGCGTTTTTGCTGAGCTTTTACCTGGGAGGTGGCGGTCCAAACCGTGATTCCCTCGCTGATCTGAGCTGGAGTATTAGGCATAGAGCGGACGATACAACTATGATCTAATCCGGAAATAAGGGTAGAAATGCTTTTCCCGGCAACTATGGAGATTATCAATTGGTCCGGTTGAATCCGGCCTTTCAATTCGGCCATGACCTCAGCCAGTACCTTAGGTTTGACGGCCAGAACCAGAATGTCTTTGTTAGAGATGGCCTGAAGATTCTGATCCGTAGTCGACACTTTGAATTTAGATTGCAGATAAGTCCGCCGGGCTTCGGCAATATCACTCACGGTAACCTCTTCCGGTGAAGCTATTTGATTGGCCAGCACGGCTGCCAGAATAGCTTCCGCCATATTGCCGCCACCGATAAAAGCAATTTTCATGGTAAACTCCTTTTTAATTCAATAACCAAGAGACAATAACCAAATGGGAAAACCCTAAATTCTAATCTCTAAATAAATTCCACTATTTAAAGAACCAATAACCAAGTAAAACTCAAAGAATAAATCTCAAAAAACAAAACTGCAAGGTAAAAGTAAAAATTAGTATTTCGAGTCGGGTAAAGCGCTGAAGAGTTTGAGAAGGAGTAAGGGCAAATACACGAAAAGACGGCAAGGATTCATTTTCGATCTCCAAAGATAGCCCGGCCGATCCGGACCAGGGTAGCCCCTTCCTCAATAGCGACTTCAAAATCAGCGGTCATCCCCATCGAAAGGTGCTCC
>Ga0153915_10002582_pt1 | contig 16490 bp, 15 predicted proteins | sample Opewatmetagenome_2_FD_107003 | JGI IMG/M metagenome (GOLD analysis project Ga0153915, IMG submission 107003) | Freshwater wetland microbial communities from Ohio, USA - Open water 3 Core 3 Depth 3 metaG | ecosystem: Environmental > Aquatic > Freshwater > Wetlands | place: USA: Ohio, Lake Erie...
CGATGCCCGAGGAACTCGGCATCCCGATGGTCTTCGCGTACTCGGACATCGCCGCGATAGCCATGCCGTAGTTCTTCTCGTCTTGAGTCGCGCCCGCGCCAGAGCCCGTGATCATCGGGTTCATCGGTGCGGTGTGGAGGATGTCGCTCACCGAGAAGTACGCGCCAACGGCGGTGTTGGCGGTTGTGATGTTGGCCGCCGTGATGCCCCCGGTCATGTGGTGTACGCGCTCATGCGCCATCGACGTGAGCGGCGTCACGTGGATGCCCGTGGTCGCCACGCCCGGCGCGATCGTCGGGATGGCGGCGGCCATCACGTCCCCGGCCTGCGGCTCTCGGCGTGCATTTCGAGGAACCTCACGCGGTTCCCGCGCCACCACCCGCGACGCCGGACGGCTCGCCTCGCGGCGCTCCTTCCCCTGCGCACGGCAGGGGCACGTGCATCCGCCAAGAGCTAACCGAGGTGAACTCGGGTCCCTTGGCTCAGGGCCAATGACCCTCGGTGTCCACGACGTGCAAGACCCGCGGATACCGCGGGGTTGGCCATCGCCTTCGCGTGAAGTCAGGGGTTCCGCCGCATTCGCGCCGCAGAGTTGCCGCGAATCTGCGGCGGCAAGACTGAACGGCCGCGGAGCGCTCAGATTTCTCCGAGCAACTCCGCGGCCTTCTAAGTCGGGGAGACAGGATTTGAACCTGCGACCCCTTGGTCCCGAACCAAGTGCTCTACCAGGCTGAGCCACTCCCCGATGAACTTGGCGTTGCCGGCGCGCGCGGCTTCGGGACCCGCGCGCACCGCAAGGTCGCGTATCTACTGGACGCCGGAGGGGGTGTCAAGGAGGTCCGCCGGCCCTGCGCCCGGCGTCAGCGGGCGCACGCCGCCTCGACCTCCTGCACCGCCTTCGGCACCATCCACGTCAGGTTCTCGCCGCCCGCAGCGGTGACGAGGACGTCGTCCTCGATGCGGATGCCGACGCCGCGCATCTCGGCGGGCGCCTTCTCGTCGTCCTGGGCCACGTAGATCCCGGGCTCGATGGTCAGCACCATCCCCGGCTCGAGCGACCGCGACTTCCCGTCCACGTAGTAGGCCCCGACGTCGTGGACGTCCATGCCGAGCCAGTGGCTGGTGCGGTGCATGTAGTAGCGCTTGTACGAGTCGTCGGACACGCGCTCGTCGGCGCTCCCCTCGAGCAGGCCGAGCCTGAGGAGCCCCTCGGTGAGGTGCCGCACCACCTTCTCGTGGATGCCGTCCACCGTCGCGCCGGGCTTCACCTCGCCGATGCCGAGCAGGTTCGCCTCGAGCACGAGGTCGTAGAGCTTGCGCTGCCCGGGCGTGAACTGGCCAGACACCGGGAAGGTCCGCGTCACGTCGGCCGTGTACATCCGGAACTCGCCGCCCGCGTCCACGAGGCACACGTCGCCCTCGTGCAGCACCGCGTCCCCCGCCCGGTAGTGGAGGATGCAGCTGTTCGGGCCGGCGGCCACGATGGTCCCGTAGCCGGGGCCGCTGCCGCCGCGCCGCCGGAAGGCGTACTCGATCTCCGACTGCACCTGGTACTCGCGCGCCCCCGGCCGGCCGTCGCGCATGGCGGCGAGGTGGGCCTCGGCCGTCAGCTCGGCGGCGCGCCTCAGCCGCTCCACCTCGTGCGGCGACTTCACGATGCGCATCTCGTGGAGGATCGTCCCCGGGTCGGCGACCACAGCGGGCGCCCGGACGCCGGTGCGCGCCTTCGCCCGCAGCCCGTTCAGCAGGCGCGCCACCCGCTCGTCCCACTCCGGCTCGGAACCGAGCCGGTACCACAGCGGGCCGGGGTGGTCGAGCAGCTCGGCGAGCTTCGACTCCATCTCCGCGACGGGGAAGGCCTCGTCGGCGCCGTACGCCGCCTTGGCGCCGTCCACGCCGGCGCGCCTGCCGGTCCAGATCTCCTTCTCCTTGTCCCGCGGCCGCACGAACATGACGAAGCGCGGCTTGCCCTTGGGCGGGTCGGCGAAGAAGAGCGCGCAGCCCTGCGGCTCGTCGAAGCCGGTGACCCAGAAGTAGTCGGAGTCCTGCCGGAACAGGTACTCGTTGTCGGCGTTGCGGAGCTTCTCGTCGGCCGCTGGCAGGAGCATCACGCCGCCGCCGTGCTTGCGCATCTCGGCGGCGATGGCCTCGCGGCGGTCGGCGTGGCGCTTGGGGTCGTAGGGCATGGAACGGGAGGTATAACCCGCCGGCGCGTTTTCGGCGCAGGCTTCAGCGTCCGGGCATGGGAACGCCGCACCACGCCTCGAAGGCCGCCCGCTGCGCCGTCGCCGGCTCGGCGACGGGCTCGAGCCAGAGCGCATCCTCGGGCGCTTCTCCGAGCGGCACCTCCACCTCGACGAGCTCGTCGGCCCGGAACACGGCGAGGCGGAGCTTGCCGCCCGGCCCGCGTTCCCGCAGCCGGTCCCACAGGCCGGCCCGGTCGAGCCGGAAGCCCGACTCGGCCACGATCTCGTCCCCGGCGTACAGGCCGGCGCGCCAGGCCGGGCCGCCCTCCCGCACCGACGCCACCGAGAGCTTCCCGCCCGCCGAGAATTCCGCGCCGAGCCAGCCGGCCGCGGGATCGTCGCCGTTCGGCCGCGGCGGCGTCCCGCCCTTGTCGTCGAGCGCCTGCGACGGGCGCCGCCGCAGCGCGAGCCCCACGAGGCCGAGGTCTTGCTCGAGGTCGAGCGGCTCGGTGCCGCGAACGTGGCGGTCGAAGAAGGCCCGTGCCTCCCCCTCTCCAAGCATCCCGGCCGCCGCCCGCTCGACGCCGTCCTCGGGCAGCCCGCTCTCGGCGTGCCGCTCGACGAGGAGCCGGACGAGGTCGTCGAGCGACCTCCCCACCCGCCGGAGCGCGAGGTCGAGCGCCAGGGCCACGAGCTCCCCCTTCCGGTAGTAGGACACCGCGCTGTTCGGCGCGTTCTCGTCGGGCCGGTAGTACTTCACCCAGGCGGTGAGGCTCGCCTCCTCGAGGCTCATCTTGCGCGCACCGGGCGTGCGCGCGAGCGCCGACAGCTCCTCGCCGAGGTGCTTCAGGTACCGCTTCGGGTCCCCCACCCCGGAGCGGACGAGCGCCAGCCGGTCGTAGTAGCTCGTCACCCCCTCGAACCACCACAGGAGCCGCGTGTACTGCTCGCGGGCGTAATCGTACGGCAGGAGGGCCGCCGGCCGCAGCCGCTTGACGTTCCACAGGTGGAAGTACTCGTGGGCGGCGAGCGCCACCGTCTCCTCGTGGGCCTCGCGCGGGAAGAAGCCCATGCGGTGGACGTTGAGCGTCGTGCTCCGCGCGTGCTCCAGCCCGCCGCGCCGCTTCTCGGTGAGGTGCACGATGAAGAGGTAGCGCGCGAGCGGCAGCCCGCCCATGAGCTCCCCGAAGGTCTCCACCACCCGGCGCAGGTCGTCGGCGAAGCGCGGCGGATCCACGTTGCCGCGCCCCACGATGGCGACGTCGTGCCGCTTGCCGAGCGCGGTGAAGCTCGCGACCTCGTGGGTGCCGACCTCCACCGGCGAGTCCACGAGCTCGTCGTAGTCCCGGGCCGTGAAACGGTGCGGGCCACCGTCGAGCGCGGTCGCCACCTGCCAGTCCGGGGGCGGGATGACCGCGAGGGTGCACGGCTCGCGCTCCCGCCCCTCTGCGTACAGGAAGACGTTCGCGCCGTTGAAGTAGCCGTGCCGCCCGTCGAGGTGGCTCGTCCGCACGGTGAAGTCGTTCGCGTACACGCGGTAGCGGACGAGGAGGCGGGCCGCCCCGCCCGCGACGATCCGGAAGCGGTGCTTGTCGAGCCGTGCGACCGGCAGGCGGCGCTCCACCCGCCCCTCGACGGCGAAGGCGGCGAGCCCCTCGAGGTGGCGCGCGAACTCGCGGACGAGGTAGCTGCCGGGAGTCCACACCGGCAGGGAGAGGACCGCCGCCGGCCCCGGCCGGTCGAGCGTCGCCTCGACCTCGAACAGGTGGGAGTGGGGCTCGTGCATCGACACCCGGTAGTCCATGGCGCGGCGATGCTAGCACCGCTTCCGGGTCGCCGTGGAGGCGGTCGCATTCGGGGTCGAGACCGGGCCGGCGGCGCGGTAGTCTAGGCGGGTGGATCCCTATGGCCTGCGCCGCGTCGTCTCCCCGCGGGGCGTCCTGCCCCAGCGGGCCGACGTGCTCGACCCCGGCCTCCCCCTCGGCGAGGACGAGCTGTCGATCGCGGTCGAGGCCCTCAACGTGGACGCGGCGAGCTTCCGGCAGATCGAGTCCGCGGTCGGCCGCGACCCGGCGCGCATCGTCGCCGAGGTGATGGCCATCGTCCGGCGGCGCGGCAAGATGCACAATCCGGTCACCGGCTCGGGCGGCATGCTCATCGGGCGGGTGAAGGAGGTGGGGCCGCGCCACCCCGCAGCCGGGACGCTGCGCCCGGGCGACCGCGTGGCGACGCTCGTCTCGCTCACCCTCACGCCGCTGCGGCTCGCCGCCGTTCGCGCCGTGCGCCCCGAGATCGACCGGGTGGAGTGCGAGGGCGAGGCCGTCCTCTTCGCGACGGGGCTGTGGGCGAGGCTCCCGGAGGACCTCCCCGAGACGCTGGCCCTCGCCGCGCTCGACGTCTGCGGCGCGCCCGCCCTGGTCGCCCGCCACGCACGGCCGGGCCAGCGCGTCCTCGTCCTCGGAGCGGGCAAGTCCGGGGCGCTCGTCTGCGCCCAGGCGAAGGAGAGCCTGCGGGGAACGGGCGAGGTGGTGGCGGCCGACCGCTCGGAGGAGGCGCTCGCGGCCCTCGCCGGCATCGGCGTCTGCGACCGGACCGTGGCGCTCGACGCGACCGACGCGGTCGGCGCCCTCGGACGGCTCGCCGCGGCCGGCGCCCCCTTCGACCTCGTCGTGAACTGCGCCAGCGTCGCCGGCACCGAGATGGCGTCGATCCTGCCCGTGAAGGATGGAGGGACGGTGCTCTTCTTCTCGATGGCGACGAGCTTCACCGCCGCGGCGCTCGGCGCCGAGGGCGTCGGCAAGGACGCGACCCTCCTCGTCGGCAACGGCTACGTCCCCGGCCACGCCGACCTGACGCTCGGCCTCCTGCGCCGCCACCCGAAGCTGCGCGCCCTCTTCGAGCGCAAGTACGCGCGCTAGGGGCCGCCGCCGGCCGCGAGCCGCGCCGCCCAGCCGGCCAGCTCCTCGGCGTTCACGTCGGCGACGAGCGCGTATCCCAGGCCGCCGGCCTTCCACAGGAAGACGTTGAACCCGCGCTCCGACCCCTCCGAGACCTCGGCGGGGCCGAGCCGCCGGGTCGGCGGCGGCCAGGCGAGCCCCTCCGCCCGGAACACGAGGAGCGTGACCACGTGCTTTCGGAGCGCGTACTCGAGGCACGCCGCCTTGCGGTCCTGGAAGTAGCCCACCGATCCCCCTTGCAGGCGGAGGTCCTCGCCCTCCAGCACCGGGACCACCGGCGCGAAGTCGAGCTTGCCCTCGAACCAGGGCTTCACCTGGTGCATGCCGCCACTCTGGATCTCGAGGGGCTGCGCGCGCGCGAGCTGGCGCAGGTGGTCGTTCACGGCCTCTCCCGCGAGCGCCGCGAGCGCGCCCGCGTCGCGGACCTGGGCCCGCTCGAAGAGCAGCCCGAGCGAGAGCGCCGCGAAGCCGGCGGCGAGCGCCGGCGCGAGGAAGTGCGGCCACCGCCGCGATTCCGCCGGGACGCGCGCCGGCACCGGCGCGGCGAGCAGGCCGAGCCGGCGCGTCAGCGCGCGGGGGGCACCGTACCGTGGCCGGCGCTCCATCACCTCGTCGAGGACCCTCTCCGCCGCGTTGGCCCGGGCGCATTCCGGGCAGCCGGCGACATGGGCGCGCACCTCGTCCCGGCTCGCCGCGGAGAGCCGCTTCGCCCGGAGGTCGTGGAGAAGGTTTCGAACGTCCTGGCAATCCATGGCTCTCCCTACCTGGCGTAGTCCGCCAGCCTCCGCCGGAGCTCCGCGCGGGCGCGCGCCAGCCGCGACTTGACCGTGCCCACCGCGCACCCCATCACCTCCGCCACCTCGACCTCGGTGAGCCCCTCGAGGTCCAGCAGGACGACCGTCCGCGCGTCCTCGGACAGCGACAGGAGCGCCTCCTCGATCTCCCCGGCCACGAGCCGGCGCATGCGCTCCAGCTCGAAATCGTCGCGGAGCCAGGGGTCGTCGCTCGGCCCCTGCGCCTCCGGGTCCACCGTGTCGTAGCCGCCCTGGGTGGGGTTGCGGCGCCCCTGGCGGTACTCGCCGGCGAAGGCATTGCGCAGGATCGCGAGGAGCCAGGCCTTGAGGTTCGATCCCGGGGTGAACTGGTCCCAGGCGCGAATGGCACGCGCATAGGTCTCCTGGACGAGGTCCTCGGCGCCGGCCGCGTTCCGGGTGAGATACCGAGCCAGGTTGTAGAGCGCGTCCGCATGGACGAGCGCCTCGCGGGCCAGGTCCGACCCCGGAACCGCCTGCGTCGGCTCGCTCGCCATGGACCTCACTCTGGTCTCGCTTCCGGCTCACGTCCACCACCTGCGGGGTTGCCCCCACCGGGCGCGCCGCGGCGCCTCCAACCATCCAACGCCACCCGGGGCGAAAGGTTCCCTGGCGGGGCGGATGGAACGATCCGCGCCAGCCGGCGTTGGCTCGGCAGGAGGTGTACAAGCCATGTCGAAGCACATCGATCGCAGGCAGTTCCTCCGCATCGCCGGCACCTCGCTGGGCGTCGGGGCCCTCTACAGCGTGATGCCGGGCTGTGCCACGACCGGCGAGGCGGGCGAGACGGCGAGGCGGCTCGCCCTCGGCAACGGCGAGCGCGTCACCCCATTCTCCTTCGTCCAGCTGAGCGATACCCACGTCGGGTTCAAGGGCCCGCCCAACCCGACGGGCACCGCGGCCTTCGAGCGCGCCGTGGAGGTCGTGAACCGCCTCCCCGAGACGCCGGACCTCGTCCTCTTCACGGGCGACCTCTCGCACGACAGCGAGGACCCGGCCGAGCACGCCGCGCGCATGCGCCGGTTCAAGGAGATCGCCGGACGGCTGAAGGTGCCGGTCGTGAAGACCATCCCCGGCGAGCACGACGCCGGCCTCGACGGGGGCGTGCTCTACCGGGAGGCGTTCGGGGAGACCTCGTACTCCTTCGACCACCGCGGCGTCCACTTCGTGGCGCTCGACAACGTCTCGCGCGCCAAGCCCGAGGTCGGGCCGGAGCGCATCGCCTGGCTCAAGCGGGACCTCGCCCGCTTTCCCGCGACGGCGCCCGTCGTCGTCTTCACTCACCGCCCGCTCTTCGATCTCAAGCCCGAGTGGGAGTGGTTCACGCGCGATGGCGACGAGGTGATGAACGTCCTCGCGCCCTTCGAAAACGTCACCGTCCTGTACGGCCACATCCACCGCGAGGACGCCCACGTCGAGCCGCACGTGCGCCACTACGCCGCCCGCTCGCTCGTCTTCGCCTTCCCGGATCCGGACAAGGTGGCCGACAAGAAGCCCCTCCCCTTCGACAAGGACCACCCGTTCAAGAACCTCGGGCTCCGCGTGGTGCACGGCGGCCCCGGCGTCGCGCCGGCGCCCCTCGCGCTCGGCATCGACGAGGTCGAGCTGGCGCTGCAGGAGCGCTCCGGCACCGAGGGGTTCCAGCAGATCCTGAGGCCGTCATCGCTCTAGGAATCGAGCCAAGGAGAAACCGCCATGAGCACGCCGTTCCAGAAGTGGTCCTGCATCGCGTTCGCCGCCGCCGCCCTGCTCGGGGGCGCGCCGCGAGCCCGGGCCGGAGAGGCCCGTGTCATCGACATCGCGGCGAAGCGCTTCGAGTTCAGCCCGCGCGAGCTGGTGCTGAAGCGGGGCGAGAAGGTGACGCTGCGCCTGAGGAGCGGGGACGTCACCCACGGCTTCTACCAGAAGGCCCTCGGCATCGACACCACCATCGAGCCCGGCAAGACCACCGAGGTGACGCTCACGCCGGAGAAGGCGGGCCGCTACCTGACCATCTGCGACCACTTCTGCGGCTCGGGACACGGCGGCATGAGCATGACGATCCTCGTCGAGGAGCCGGGGGCGAAGGAGGCGTCGCGATGACCCGTGGCGCGCGGCTCGTCGCGAGCGTGCTGGCGCTCGCCGCGGCGCTGCCGTCCTGCAAGGCGACCCCGCCCGGCAGGCTGGAGCGGGCCATCGCCGCCCAGGTGAAGCGGCGCATCACGGTCGGCGGGAGGTCCGCAGTGAACCCGCTCGCCCCCACGGAGGAGAACCTCCGCGCCGGGCGGCGCGCCTTCTCGGCGTACTGCTTCGTCTGCCACGGCCTCGACGGCCAGAACACCGGCGTCCCCTTCGCCGAGGCGATGTCGCCGCCGGTGCCGCGTCTCTCCTCCCCCGAGGTGCAGGCCTACTCCGACGGCCAGCTCAGGTGGGTCGTCGAGAACGGCCTCTACCCCTCCGGCATGCCGGCGTCGCGAGGGATCCTGAACGACGAGGAGATGTGGAGCATCGTCCTCTGGCTGCGCCACCTGCCCCCCGCCGGAAGCCTCGGTGAGCCGGCGGTGTACGCCGGCGCCGAGGCCGGGCGGTGAGCGAAGCGCGCTACTTGAGGGCGGTTGCGCAGTAGGTCGGGCCGAGCGGCCCCGGACACTGCGCCGTCTGCGCGAACTGGTCGGCCTGCCCGAAGTCCTTCACGGTGTCGGGGAAGTCCACGCCATAGTGGAAGCCGGTCTTGCCGAGGGTGTACCAGGGGTAGATGCAGAATGGCCCGCCGTAGGCCGGGCAGTACGCGTTCACCTCGGCCTTGCCACCGAAGTCGCTCACCGTCGCCCAGCTCTTCGCCTTCGATCCATCGCCGAAGGCCACCGAGCGGATCTGGACGGGAGAGGTGCCCGCCCAGGCCGGGGCGTCGTAGGAGTAGCAGAAGGTCTGGCCCGGCAGGCAGAACTGGTCCGCCGGGTTCGTGAACGGGGAGGTATGGCCGATCTCCCAGACGAAGGAGTTGGGCGTGTCGTAGACCGCGCCCCAGGCGAGTGCGTTGCCGACGGTCTGGGCGTCGAAGGCGGGCATGAGCGGCCCGTCGCTCTTCGAGTCGAGGACGATGGTCCCCGAGCCACCGGAGGTGAGGTCGGTGACGGTGACGTGGAAGCCGTCCTGCTCGGGCGTCACGTACCAGTGCACGGTGACCGTGTCGCCCGCGTACATGACGAGCGGATTCGCGGGGCCGGTGCCGTCGGTGAGCATGGCGTTGAAGGCCGCGCTCTCGTGGAACACGCCGGGCTGACCCGTCCTCGTGAGCTTCCACACCGGCGAGCAGGCCGTGTAGGTGTCGGGGGCGTACGAGACGTTGAAACCGCCGTTGGGCGTGCAGTTGTTCACGAGCGAGTCGGGGTAGAACTGCAGCTCCACGAAGGCCTGCCCGAAGAGGCTGTTCGGGTCGGTGACGGTCCCGCCGAACCAGAAGGTGGGGCCGGTGGCCGACACGGGGAAGGCGCCGTCGGCCGGGAGCACCACCGTCCACGTCAGGTCGCGCGCCGACCCGGGCGCGCTCGACACCGGGTCGAGCTCGGGCTCGTCGTGGCCGGTACAGCCGGCGTCGTACCTCACCTCGAAGACGCCCTCGATGTAGAGCGGCCGGTGCGCGATGCAGCCCGAGCCGTTGGCCCATGCGGGCCGCGCCGCGAGAGAGCCCGCGCCAGCGAGCGCGAGCAGCGCCGAGACACGGGCCACGCTCCAGGTGAGCGACCCCTTCACCACGACTGTCTCGAACATGAAGTCCTCCTTGCTTGCCCTCCGCAGCCCGGGGAGCTACCCCCGCCTCGCAACAGCTGCGATCCCCAGGGGGGTCGACCCCCCTTCGGTGCGCAGGAGCGGGACTGGCTCTCGAGGTCGTCATCGGCAGCCCTGCTTCGTGCAGAATCCCCGCGGGGCCGCCAGGAGTGCGCGGAGGGGAGGGTCCTTTGGCCGCCCGGGCGCCGCCCGCGCCTCCGCGTTAACCTTCAGCCGCACGGCGGACGAGACCGCCGGGCGAGGAGAAGCCCCATGCCGAAGTGGACGTTCGAGCCCGGGCACACCGCGGCTGGCTTCGCGGCACGGCACATGATGGTGACCTGGGTCCGGGGGCACTTCAAGAACGTGAGGGGCACGCTCGAGTTCGACCTGGCCGACCCGAAGCGCTCGTCGGTCGAGGTGGAGATCGACGCCGCCGGGATCTGGACGGGCGAGCCGCAGCGCGACGAGCACCTCCGCAGCGCCGACTTCCTCGACGTGGCCCGGTACCCGAAGGTCACCTTCCGGGGGGCCGAGGTGGAGGTGCTCGGCTGCCACGACTTCGCGGTGACGGGCGAGCTCACCATCCGCGGCACGGCGCGCCCGGCAACGCTCCGGGTCCGCTACCTCGGCCAGTGGTCCACGCCCTGGTGGGAGGACGGGGTGGACAAGGGGCCCAAGGTCCGCGCCGGCTTCACCGCCGAGACGATCATCGATCGGCAGGCCTTCGGCGTGAGCTGGAACTCGCCGCTCGAGAAGGGAGGGATGGTGGTCGGCCCCGACGTGCACGTCACGATCGACGCGGAGGCCGTCCTCGACGGGTGACCGCGCTCCCCCGCCGCGCGACTTTCCATTTCCGTTCAGTGAGCTGCGGCGCCGCCTCCCCGGCGGCGTTCTCGTCGATCCGGTGCAGATCGACTCTCTTCGCGTAGTATCAATGGCTTGGGGCCCTGGCGGAACTGGTAGACGCAGCGGACTTAAAATCCGCGTCCTCGCGAGAGGAGTCCCGGTTCGAGTCCGGGGGGCCCCACTGGCAGATGGACTTCGAGAGCGTCACCGTCACCGGCGCCACCGGGCACCTCGGCAACGTGCTCGTGCGCGAGCTGGTCCGGCGCGGCAAGCGCGTGCGGGCCCTGGTCCTGCCGGACGACGACGCCCGCTCGCTGGTCGGGCTGCCGGTGGAGACCGCCCGAGGCGACGTGACCCTCCCGGCCTCGCTGCCGCCCGCCTTCCGCGGCGCGGAGGTGGTCTTCCACCTCGCCGGCGTCGTCAGCATCAGCTCCCTCGACGACGACCGCGTGCTCGCCGTGAACGCGGGCGGCACCCGCAACGTCGTCGCCGCGTGCCGCGAGGCCGGCGTGCGGCGGCTCGTCCACACGGGCTCGGTCCACTCCCTCGTCGAGCCCGGTCCCGGCGAGGTGCTCGACGAGTCGGCGGGCTTCGACCCCTCCCGCTCCGTCGGCGCCTATGGCCGGTCCAAGGCCGAGGGCGCGCTCGCCGTGGCCGAGGCCGCCCGCTCGGGCCTCGACGCGGTGCTCGTCCTCCCCGTCGCCGTGATCGGCCCCTTCGACTACCGGCTCTCCGAGATGGGGAAGCTCATCGCCCTCTTCGCCCGGCGGCTCCTCCCCGCCATCGTGGACGGGGGCTACGACTTCGTGGACGTGAGGGACGTCGCCCTGGGGCAGCTCTCCGCCTGCGAGCGCGGACGGAGCGGCGAGAGCTACCTCCTCACCGCCGGTTACTTGAAAGTCCGCGAGCTCGTGCGCCTCCTCGCCGCCGCCGCGGGGCGCCGTCCACCGCGGCTCGCCATCCCGCTCCCGGCCGCGGCGGCCCTCGCGCGCCTCGCCCCGGCCTTCGAGCGGCTCACCGGCAAGCGGTCGCTGCTCACGCCCTACTCCGCCCACACCCTGGCGATGCCATTCCGGATCGACGGCCGCAAGGCGCGCGAGGAGCTGGGCTTCGTCCCGAGGCCGCTCGACCGCTCGCTCGCCGACGCCTGGCGGTGGATGACGTGCGACCCCGACAGCCCGCTCCGGAGGCGGGCCTCCCGCGGCCCCGGCGACCGGAGGAGCGGTAGCCGCTAGTTCAGGAACTCGGGCTCCTCGACCTCGGCGCCCTCGATGGGCCGGCGGCTCGAGTAGCCCTCGTCCACGGCGTGCCAGTGGGTGACGCCCGGCTCGCCGAACTGCCAGCAGAGGAAGACGGGGTCGGTCCCCTGCATGCTGAAGAAGTCCACGAGCCCCATGTCCAGGTCCTTCACCAGGCACCCGAGCGCGTTGACGCGCTCCACGGCGGCGGTGATCTCGGCGGCCACGCGGCGCAGCCGCTCGGCCTCGGCCTCGCGCCCCCGGGCCGGCTGCTTCCCCTTCTGTAGAATTTCCACCGCCGCCTCGGCGCCGCCCACCGACTCGATGAGGGGCGTGAGCTCCGCGCGCAGGCGCGCCACGCGCCCGAACTCCATCTGCAGCGTGGGGACGAGGGCGTTCGCCTCCTCCAGCGTGAACAGGCGCGGCGCCTCGCTCATGGCGGAAACCCTAGCATGGGCGTGTTATAAGCGGTCCCGCCGGAAGGACCAACCGCAATGCTCGAGACGGTCGCCAGGGGATTCAAGGCCGCCCGCAACAAGCTCAAGGGGCGCACCGAGATCACCACCGAGGTGGTGGACGAGGCGCTGCGCGAGGTCCGCGTGGCGCTCCTCGAGGCCGACGTCGCCTTCGAGGTGGTGAAGCGCTTCGTCGCCCGCGTCCGCGAGAAGGCGGTCGGCGAGGTGGTGGAGACGCGGGTCCGGACTGCCCGGGGAAAGCTCGCGGTCACGCCCCAGGACCACTTCGTCAAGATCTGCCACGACGAGCTCGAGGCCCTGATGGGCCCGGTGGACACCTCGCTCCGGATGAACGACCGCGGGCCGACCGGCATCATGGTGGTGGGCCTGCAGGGCTCGGGCAAGACCACCACCGCCGCCAAGCTCGCGAAGCGCCTCCTCGACGAGGGCAAGCGGCCCCTCCTCGTCGCCGCCGACCTGCAGCGCCCCGCCGCGGTCGAGCAGCTGCGGGCCCTGGGGGAGCGCCTGGGGGTGCCGGTCTACCACGAGCCCGGGCTCGCTCCGCCGGAGCTGTGCCGCCGCGCCGCCGACGCCGCCTTCGCGGAGAAGGCGAACGTCATCGTCTACGACACGGCCGGCCGGCTCGCCATCGACGACACCCTGATGGCGGAGCTGGAGCAGATCAAGGCCGCGGTGCGCCCGCAGAACGTCCTCCTCGTCTGCGACGCCATGATCGGCCAGGACGCCGTGAAGACCGCCGCCGAGTTCGACCGGCGCATCGGCATCGACGGCCTCATCCTGACGAAGCTCGACGGCGACGCCCGCGGCGGCGCCGCACTGTCCATCAAGGAGGTCACGGGCAGGCCCATCAAGTTCCTCGGCATGGGCGAGTCGCTCGACCGGCTGGAGGAGTTCCGCCCCGACGGGCTCGCGAGCCGCATCCTCGGCTTCGGCGACGTCGTCGGGCTCATGAAGGACTTCGAGCAGCACGTGGACGAGGAGAAGGCCGAGGAGGACGCGAAGAAGCTCCTCTCCGGCGACTTCACGCTCGACGACTTCGTGAACCAGATCCGGACCGTCCGGAAGATGGGACCGCTCTCCGAGCTGCTCGAGAAGTTCCCCATCTTCGGCGAGATGCCGGAGGGCTTCCAGGTGGACGACGCCCACCTCTCGCGCATCGTGGCCATGGTGGACTCCATGACCGCGTCCGAGCGGCAGCGCCCCGACTCGGTCGGCGACTCGCGCATCTCCCGCATCGCCCGCGGCTCGGGGCGCAGCGAGAAGGAGGTGAAGGGCCTCCTCAAGCAGTACCATCAGATGCGCGGCGTCATGAAGGCCGTGGGGAGCGCGCCAGGACTGCTCTCGCGCCTGCCGGGGCTGAAGCAGCTCGCCCAGCTCCGGCAGCTCCAGGGCAAGGGCATGGAGGACGTCCTCGGAGCCGACAGCGGCGCCGTGGAGGACCTGATGGGCGGCGGGACGAGCCCAGCGGAGCTGGCGGCCCGCCTCGGCGGCCTGCCCAAGGGGGTCCAGCCCCGCATGGCCGCGGGCGCCATGGCCCGCGCCCGGCTCATGGGCTACGCCCCCGAACCGGTGTCCACCGAGACCGATCGCGAGCGCGAGCGCCGGAAGAAGAAGCGAAAGCAGGAGCGCAAGGCCCGCAAGGATGCCCGGCGCCGCGGCAAGAAGCGCTGACGGCCTTCCGACCCGCAAAGGCCCTTGCGAGACGGCCCGGGAGCGTCCTCCCATGGAGGGTGAGGGAGGGACCCATGCGAGTCGTCGATCTGTCGGGGGAGCACGAGGCCCTCTACTTCGTCTGCCTCGAGGACTGGTCGGACGAGATGCGCGAGGCCGGTGACCACAAGGCGCGCTGGTACGCGCGCATGCGGGACAAGGGCCTGCGGGTCAAGCTCGCCGTGGACGACGGCGGCCGGGTGGGAGGGATGATCCAGTACCTGCCCATCGAGCACGCTCCCGCGGTGGGATTCGGCCTGTACTTCATCCTGTGCGTTTGGGTGCACGGCCACGAGCAGGGGCGCGGCGATTTCCGGGGCCAGGGCATGGGGACGGCGCTCCTCGAGGCCGCCGAGACCGACGCCCGGGAGCTGGGCGCCGACGGCATGGCCGCCTGGGGCCTCGCCATCCCCGTCTGGATGAGGGCCTCGTGGTTCCGCAGGCACGGGTACCGCGTGGCCGACCGGCGAGGCCTCTCGACGCTGGTCTGGAAACCCTTCCGGAGGGACGCCGTGGCGCCCCGCTGGCCGCCCAGGACGAGCAAGGTCCCGGAGCCGGCCCGCGGCAAGGTGGTCGTCACCGCCTGCCTGTCGGGCTGGTGCCCCGCCCAGAACCTGGCCTTCGAGCGCGCCCGGAAGGCCGCCGAACCGCTCGGCGACCGGGCGGAGCTCGCGGTCGTCGACACCAGCGACCGCGCCGAGATGCTGGCGTGGGGCCGCGACTACGCGCTGTTCGTCGATCGCAGGGAGGTCCCGACGGGGCCTCCGCCGTCGCGGGAGAAGCTCGCGAGGCTGATCGGGCGGCGGGCCGCCAGGCTCGGCGCCTGAGAGCCGGCCCCTCCGCGGCCCATGGTCTGGCGGCCGGCGCGGGACGCGCCCTGCCCTACCCGCCGCCCTTGCGCTTGCTCTTCTTCGGCACGACGAGGCCGCGCGAGAGCCGCCGCAGCACCTTCTTCAGCTGCCGCTTCTTGTACCGCTCGTGGCTCGACTCGCCGTCCTCGTTCTGGCGCGCCGTGGCCGCGTCCATCATCTGGAACTCCACGAGGGCGAACACGACCCTGCCGAGGTCCTCTCCCCCGGGCGGCGTCGGCGGCAGGAACTCGTCGATCCGCACCGGCAGGTCCACGACGAAGTTCAGCACCCGGAACTCCTTGGCGCTGAACTCGTTCACCGGGCTCCGCTCGCCGGCCTCGAGGTCGAGCGGCGACTGCAGCTCCGCCACCAGCTCCTCCGCCCGGGGGTGCTCGCCGATGACCTGGCGGAACTTGACCAGGTTGTTCTGGGCCTGCCCGGGCACCGCGTAGTTGAATGGGAAGAGGGAGTGGCCGAGGTGGTGGAGCACCGGCGCGATCTGGTCGCGGCGCTCGGTGATGATGCGGTAGCGCACCCGGTCGAAGACCTGGGCCGCCACCGTCTCCCGCTTGGCGAGCAGCTTGGTGACGAGCGAGGAGCGGGTCTTCACGTTGCCGTGGAACTCGGCGATGGGAAAGCCCGCCTCGACCATGCGGCGCCCCTCGGCCATGATGCGCCGGTCCACCTTCTCCGCCAGCTCCGCCTCGCGCACCGGGGCGCGGAAGAGCAGCTCCCGCGCCTCGAGGTGGTGGACGACGTGCATGCACTTCAGGGCCACGCAGGCGATGCGGCGATACCTGCGCGGCTCGGCGACGCCGCTCGCGAGCAGGAACAGATCGCGCAGGTCCGCCGGGCTCGCCACCGCGTCGGCCACCCGGTATCCGAAGGCCGAGCGCAGGTAGTCCACCGCCTGCGACAGGATGGCGCGCAGCCGCCGATCGTCGCGCGGATCGCGCAGGTCGAAGAGGTTCAGCGAGAGGAAGTGGTCCACCTCCGCCGCGTCCCGGAAGTGGAGGCGGCGCCAGTCCACGACCGATCCACCCCGGAGGACGAGCCGGAGCGCCTCGAGGTCTCCGAGCCCCATCTCGGAGACCGGCCGGTAGGCGAGACCTTCGCCCGCTGTTCTCTTCGCCTCGACGGCCAAATCGGCTCCTGGCAATCCCCCGGCCGAGGCCGGCGGTCAGAACTTGAAGGGGAACACCACTTCCTGGCCGCTGGAGCGCGACCGGGGGAAGCGGATGCCCTTCACCACGCCGACGAGGCACTGGGTGATCGGCTGCCCGTTGAACTCTGGGCTCAGGTTCTTCACCCCGGTGACGCCGCCATCCGGCCCGATGGTCCAGCGGAGCTTGAGCGTGCCGTGGGAGTCGGGGTTCTGGGCCTGCTGCTTCTCCAGGCACCCCTGCAGGCCGTCCATCTTGCTCGCCACGCCCTCCTGGATCTGGGCCTGCGAGACCTCGGCCGGTAGGTCGCTCCCCACGGCGGGCGGCACGTAGACGCTGCGCTTCTTCTGGCCGCCGCCCGAAAGCTCCCGCTCGAAGTCGCTCTCGGTGTCGCCGAAGTCGAGGAGCGGATCGCCACCCGACGCCTTGGCCTTCTTGGGCGGCGGCTCGGGCGCGGGCTCCGCCTGGGCCACGCGCTGCTTGCGCGCTGGCCTCTCGACG
>Ga0153915_10002583_pt1 | contig 16489 bp, 17 predicted proteins | sample Opewatmetagenome_2_FD_107003 | JGI IMG/M metagenome (GOLD analysis project Ga0153915, IMG submission 107003) | Freshwater wetland microbial communities from Ohio, USA - Open water 3 Core 3 Depth 3 metaG | ecosystem: Environmental > Aquatic > Freshwater > Wetlands | place: USA: Ohio, Lake Erie...
TCGAGGGCCTGGTACGTCGCCTCCGGGTTCTCGCTGGTCACGCGCTGGCTCCCTCGAATGCTGGTGAGCGCCTCAAGAACCGTCGCCGCCTCGATGCCATTTGCCCTGAGCACCCGCTGGGCATGGTTGCCGGCAGCATCCTCGATGATGGCAAGCAGAAGATGTTCCGTCGAGACGTATTCGTCGTGCATCCGCTCGGCCAGCGGGTGGGCGTCGGAGAGGATGCGGCTCGCCTCGCGCGACAGGGTCAGCTGTGCCCCGCCGCTCACCTTGGGAAGCTTCGCCAGCTCGGCCCGGGCAGCGGCCGCCACCGCAGCGGGGTCGCGGCCCATCTGCTCGAGGACGGCGGGCACCACGCCGTCGGGCTGGTCGAGGAGGGAGAGGAGGAGGTGAGTCGCCATCAGCTCGGGGTGGCCCTCCCCCTCGGCCAGCTGCTGCGCGGCCAGGATCGCCTCCTGCGCGCGGGTGGTGAATCGCTCGGTGCGCATCAGTGCGTCGCCTTCTCACGCCGCGGGTCAGGCTGCGGATGGCGGCCAAGCACCGTGGCGAGCTCCTCGCGTTCCGCGTCCGGCAGGGTCGGCAGCACCACCTCAACGCGGGCCACCAGGTCACCGCGCTCCGCCGGCTGCGATCCTCGAGCCCGCTTCGGCAGGCCGCGCCCGGGGATCCGGATCTCCTGGCCGTTCTGCGTGTTGGGGCGCACGCGCAGCTTGACGCTGCCGGTGGGCGTGGGAACCGGGACCTCGGCGCCGAGCACCGCTTCCGCCAGGGTGAGTGGCAGGCCCGTGATGAGGTCAGCACCATGGCGCTCGAAGCGTGGATCCGGCAGGACACGAACCGTGATCACCAGGTCGCCGGCCCCGCCCCCGCCCGCCCTGGCCCCGCCGCCCCGCAACCGGATCCTGGCGCCATCGGTCACCCCGGCCGGGATCGTCACCTGAAGCCGTCGGCCATCGACATTGACCATTCGGTGGCCTCCACTGACCACCTCCGCGAGAGTCACCTCGGCGGTGGCGTGCGCCTCGGCCACCTGCGCCTGGACCCGGGAGCCGCCGAGATCGACCCCGCGAAGAGTCCCGAAATCGAACGCCTGCCCGAAGGTTCCCGCGCCGGGGGCGGCTCCGCCGCCGAAGAACGCGCGGAAGAAGTCGCTGAAGCCGCCCAGGTCCTCGGCGTTGACCTGGCGGGTCTCCCAGCGCATTCCTCCCGGCGCGCCGCCGAAGCCGGCCCAATCCGTCCCGCCTCCACCGAAGCCGGTGTTGGCATAGGCCTGCCAGTTGGCGCCCAGCTCGTCGTAGCGCTTCCGCTGGTCGGGGTCCGACAGGACCGCATGCGCCTCGTTCGCCTCCTTGAAGCGGCGCTCGGCATCGGGGTTATCCGGGTTCCGATCCGGATGCAGCTCGCGCGCGAGGCGGCGATAGGCCTTCTTGATCTCGGCCTGCGTTGCCGTCTTGGGCACGCCCAGGACTGCGTAGTAGTCCCTGTATTCCATCGGACGCCCCCGATATGGAGTCGGTCAGGCGGACCCGGCCGGCGGCTGCTCGATCGAGATCTCGGGCGCTGCCGGGATGGGCAGCGCCGGGGCCTTGCGCGGGCGTCGTGGCGTTCGCGGGGCGACCCGCTGCTGCCGCGCGGCGCGCTCGGCCTTGATCCGGGCGGCGGGCCGCGGCGCGTCGATCAGCGCCTCGGCCAGCACCTGGTCCATGGTTTCGACCGGGACGATCCGCAGCTGGGCGCGCACGTCCTCGGGCACGTCCATCAGGTCCTTCTCGTTCCGCTTCGGGATGAGGACCGTCTTGACACCGGCCAGGTGTGCCGCCAGCAGCTTGCTCTTCAGCCCGCCGATGGGCAGCACCCGTCCGCGCAGGGTGATCTCGCCGGTCATCGCCAGGTCGCGCCGGACCGGACGTGCGGTGAGCAGGCTGGCCATGGCGGTGGCCATGGTGACCCCGGCCGACGGACCGTCCTTGGGGGTCGCCCCGGCCGGCACATGGATGTGCAGCGTCTGCTTCTCGAAGACTGAAGGGTCGATCCCAAGCTCCTTGGTCCGTGCCCGGATGTACGACATACCGGCACGCGCCGACTCCTTCATCACGTCGCCCAGCTGGCCGGTCAGGATGAACTCGTCCTTCCCTTCCATCTTGGTCGCCTCGACCTGCACGATGTCGCCGCCGGCGTCGCTGACGACCAGTCCGGTGGCCATCCCGATCTGGTCCTCGGCATCGAGCTCGCCGTAGTCGAAGCGCGCGGGACCAAGGTATGTCTCGAGCTCTTCCGGCTGCACGACCACCTTCACCGATGCGTCGCCGGCCACCTTGCGCGCGACCTTGCGCGCGATGTTGGCGATCTCACGCTCGAGGTTGCGCACCCCGGCCTCGTGGGTGAAGGCCTGGATCAGGCGCACCAGCGCCGGCTCGCTGATCTGGAGCTGCTCCGCGGTCAGGCCATGGTTCTCCAGCTGCTTCGGCATCAGGAAGCGCTCTGCAATGCGCAGGCGCTCCATCTGGGTGTAGCCGGGGAGCTGGATCATCTCCATCCGGTCGCGCAGGGCCGGCGGGATGGTGTCGACCATGTTGGCGGTGGCGATGAACAGCACCCGCGACAGGTCGAACGGCACCTCCAGGTAGTTGTCCTGGAAGGTGTTGTTCTGCTCCGGGTCAAGCACTTCCAGCAGAGCCGAGCTTGGGTCGCCACGGAAGTCCATGCCGACCTTGTCGATCTCGTCGAGCATGAAGACCGGGTTCGCGGAGCCCGCTGTCTTGATGCTCTGGATGACGCGCCCGGGGAGGGCACCGATGTAGGTGCGCCGATGCCCGCGGATCTCCGCCTCGTCGTGGATCCCGCCCAGGCTCATGCGAACGAACTTGCGTCCCATGGCCCGCGCGATGCTCTTGCCCAGGCTCGTCTTGCCGACGCCGGGAGGCCCGACGAAGAGGAGGATCGGGCTGCGGATCTTCTCGGCCAGCTTGCGCACGGCCATGTACTCGAGGATCCGCTCCTTGGGCTTCTCCAGCCCGTAGTGGTCCTCGTTGAGCACCTTCTCGGACTCGGCGAGATCCAGGTTGTCATCGGTCTGGGTGCCCCACGGGAGGCTGACCAGCCAGTCGACGTAGGTGCGGATAACGCCCTGCTCAGGGGAGGCGCTGGGGATGCGGCTGAGCCGGTCGACCTCCTTCAGCGCCTTTTCCTTGACCTCGGCGGGCATGGCCGACTCCTCGACCTTGGTCCGCAGCTCGCTGGCCTCGGCGACCGCCGGGTCGTCCTCGCCAAGCTCCTTCTGGATCGCCTTCATCTGCTCGCGCAGGATGTATTCGCGCTGGGTCTTGTCCATCTCGGACTTGACCTCGCTCTGGATCCTGCCCTTGAGCTCGAGGACCTCGATCTGCTTGGCCAGGAACCCGCTCACCAGGCGCAATCGCTCGGCGACGTCGATCGTCTCGAGCAGCTGCTGCCGCAGCTCGGTGGTCATGTCGGGGCTGTAGGCGCTCATGTCGGCCAGCAGCCCACCATCGGCGATGTTGCGGGCGGCCACCGCCACCTCGGGCGGGACCGACGCGCCGGCTGTCACGTACTGCTCGATCTGGCCCTGAACCGATGCCATCAGCGCCTCGATCTCGAGGGTCTTCGGCTGGTCGTCGGGGATCAGCTCGACCCGCGCCTCGAGGTGGGGATCGGTCTGCACCAGGTCGAGCAGCCGGATGCGGCGCTGCCCCTGGACGATGGCACGCACCGTGCCGTCCTGGAGCCGGATCACCTGGGCGATCTTGGCCAGCGTTCCGATCGAGTGCAGCTCGTCGATCGAGGTGACCTCTTCGGTGTCGCCGGAGCGCTGGGTGATCAGCGCCACCGGCTGCGAGGTGCGCACGGCACGATCCAGCGCCTTCACGCTGCGCTCGCGTCCGACCTGCAGCGGGACGATCATCTCGGGGAAGATGACCGTATCGCGCAGCGCGACGAGCGGCAGCACCTGGATCTGTTCGATCTGCTCGATCACGACCTCACCGTCGGTGCTGTCGGGTAGCTTGTCAACCATGGTCAGTCACGTGTCCCTTCGGTCGAGGCGCTTGCCGGCTCGGGCTCGTTCTCCTCGACGTATCGCTCGACATCACCTTCATCGAACAAGTCGTAGACGCGGATCTTGCCGAGCGCCTCGAGCTGAAGGATGACCTTGACGCCCGCCAGGTTGACCCCCTGGCGTCGGGTTAGGAAGCGGATGATACGCACCCGTCGGATATCCGCCTCGGAGTAGAGGCGGAGGTTGTTGCGCCGATGTGGACAGAGGAGGCCCTCCTCCTCATAGATACGCAGCGTCCGCGGGTGCACCCGCGCCAGCTCAGCAGCGATGCTGATGAAGTAGCGCGGACGGAGCGGATCGCGCAATGAGCTCATGCGGTCGGCCGACCCCTTGGCAACTGGCTGAGATTGATACTGCGGGTACCTTAAACAGTACCAATGGCATTGTCAAGGTATCTGCCTGTACCTTGGGCCTCAAGGTGTCGGCCAGGACTCAACCGCGGTGGCCATGAGTCGCATCGAAGCGGGCGCCGAGGTGGACCCGGCTCCGGCTCACTCGCCGATCAGCAGGCTCCGCAGCTCGGATTCCCGTTCGGCCGAGGTGACCGCCAGCAGGCTGTCGCCAGCGCGCAGGACCGTGTCAGGCCGGACCGCGATGGCGCGGCTTTCCCGAACGATGACCGCGACCGTGCTCCCCTCGGGCAGCTGCACATCGCGAATGGCCTGCCCGATCACCGGTGAGCTCGCGTCGAGCTGCGCCTCCACGATCTGCACCTCGCCCCCTTCCAGCTCGGCGAGGTGCAGAAGATCGTGGATCGGAATCTCGTGCTCGATGACTCCGAGGATGCTGCGGGTCGGGCTCACGGTATCGTCGATCGCAAGGCGCCGGAAGAGCGCTTCGTTCTTGGGGTTGTTCACGCGCGCGATGGCCCGCGGCACGTTGAAGCGCATCTTCGCCACCTGGCAGGCCACCAGGTTGTCTTCGTCATCGCCGGTCACGGCCGCCACCACGTCGGCGCGGCCCATTCCTGCCTCTGCCTGGTAGCGCCCTTCGCAGCCGTCGTTGGGGACCACGATGCTTCCGAGCTCATCAGCGATCGTGCGGGCGCGGGCGGGATCCTTCTCGATCATCACCACCTCGTGTCCAGCCGCCAGCAGCTCCTTGGTCAGGTAGTAGCCGACGTTGCCTCCGCCGATCACAACCACGTACATCGTCAACTCTCCTCCGCGGCGACGGACTCGGCGGCGGACTCGGCGCCGGACTCGGCGGCGGCCGCGGCGCGTGAGCCGGGTGGCGGCACGCCCTGGCGCGGCTCGGCGGTCGGGGGCTTCACGGCCCCGTTGGTCGCTTCGGCCCCCTCGCTGGCGGCCAGCACCAATGCATTCGCCAGCAGCTCCGTCCGGCACATCGTCTCGAGGCCAAGCGTCCGATAGGCCTCGGCCCGCACCGGATCGTTGATCTTGGCGATGACCCGCGGGATGCCAAAGATGTGCTTGCCGAGCTGTGCCGCCAGGGTGTTCCGGTTGTCGCCCTCGGTGAGCGCCATCAGCAGATCGGCGAGGTCCGCGCCAGCGGCGCGCAGGATGTCCTCGTCGGTCCCGCTGCCACGTACGGTCACGCCGCCGAATGTCCCCGGCAGACGATTGAATGCCCGCAGATCGGTGTCGACCACGGTCACGTGGTCGCCACGCCGGTCGAGCTCTGTGGCCGTCCGGGCGCCGACCCGGCCGCACCCGATGATGATCACCCTCATGGTGTGTGTGCCAGCTCCTCAGTCTCTGCTCGCAGGCACCAGACCGGCGCCAGCGAATTGCGCATCACGTAGGGGACCGTGCGTCCCGCGTCCCAGCCGCCGCCGAAGCGCTTCTTATAGCGTAGTCCCAGCACGATGAGGTCGGCGCGCTGGGCCACCGCATCATCGACGATGGCCGCGCCGGCAGCGCGTGCCTGGCTGATTCCCGCCCTCACCTGGATCCCATGCTGCACCAGAAAGGCCTCGCCACGTCCCATCACCTCGTCGGCAAAGGCGACCGCCGCGGGGTCCTGGGTATCCAGCTCACGCTCGAAGGGGACCTCGATCACGTGCAGCAGGAGGGCGATGCCCGAGGTCTCCGCCAGCAAGAGGGCGGTCAGGCGCAGCGCGGCATCATCCGCGTCGGTGCCGGCCATTGGCACGAGCACGCGCTCGAAGGTGAGCAGGGCGGGGCGCTTGTCTCGACGGCCGAAGATCATGCGACCGATATCCTAGAGCGCGCGTGCTGTCGCGGGGACACCGGCATGCTTCATCGGCCTACGGCCAGTCGCTCGATCAGCCACTGCGGCAGGTGGACCTCGCGCATGAGCCGCTGCGTGAGCGCCACGTCGTATGGCACGCGCCGGAACTCGGCGATGCCGGCGCCGGTGTCCATGATCAGGTACGAGGCGTCCGGATTCCCGTCGCGCGGCTGGCCCACGCTGCCCGGATTGATGAGGGCGCGCCGCGCGTCGAGCGTGATCGGCGTGCCGGTCTCCGCTGGTATGACCTCCATCCGGCCGCGGTCGGCGCGGTAGATGACCGGCAGGTGAGTGTGCCCGTACAGGCAGTGGCGGGTCTCGAAGGCGTCCAGGTTGGCGGCGGCCACTGTCGCATCGGTGATGTATTCCCAGATCGGTTCTCGAGGGGATCCGTGGACGGCCGTCAGCTCACCGTCCCGCCGGACCTCGGGCAGGACCGCGAGGTAGGCGCGGGCGTTGTCGTCGATGACCTGCGCGGTCCAGCGGATGGCGGCTGCGGCATCGGGGTTGAACCAGGTCGCATCCACCGTTCCGATGGCTGCCCCGTCATGGTTTCCGAGCACCGACCGCGCACCAAGCTCCTGGAGGCGGCGGATCACCTCGTTCGGCTGCGGCCCGTAGCCGACAATGTCGCCGAGTGCCCAGATCTCGTCGACCGGCGGCAGGTCGTCGCAGACGGAGTCGAGCGCGGCGAGGTTGGCATGGATGTCCGACAGGACGGCAAGGCGCATTGGGTTGCCGAGTATACCGACGGACGGTGGATCGCCTGAAGATGCCGCAGCCCTTCACGTAGACTCGGCGCCGTGGAGATTGCGGTCGTCGGCAGCTACGGGGTAGGTCTGACGATGTTCTCGCCCCGCATGCCCGAGGCGGGCGAAACGATCAGTGGAGGGCGGTTCTTCTCGTCGCACGGGGGCAAGGGATCGAACCAGGCGGTCGGCGCTGCCCGGCTCGGTGCTTCGGTCACCCTCCTGACCGCGGTCGGCGCGGATGGGCACGGAGATGCAGGACGTCGCCTGTGGGCCGACGAGGGGATCGATGCGTCGGCCGTCAAGGTCGTTGACGATCCCACCATGGTGGGGGTGATCCTGGTTGATGGGGCTGGCCAGAACCGCATCATCATCGCGCAGGGGGCGCTCGATTCGCTGAGCGTCACCGACGTTGAGGCATTTCGGCCTCAGCTCGCCGCAGCGGACGTGGTGATGGTCTCCCTCGAGATCCCACTCGCGACGGCGCTTGCGGCGCTTCGCATCGCCAGTGAGGAAGGAGCCACCACCCTCCTCAACCCTGCCCCTGCGATTCCGCTGCCGGCCGAGACCTGGCAGTTCGTCAATCTGCTGACTCCCAATGCCACGGAGGGCCCGGTGATCCTGGGGGATGCCGCCCTGCCGGTCGGCCCGGCCGAGTTGGCCGCGGTGCTGCATCAGCGCACCGGGGCCGATGTGGTCCTGACCCTCGGTGAGGGTGGAGCGGTCATCTGCGACCGCGCCGGCACGCTTCATGTCCCGGCGGCCCGGGCGGCCAAGGTGGTCGACACCACCGGCGCGGGCGATGCGTTCAACGCGGCCCTGGCCGTCGGCATAGCGCGCGGGCTTTCGCTGTCGGACTCCGTGGTGGCGGCGACCATTGCGGGCGCCCACACGGTCGCCCGGCCGGGGGTCGTGGAGGCCCTGCCACGGCTGGCCGATCTGCGGGCGGCGGGCCTGGCCTGGTGAGGACCGCATGACCGATTCGTCGCGGGTCGACTTCCGCGGGCTAACCCCGGCCCAGCTGGCCGGCTACATCCAGCACACCCAGATCGAGGTGGGCACGACCCGTGACCAGGCAATTGCCCACGCACGCGAGTGCGTGAGGCATGGCTTCGATGCCGCCATGGTCGCCGGCTCCTGGGTCAAGCTGACGGCCGAAGTGCTTGCCGGCACTGGCGTGCGCGTCGCATCGGCGCTCGACTTTCCGACGGTCGGCGTGATGACCAGCGCCGGCAAGGCGGCAGAGGCCGCCGAGCTCGTTCGACTCGGCGCGGAGCAGATCGACATCGGTGTCCAGATCGGCTGGCTGAAGAGCGGGGACTACGATGGGTTCCGCGACGATATCGCCGGCGTGGTTCGAGCGGCCGGCGTGCCCATCAAGGTCATGCTCGAGCTGCCGCTGCTGACCGACCCCGAGAAAGATGCCGCGATCGAGCTGTCCTGCGAAGCCGGCGCAGCCTATCTCAAGAACGCCAGCAGCGGGCAGATCGAGGTGGCGAGCCCGGAGAGCATTCGCTACCTGGTCGAGCGCGCACCTGCCGGGGTGCTGGTCAAGGCCTCGGGCGGCATCAAGACCTACGCGCAGACCATCGCGCTGCTCGAGGCCGGCGCGGCACTGGTCGGCACGAGCGCCGGTATCGCGATCGTCACCGGTGCGCCGGGCGACGCGACGGGCACCTACTGAGACCGATGCAGGCCGGAAGCGTGATGCCAACCCCGCTGATCATCGACACCGACACGGCGCAGGACGACTGCATTGCGCTCCTGGTCGGCCTGCTCGAGGAGGATGCGGACCTGCGCGCCATCACCATGGTCGCCGGCAACGTTGGCTTCGACCAGCAGGTGAGGAACGCGCACCTGACCCTCAACGTCGCGGGACGGTTGGGGTCCACGCCGATTCACCTCGGCTGCCGGAGTCCGATGGTGCGGCCATGGGCCTCAGCCGAGGAGGTGCACGGCGACGGGGTTGGCGGCCTGAGCATGGACTTCGACGACTGCACGGTGGAGTCGGAGCACGGCGTCGACGCGCTCCTTCGCCTTGCCGGCGAGCATCCGGGCGAGATGACGATCATTGCCATCGGGCCGCTGACGAATATCGCCACCGCGGTCCTCCGTGACCCCACGTTTGCCGGCAACGTGAAGCGGCTGGTGGTCATGGGCGGGTCGAACAATGGTCGCGGCAACATCACGGCCGCGGCGGAATTCAACGTCTACGTCGACCCGGAGGCGGCCAAGGTGGTCTTCGCCGCCGGCTTCAACATCACCATCGTGCCGTGGGCGCCGCTGACTCTTCGCGACGCCGTCTTCGGCCGCGATCGGCTCGCCGAGATCGAGCGGATCGGCACGCCGCTCTCATCGTTCTTCCTGCGGGTCTGCCAGGCGACGCTCGAATACGACGAGCGAGTGGGCATCCCCGGCACCACCCATCCCGACTCCCTTTCGGTCTACGTCGCACTGCGACCCGACCTCGTCACGGAGGCAGGGAGGTACCACGTTGATGTCGAGACCGATTCACCGCTGACCCGCGGCTACACCGCGATGTCGTGGGGCGTGCATGGCCTGAGCCCGAATGCCACCGTCGTGGAGCGTGTCGATGCTGATCGCTTCTACCAGCTCGTCCACGGCCTGCTCTCGAGGCCTACGACCCCAAGCCGGCCCTTCACGTCCTGACGAGCGCTGCCGTCCAGCGTTCAGCCGAGCGGGCGGCGACCAGGCTCGCCCGGGCGCCGCGGGAAGCGGGGAGGTGTCGCCCGCTCCTTGGTCGCCACCACGAACCGATGGCCGCCCAGCGTCTCCAGCTGTGGGTCCACCACGCGCGGCTTCCCTCCCCCGACCTCGCCGATCGCTGTTCTGCCGCGCCGCAGCTCCTCATCGCGATCGCTGAGAGGCCCCTTCCACGCAAGGAGATGTCCGCCGATGCGCAGCAGAGGGAGGGCGAGCTCGGCGAGTACCGGGAGGGGTGCGCAGGCTCGCGCCGTCACGACGTCGTAGCGTTCCCGGTGCCGCGGGTCGCGGCCGAGCGCTTCCGCACGATCGGCAACGACGACCACGTTGGGCATCTGGAGCGCCTCGACCATGAGCTCCAGGGCCCTCGCCTTCTTCGCGACGGAGTCGACCAGGGTCCAGGTCACCTCGGGGCGTGCCAGCGCCAGGGGGATGGCGGGAACCCCACCTCCCGAGCCCAGGTCGATCACCCGTTCAGGGGCCCAGGCGTCCAGCAGCGGCAGGGCCGCCAGCGCGTCGAGCAGATGCAGGCGGGCGATCTCCGCGGGGTCGGTCACCCGGGTGAGGTTCAGCCGCTGGTTGGCGTCTAGCAGCAGCCGGACGAAACGTTGGACCGCGTCCAGATGACCCGCCGGCAGGAGCGCGGCAATGGCGGGTGCATCCACCAGCAATCGCTCGAGCGCACGGCGTGACGCGAGGGCTGCGTCATCGGTATCGGCCAATAAAATGCCTCCGCGGCAGCGTTTCGGTCTTCCCGGTCACAAGCGGTTGACGGCCGGCTTTCGCATCGGCCCCGCGTCGTGCCCGGTTACCGTACTCGGCCACCGGGGAAGCAGGACCACCACCCTAGCAGCACGTATCGGTGCCGATCAAGGCGGTTATCCACCATCCGGCGCAGGTTCGCCGAGAATGTGGATAAGTCCGCGGGCTATACTCGCCTTCGATGGCGCCATCCGGATACCGGGCAGGTACGATCGAGGTCCAGTGGCGGCGACGCTGACCGTCGGCTCGCCACGTTTCGCCCACCAGAGCGAGGCGGAGCTGGCCAGGATCCTCGACTTCTACCAGGTGGCATGGCGATACGAGCCCGACCTCTTCCCGATCTCCTGGAACGCGGACGGGGCGGTGATCGAATCCTTTGCCCCCGACTTCTACCTCCCCGAGATTGACCTGTACGTGGAGCTGACCACGCTCAAGCAGGCGCTCGTCCGCAAGAAGAACCGGAAGCTGCGCTGGCTGCGCCAGCTGTATCCCGAGGTGCGCATCAAGCTCTTCTACGCGCGCGACTTCAAGGCGCTGATGGTCAAGTACGGCCGCCTCGACTTCCTGGCCGACGTCACCGCCATGAACGGAAACGGCCCGCTCAACGATCGATGATCCACGACGACGTCGAGGAGGTCCTCCTCACCGGCGACCAGATCAGCGCCCGTGTCGCCGAGATGGGGGCCGAGCTGGCTCGCGACTTCGCGGGCCGCGATCCGGTCCTGGTGAGCGTCCTGAAGGGATCGATCATCTTCCTGGCCGACCTCGTTCGCCAGATGCAGATTCCACTGGCGATCGACCTGATGGAGGTCTCGAGCTATGGCGCCTCCACCGAGTCGAGCGGGCAGGTCCGCATTCTCAAGGACCTCTCCAGCTCGATCGAGGGACGGAACGTGGTGGTGGTCGAGGACATCATCGACACCGGCCTGACGCTCAACTACCTGCTGCGGTACCTGCATGACAAGGGCCCGGCCTCGATCAGCATCTGCTGCCTGCTCGACAAGCCGGCTCGCCGCCTCGCGCCGATCGAGATCGACTACCGCGGCTTCACCATCGCGGATCGCTTCGTGGTCGGCTACGGCCTCGATTACGACGAGCGCTACCGCAACCTCCCCTATATCGGCGTCCTGCGCCCGACGGTCTACGGCGCGGCAGCCCCCGAGTAACTCGGCGTGACCGAGGGCGCCGGTCGATTCCGTTTCCCGATCCTGCTCGGCAGCCTGCTCATGCTGGCTGCCGGCTTCCTGCCGTGGTGGCGCGCCGGAGGCGACACCATCAACGGGGTGTCGGTCCCGGCCAGCACGGGGATTGGCCTCGAGGGACCGGGAATCGTGATCTACGGCTCGGCCATCCTGGCGCTGATCCTGCTCGACGTCGGCTACATGCGCGGGCGCTGGGGATTCGCGCTCGACACGCCTGCGGTGTACCTGGTGCTCGGGTTGGCCGCGGCGGGTGCGCTCGGGTATCGAGCCTGGGAGCTCTGGTCCGTGGGCTTCCTGCCAGTGCCGCAGCACTCGCCGGGGATCGCCGCCGCGGCGGTCGGGATCGCCCTGCTGCTGTACGGGGCCGGACGTGGCTTCGGCGCGCGACGCTACTCCTAGCGAGCGGGCAGGATCAGGTTCGCGAGCAGGATCCAGCCGACCAGCACCACGACCAGGAGCCCGGCCAGGATGAGGATCGGTCGCAGATCGGGCCGATAGTCTCGCGGCGAGCGGCCGGGTGGAGCCACGGCCGCTCAGATCTCGCCGAGGTAGGCCTGGCGGACCTGTTCATTGGCAGCCAGGTTGGCCGCGGTGTCACTCAGGATGATCTGCCCGGTCTGCAGCACGTAGCCGCGATTGGCCACATTGAGCGCCATCTGGGCGTTCTGCTCGACCAGCAGCACCGTCGTCCCCTGGGCGTTGATGTCGGTGATGATCTTGAAGATCTGCTCGGTCAGGATCGGCGAGAGGCCCATCGATGGCTCGTCCAGGAGGAGCACCGATGGGCGAGCCATCAGCGCGCGCCCGATCGCCAGCATCTGCTGCTCGCCGCCGGAGAGGGTGCCAGCCTTCTGCGTCCTGCGTTCCTTTAGCCGTGGGAAGAGGTCGTAGACGCGTGCCACGTCACCGGCATCGGTCGCGCCGCCGAGGCTGAATCCGCCCATCTGCAGGTTCTCGTAGACGCTCATTCGGGCGAAGACGCGCCGTCCCTCGGGGGCCTGCGCGATCCCGAGCTTCACCACCTCGTGAGCGGGGAGATCCTGGATCTCCCGATCTTCGAAGAAGACTTTCCCCTCGCGCGGGCGCTGGATGCCGCTGATGGTGCGCAGCGTGGTCGACTTGCCGGCTCCGTTCGACCCGATCAGGGTCACCACCTCGCCCCGGTCGACCTGCAGGCTGACCCCCTTGAGGGCATGGATGTTGCCGTAGTAGGTGTGCACATCCTCAAGGCCCAGGATGCGGCTCATGTCGCGTCTCCCTGCTTGCCCAGGTAGGCCTCGATGACGCGCGGGTTGGCCCGGATCTCGGCCGGCGTTCCCTCGGCGATCTTCTCGCCGTAGTCGAGGACCGTGATCCGCTCGCTGACGCCCATCACCACCTTCATGTCGTGCTCGATGAGCAGGATGGTGAGCTGCAGCTCGCGGCGCAGGCGCGCGATGAAGTCGGTCATCTGCCGCGTTTCCCCGGGGTTCATGCCGGCGGTCGGCTCGTCGAGCAGGAGGAGCTTCGGGTCGCTCGCCAGGGCACGTGCCACCTCGAGGCGTCGCTGATCGCCATACGGCAGGTTCTTGGCCAGCTCGTCCTCGACCGAGCGTCGCAGACCCACCAGCTCCAGCAGCTCGCGCGCCTTCTGCTGCACCTCCTGCTCCTCTCGTCGGATCGAGGCTGTTCCCAGGATGGCGTGGTACCACTGGCCGCGCATGCGGACGTGGCGCCCGACCTGGACGTTGGCCAGCACCGTCATGTTCTGGAAGAGGCGGATGTTCTGGTATGTGCGCGCGATGCCCAGCTGCGCCACCTCGTGCGGCTGCATGCCGGTGATGTCGATCCCGTCGAAGATGATCGTGCCCGACGTCGGCGCGTAGATGCCGGTCAGCTGGTTGAAGAAGGTCGTCTTGCCGGCCCCGTTGGGCCCGATGATCGAGACGATCGAATGGCTCGGGATGTCGAAGTCGATATCGCGATTGGCGACCAGGCCCTCGAAGTGCTTGGTAACCGCGCGTGCCTCGAGCAGGAGTCCTCCCGTCGCACCCTCGGTGGTCACTGCCGCCGGGTCGATCGCATGCGACTGCATCGGTCAGCCCTCGCCCATGCCAGCCATCGCCGGCTCCGCTGATTCGCCGCCCGCCTCGGCCTCTGCCTCGTGAAGCTCGCGTCGGCGAGTCTTGTCCGGCAGCAGTCCCTCGGGGCGGGCGATCATCATCACCACCAGGACGCCGCCATAGACCAGCAGCTTGAATTCGGCGAACTCGCGCAGCATCTCCGGCAGGCCGATCAGCGCCAGCGATCCGACCACCACTCCAGGGATGCTCCCCATCCCGCCCAGGATGATGATCGACAGCACGGTGATCGAGACCAGGATGCTGAAGGTGCCCGGGAATACCGACGCGAGATGGGTGACGAAGACGGCCCCGCCCAGGCAGCCGACCGATGCGCCGAGCGCGAAGGCGAGCAGCTTGTAGTTGGTGGTGTTCACGCCGGTGGCCTGCGCGACGTCCTCGTCCTCGCGCATGGCGTTCCAGGCGCGCCCGACCCGCGAGTATTTCAGTCGATACGCGACGTATGCGGCGACGGCGCAGAAGAAGAGGAGCGGGTAGTAGGTGAGGGTTGGACCACTCAGCTGCCAGCCGAGGATCGGCACCGAAATGCGGTCAACCCCGAGCAGGGGCGGCACGCCCAGGATCCCCTGCGAGCCTCCGAACCACGGCCTCAGGGCGTCGGAAAGGAACATGATGCGGGCGATCTCGCCGAAGCCCAGGGTCACGATGGCCAGGTAGTCGCCGCGCAACCGGAGAACCGGGGCCCCGATGAAGAGGCCGGTGATGGCGGCTCCCAGCACGACGATCGGCAGGGCGATCCAGAACGGCATCCCGAGGCCGAACGCGGAGATCGGCGAGGTGAGCAGTGCAGTGAGATACGAGCCGACCGCATAGAAGGCGACGTACCCCAGGTCGAGCAGTCCGGCGTAGCCAACCACGATGTTCAGGCCGAGCGCCAGCAGGGTGTAAAGGCCCACAAAGACGAGCACCTGGCTCAGGAACGAGCCGGCGATCTGCGGCAGGGCGAGGAGGAAGACGATCAGCAGCAGCAGGCTGATGCCACGGATGGTCGCCTGCGTCCGTGGGTCCGCGGCGGCGATCCGCTGGCGGGTCGCCCGGCGCGCCATGGGCCAAACCACGGTGAAGACCGCGAACAGCCCGAACACCAGCACGGCCGCTGGGATCGTGAGGCCCTTGTTCGAGAACACGAAGCGGGCCCATGCCTGGAGGCCGAAATCGGTCAGCCTCGGGCGCAGGAACGGCTCCAGCATGCTGATGATCACCACGCCCAGCGCGGCGCTGATGAGTGGTCGCCGCAGCCTTTCCGGGGTGATGCGTGTGCCTGCCCCCAGCAGCCCCATGGCGATGGCAGCCCCCAGGTTCAGCAGCGCCCCGGTCGTCGCGCCCTGGTCGAACGAGACGAACTGGATGATCTGAGGCGAGATTCGAACCAGCATGAAGCGCACGTCCACCACGCTCACGAAGAGCAGCGACAGGGCCAGCATCAGCCCGCTGGCCAGCCCCACCAGCAGCCCGCTGGCCAGTCGCTCGCCCAGTCGCGTCCCTCTCGCGGCCACGACGTAGCCGAAGGCGAGAGGAGGAATGAACAGCATCAGGCGGCCGAGAGTAACGACCCCGGTGATCGTGTTCCGCTCGGCGAAGGCGAGCACGATGCCCACCGCGACCAGGTAGAGCACAATCACGCCGGAGATCAGGCCGGAGCGCACCGCGTACCTCAGCTGGCTGCCCTTCATGTCACTTGCCCTCCGGCCGTCCGAGGATGCCGTAGGGGCGGAAGATCAGGACGAGCACCAGGACGCTGAAGGCCACGACGTCGCGCAGCTGGTTGGGTGATGGCACTCCAAACCCCGAGAGAAGCAGGCTGGGGCCGACCGATTCGAGGACGCCAAGGCTGACGCCACCGAGCATGGCGCCGATGATGTTGCCGATCCCGCCGAGGACCGCGGCGGTGAAGGCCTTGATGCCTGGCAGGAAGCCCATGAACCAGTGGACCTGGTTGAAGACCAGCGCATACAGGACGCCCGCAGCGCCCGCCAGCATGCCACCGACCGCGAAGGTGATCGAGATGATCCGGTCGACGTTGATCCCCATCAACGCGGCGGTGTCCTTGTCCTCGCTTATGGCACGCATGGCGCGCCCGGTGCGCGTGCGTTCGACGAACCAGTAGAGGAGCACCATCATCAGGACCGCGGAGATGATGACCACCAGGTGCGTCTTGAGGATCGGTATGCCGAAGATGTCGAACTTGCCGATGAGGATCTTGAGCTGCGGGTAGGCCTGGATCTGCTCGCCGTACAAGCCTCGGACGCTGTTACTGATGAAGAGCGATGCGCCGATGGCGGTGATCAGCGGTACGAGGCGAGGCGCACGACGCAGCGGCCGATAGGCGAGTCGCTCGAGGATGACGGCCACCACGGCGGAGCTGAGCATGGCGACCAGCAGGACGATCCCCATGCCGACGAAGGGATTCGCGTCCAGGAAGCCGGAACGACCGAGGGAATCGGCCACGAAGAAGGCGGTCATGGCGCCGAACATGAAGACATCGCCGTGGGCGAAGTTGATCATGAGCAGCACGCCATAGACGAGCGTGTAGCCGAGGGCGATCAGCGCGTAGACGCTGCCCTGTGCGATGCCGAAGACCACCAGGTCACGCCATTGGTCGCCGCTCAGCAGACCCTGCGACAGGGTTGCCCAGGCGCCCCA
>Ga0153915_10002584_pt1 | contig 16489 bp, 27 predicted proteins | sample Opewatmetagenome_2_FD_107003 | JGI IMG/M metagenome (GOLD analysis project Ga0153915, IMG submission 107003) | Freshwater wetland microbial communities from Ohio, USA - Open water 3 Core 3 Depth 3 metaG | ecosystem: Environmental > Aquatic > Freshwater > Wetlands | place: USA: Ohio, Lake Erie...
CCATGCGGTTAAGCTCTTTCTCTACCATCTTGTAGAGTTCAGAATACCTGACTTCGGTGAACTTCTCGGTCACGACAGCGTAGCAGTTCCAGTAGCCGTTGGATTTCACAAGTCGCATGAGCACTGGCTCAGTTCTGCCGTTCAAGGCTGTGTTCAGAACATGGTTCCTCTCGTTGTAGTCGTAGATGCCTCTAATCTCGCTGATTTTCAGTCCAAGCCTTGAGATGAACTGATGCTTCGAGACCACATCGAACAGGTAAATTTTCTTGCCGTCCTGGTGCTCTATCTGTATGTATTCGACAAGCTTGCCTGTCCTTCCATACCCGCTTTTACGATACCTGAAAAACTGTGCATTCTTCAAATCCACAGACGGGTTGACTTTCAGGTCGACAAACTCTGACGGATGGCTTGTAGGATTCCCCACAGGTTGTCCGTCAATTTCTGATGGCATTTCCATGCTATCACTCCTTTATCCATAGCTCACGAAGAGCTTCTGGCTTTAAAATACCGAAGCCTTTACAGGTATCGATACTATAATATGTTTAAACATAGGGTTTATAAAGCTTTCGGTTGTTCATGCCTTTATAAGCTTATCTAATTAACATTTACAAGATAACATGGTTATCATATAAGGAGGAATATTATGAAGCAAGACCCATTAAAACCAAAAGATGTCTCAGAGCTTGAACAAGGTCAGGATACAGATGTTCCGAACAAATCACCTTATTTCCTGATACAACAGTTCCTGCGGAAGAACAAAGGGAAGGCTTACAAAGCCTCACAATTGCAAAAGCTTCTGAACATCGCTGACTATTGGAGCGTGAAATATGCCTGCAAAAGCCTTGTGACAGACGGAATCATAAAGGCATATCGCACAAATCCAACTTGGTATAGCTGGAAAGGAGCTTAGACTCCTTCCTGGCATTTTTGAAAATCAATTCAAGATAGAACCACACTCACAGCAATAAACTTTGTTATTCCCAGAGTGAGTTTTCTTATGAAGGCACTTTTCATGAATGCGAACTGCACCCACCATCAACATTTCAAAACCATCAGGATTCTCCTTTATTATTGACATACTTACCCTATCAGGATTCTCCTTTTCTACTTTTCTCTTGACAGCCTCAGCCTGCTCCTGAGTCATGATAAGCTTTCTATCATTGATGCAATCTTTACCTTGAAGGACAGACAAATCTGCAAGGTAGAAAAAATCATATTTAGCATTATGTAACATGATGATTCCATTCTCATATCTATTCCCAAAGATTCCACGCCTAACTGCACATTTTACATCTTCGGAAAACTGAGAAGAATCATCAAGCTTCGAAAGGAACTCATCAGCACTGACCTGGATACACGTGGCATCACCTTTGCATGGTAACTTATCAGAGCCTGGACAATTCCTGCAAACATCCTTAGTTATTCTCATGAAAGAAATATGATGGCGATACTTTTAAGCTTTATTACACGTTACAGTAAGACCTGTAATATGTTCAATGCAGGAATCTGCCATGCTTACTGCCTTTGGCTATACTGAGCATTGCATCTCCAAGCTCAGCTACCTTCTGCTGGAGATTCTTAAGATGCCTATGTGCACGAATGTTGTCCTTCAAGTCTCCCTTAAGCTCGTCCATGCAATCAAGAACCTCGTTCCAGAGCACGGTCAAGTCCTGTTTCTCTTCAGCCATATTATCGCCTCAACCACTAAACCAGTAGATAGGAAGGTCTGACAAAAAATCAGAATCCTTCAATCTACTTCAGTATAGATGCAAGAGCGAATATTCCTGTAATTGCACCAATCGCACCTATGACCAGCCCAAGTTTCACCCAGTTGTCAAGCTGACCCACACGCCTGTCCAGATTGTCGAATGCATTCTTGAGGACATCCACTGGCGACAGATTACCTGTCGGTCTTCCTTCTGATGGATATCCAGGTTGTTCCTTGTATCTTGTCGGGCTTGTTATCTCGCCTCTTGGAGCACTTGACGGCTTCTGGACTGCTTTCCACTTCTTGTTGAATGCGACCATCTCGCCTTGCGGATTGACATGTGCACCGAGCTTCTTCTTGTAGACCTCAATCCTCTCGCCGAACACACGCTGAGAATGTTCAGAGGCAAGACCAGTCAAAGGCTTGTTGACCGATATCTTCATCTCCGATTCCATCTCATGGTCTTCTATTCCAGCGAACTGACCGAAATCCACAGTCGCAATTAGCTGACCTTGTTCATCTTTTCCAGCCATGTTAGTTCCTCCTAATTTTTAAATTCTAAACCTTTTCAGCAAATTCATGAACACAACCAACATAGGTTTGTTACTCTTGATGGCGATTGACTGCAACTGCTTGATTGCACCAGAACTTGCCAAAAATATCACAAACACAGCACCGAATGTCACCAGCGTCTTATGGTCGATTCCCCACTTAGCTGATACCTCATTCAACTGCTTCATGATTCCTTCATCAAGATTGTATGGATTGTTTTCCATCCGCTTGATGATGTTAGAATAAGATTCATCCTTAGTTCCCATCCGCTTCAGGATTTCCAAAGCCTCTTTGTCTACTTGAAGACTGCTCAATCCTTTTCTGGATTTGGCACTTTTTTTCATCCACTCACAATAAGATTATTGTTCAAGCTTACTTATAAATGAGTCTGTTTTTGAAACAAAACCGCATACATGCAAAAATCAAAACCGCATAGTGGTTCAGCATATTTTCTCAAAACCGCAACTGGTCAATATATATATGGAATACAAGTATCAAGTGATAACAGTAAAACAATATGCATAGAACCTGTTATCATGAGGAGATGAAGGCATGAAGTGTGTTAACATGACCAAGAAGAACGGGAATGTCTACTGCAAAGAGAATCCAGGATGCCAGTGCTGTCTGTTGGAGCCTGAAAAATGCGGAGACTTCAAGTTACGCATGCCTGCATCTCCATAAAGGCAATTGGAGGACGACCATGCAAACATACCAACTGAAGAAGAAGAACCTGCCAGCCGATGTGCTGGTCTTGAAGGAGATAGCCAAACGTGTGCTTTCAGGAAAGCAATATCGATACCTAATCAGAAAGCACATCCTGACAACATCTTCCAGGAAGCTCTGCGGAAGAGGGCTTTATAGCCACTGGAGAAACGAGATAACAGTCGGAATAGCTGGATTCAGTCCAGAGGAGAAGCACCCGCTCATCCACGACTACTCCATCAGTGTCTTCCTGCACGAGCTTGCACATATGTGCCATAGGAACAACCGACTGGTGAACCACAACAAAGGGCATCACAGGAAGACCTTCTGGAAAATACTCGGAAGGCTTGAAGAGACCTACAAGACAGAAGTGAAACAAAAACTGCCAGAAATCGTTTCACTTTGCCAGAACAAGCAAGATGGCAGGCTCAGCAGGCTCGTAGAACGCAGGGAAGCTATCGCCAGAGCGAGAGATGAAACAAAACTTCCAAGCTACAAGCTCATCAAGACGCAGAAAGCGATAGCCCACTGGCAGAGCAAGCTCAGACGCTGTGAGACCCATCTGAAGAAGCTCAGAAGGCGGGAGAAGCTATACACAAGACTGATTCAAAAGAAAGAAGGCGATAATATTAATCAATAAGTTTATAAGATTAACTATTATAGAATAAAAAGTGATAATATGCCAAGAGGAAGACCAAAAAGCAAAATAACAGCCTGCCTACATTTTGATAGACCTGTCTATGCCAAAGGAATGTGTAGAAATTGCTACATTATGAAAAAATACTGGTCTGACCCAGAATTTAGGGAGAAGAAGAAAGCTTATGGAAGGAAAGCTTCTCTCAAATGGTTAAATAAAAAAATAAAAAAAGACCCAGAATTCAACGCCAAAAGACAACGAACATTCAGAAAGAAACACCCAGATTCCTTTAACTACATGATGGCTAAATCATATATAAAAAAATTAACCACTGAAAAAAAGGCTGAACTAATTAAGGAAATATCATGAACAAGATTTACAGGATTGTAGAAGGTCATGTTTTCATTCTTTCAGGAAAATGTTTACCTACCCATTGCAATTCATGGTGTTGCAGATTCTCGCAGATGAAGGTCAAGAACATCACTCAAGATGAAAGGGAATACTTCACGCATCATGGATGCGAGATAAAAGACCAAAGCAACCTGGCTCACGTGCTGATGCCGACTCCCTGCACAAAGCTCGGAGCCGAGATGGAATGCACCGTGTATGAGACAAGACCGCAGATTTGCAGGAAATACGCAAGGATGCCTACCGAGCTGTTCTTCTCGCCTGAATGCACATTATTCTGGAAGGAAGTGACTGGGAGGGAAGCCCAGATTGCCAGAATGAAAGCCAAGAAGGGAGACCCAACAATATTGGTTTAAAAGCCTGCCTTACAATATATCGATATGGCAACCTCAAAGGACATTCTTGAGAAGATTTACGAAGCCATGAAGAAGGATTCCAAAGACAACAACGATGAGCAAATTCATGTATCGAGCCTCTGTTATGATTGCATGCGGAAGGTCTATTACCAGATGACACGTAAAGAACAATACTTCGACCTCAAGACCATGATTACTTTCTGGATGGGACGTGCAATCCACAACACACCTATCCTAAAGGAGAGTGAGATTCCGCTCAAATGGAAAAGCATAATAGGGACTTGCGATGAATATGACCCAGAAGAAGGCATCCTGCTTGAAAAAAAGACCTGCACAAAGATTCCCATGAACCCAAACCAGCATCATGTCAAGCAGACTGAATATTATGCATTCATGCTCAACGAAGCCAAGAAGCCTGTGAACCAAGCTTTTGTTGTCTACATAGACCTGGCAAACAGGGAAATCCAGCCATTCGAAGTCAGGCTCCGTGACATGGAAGAAATCAGGGTCGAGATGCTCAGGAAGAAGGAGCAGATTGACTTCGCAATGCGGAACAAGGTTCTGCCTGAAAGGAGCATAGGCTGGACTTGTAATTATTGTGTATTTGCAAATATCTGTTTTGGAAACGGAAAATGATGAAGAGTTACCGAAAGGATTCCGATGACTGACAAGTCGGTTGCTGATTCCATTCACAATTCAATCATCCTGGATTTCTGCCTGAAGACAGGATAATTTGCTTTCATGTAACGCTCATCCTTACTGGTGTTGCTATGCTTCGTGAATGACTTATGCCTCTTGAACCTCTGCTTACGATATGTGATTATTCTGGAGACTTCAGTGCCAGCCCCAAATATCTTAACAAGCTCCTGTTTTGACAGAAAACGCTCAGAAGAGACTGCTTTCTCATCCGATTCATATAGTATTGTTGCCTTCATTCTATTCCTCCACCATCAGGTCTAACGCATTAGACCTTGATAGTGGAAGATGAATCCATTTTCCTCATGCAGACTATTTACAGATACATCTTTAAATCCTTGGCAGATGACCACGACAGCCATCACACTTCTTAATGTAACGTTCACAAAATAAGATAGAATTTCCTTTGATGTCCTTTGTGTAAGCGAGAAATTCACATGGCGTATGCTCCATCCTTCGCTCAAGCTCACTCTTCGAGTTCTGAAAGCGTTTCAATTATCTCACCAACAATTCCAAAAACTGACCCGCCTTTTAATCTGAAAATGAAATCCCCGACATCGAACCTTTTGTTCAATTCATGATATCCATGAATACCAGAAAGCGAGTCCTCTATCCTGTCAGTCAAAAGACCCATCGGAATCACCCTTGGAAGATAATTCATACATTCCTTTGCTATCTGGGTGCTTGGATTGCTGACAACGAGAATCCAGGCTTCTGGATTGAGGACAGAAATCCGCTCAACATAGGGCTTGATGATTGACCAGTTATACTCAAAAAGGGACTCCCGTGTTTCATCTGGAGATTTCCTGGTTTTACCACAACAGAACACATAAATACTTGCCCATAACAAACTGGCAGACTTACGGACATAATGATTGTTATCAAGACCGATATGCTTGGCATAGACGGACAGGTCATAGAACTCGGCATCGAGCCTTGATTCATCAACATCCGTGAGGATGACATGACCGAGGTCTTTAGAAAGGATTCCGAAGGCGGTCACGCTCCCGACCTTGCCTACACCGATGATTTGGATGGTATGCATTTATAAACCTTTGCCTTTACAACCACTGGAAAGTGGTGTTTTACATCAAAGTGAAACGATTTACCTATGTTCCGAGCCAATTATTCATATGATAAACATGCTTTGTTCATGAACAGATAAAAGCTTTTAAGCCTTTCTAACCTATCGATACGTTTAAAAGCCTAACCATCTAAGAATCAGGTATGAAAATGAAATACTGGCAAGCATTAGCTGGCTTGACGATAGTCATAGGTGTAGGAATGCAATACTTCGGATACCACACACCAGTTGTCCCAGTCGGAGTAGTGATAGGCGGGATTGCACTCTCAGGCTATGTCAGGAGACTGGAAAACAAAGGAAAGGCTCGAAGCCAACAAAAGCGATAGATATTTAAGCATAACCGTCAATAATATGACAAGAACGACTACTCAATGGTGGTCGTTCCCCAATTGCCTTTCTATTTTTCACTTTGACAGCCAAAGCACTAATATCTCTTTCTTCAGCTTTTCCCAGTCTTCAGGTGGGATTATTATGCCACCGAAAGTATCCTTGAACTCCTCTATCTTGCTGATTATCTTTTCCATGCTGAAAATTAACCAAAATCTTTAAAAGCTTTACTTCTCCTGGAGAGATGGAAGCTCAGGAATCTTACCTTGGAATGAAGGGATTTCCATCACACCAGTCTCACCACGCATCGGTATGCTGACATCATATTTCTTGGCAATCTTGATGACAATCTGAGCAAGCTCGAAGTATGAGTCCTTAGCATACTTGATGATGCGACCCAAATCCATCTCGATGGTCTTATTGTTGTTGTCCCTGAACTCGATTGGACGACCAAGACCCTTCGAAAGATTCGTGAGGATGATAAGCTCTGTCATGGCAATAGGAAGGTTAAGCTTCTCATGAGTATTCTCACGAAGGTATTCAAGACGCTTCAATATCTCCTCATCTGGATGGTCTTCTGTCGCCACAAGGCAGTATGCTATTGACAGACTGGTTGTGTAAAATTCGAGGATAATGACCAAAGTCAAAATCTTTCTCTCAGCATGAATCGACAGATAGATGGAAACTCCAGCTATCTTATATCTTAAAGATTACCCGACCCGAAGGTCTATAGGTCTATAAGATATTCTGCCTGACCTTAAAAGTCAGTTTGCATTAACTTCATAGACCCACTTCCTTTCCATGCTTAAGCTCTACACAACCACACCCAATTCTATTTTTCATTCTTCATCCACTCCTTGAAAATCACATTTAAAATCTCTGAACAGTGACTTTAACAGGGTCGCCTTCTTTGAGCTTCAACTTCCTTGCCATAACTCCTGTAGCTGAGAAGTTCATCTCAGCATCCACTGAGCCAAAACGCAATACTATACTGAAGCTATCCGTCTCATCGGAAACTTTCCCCTTTATCGTATGACTTTTTATTGTCATTTTCCAACCTCCGATTTTTTAGATATTAGAAAGATGTCTTCAAGACACCTTCTCACTATCATTCAACCCTCACAACAAAGCTCTTGAACCTGTTCTTTATGCTACGGTCTTTCCTGCAAACTGGACAAAGGTCTGGCAACTTATCATTATACCAGTTCTTCTGTGCATCAAAATTATTGCCACACCATTTACAAGCCCTCCAACTGCTACGTGTCATTCTACCTCTTAATGATAGGGTCTCTCGAATCCAGCACATTGAAGAACTTAGTGCAGACTGGACATACCTTTGCATCCTGATGCACAACAACACCACAACCTGAGCAAACTTTTATCTCTCCGAAGTCAACCATCTTCATCACTTTATAAACCAGAAAATCCCTGGGTCAAGATTGTATAATACATATGCGAAAAGTATCAGGCACACAATGACAATGAAAACTATCAGTGCCATCCCTCTCGCATCATCAATACCTTTTTTCATGGAAACCTCCTGTTTAATTCCTGAACCTGATTGTCCGAGTTGGACGTGGTTGCACACCTTGAAGCATGTTAAGTCTTTCGAAAAGATTATTTAAATCATTTTCGATATCAAGAATCCTTGCATGCACATTCGAGAATGCATCCTGTATCTGCTCAAAGGATTTATCCAGCTCTATGAAAGGGTTCTGAACCATCCTCTGTTGCTCCTGCATCTCATATTGAAGCGGAACTGGAGCTGTAGCTGATTGCGGTTGAGTAGTAGGATAAGGCTGTAGTTGAACAGACGGATAAGGTTGAGGCTGAGCAGGAGGATAACCCAATTGCTGGTCTGCAAGATGAGATGGAATAGCTGGAGCAAACCTTACCCTTTCAGGTGCATACGGATTCATATACGGATTATCCTGTTTCTTTTTCTTCCCTCTCCCAAACATACCATCAACTCCTTGACTTGAATTACCTCTTCGAAATATCTTTTTCAATATCCATCTTATAGGCTTGAGAGCCAGCCAGCATATAAAGACGAAAAGCCTGAACACAGACCTGAAACCCATCGCAATCATATCACCTGTCGTCTTAGGTTCCTTATCCATCCCTTCGCCAAGATACTCAAACCATCCTTGCTGTTTTTTGGCTTTCATTATGAATTATCATTTCTGTTAGAATACTTCTTAATGAATTGTAATAAATGTATCAGTCGTGTTAGAATAACCCTTGATGATGGCATCAATGCTCCACCAGTCATCAATGGCACTCACATATTTGCTGACCCTAACTTTAGTTCCTATATTACATCTGAAATAATCATTGATTTTGTCAAAACATATCCCGACAGTGATATTGCTGACAGGATTCCCAAAAGTTTCATTCATCCCCATATAGTTGACATGCTGAATCACGACAGAGATTCCAGAACTACTTATCTCTACAATCTCACCTTCGCCCTGGACAACACCATTCATATTTGTCATAGGTATAACGATAAATACCAAGATAAGAAGAGTGATAGAGATGCCTATTATAACATACCTATAAACCCGCATTGCATTCTCACTGAACAGGAACGAATCTACCATCACTTACCCCTCATAATTTTTATCATGGCAATACTCCCTCTGTTCGGAAGCACGAAATGAGCATCTTTTGTATTAATGATTATCACACCATTACCTGTGTCAAAAGTCGCAAGCGTCCCTTCAATGACTTCTGTGATGTCACCAGACTGCTTGTCTTTACGCATGTAGACCTTGACAATCTTATTAAGATGCTTCTCCATGAACTGATATGTGTTACGCAGATTCACTTTCTGTCCCGTATCTCCATTCATTTGAATTCCTCCTCGTCTTTTTTCGGGTCGTAATCTGGCTCGACTGCCATCTTATACAACCTGTCCATCTTCTTCTCAACGCCTTTCAGCCTGCTCTCAAGATTAGCAGGTGGCTTCTGCTTGAGACCATCAATCGCTCCCATTATTGAATATCTTATCAAAAGGATGATTCCTGTCCCGTTCAAAATATTGAAAGGAATATCAGAAGTCCTTCCAAGAAGCCAGACATTAAAAATAACAGTAACTCCAACAAAGCCAGCCCATAGCAACCACAAATAAAGTCCACCAACAACAAAAATACAACCTGTCAGATACCAATACATCCCCTTTTTGATATCTCCAGAAATCCATGCCTGTCTCGTTAGCTTCCAAAATGATATTAACTCCTCAAACAAGCCCAATCACCCTGATGTTGCATCAATGTTAGATTGAAGGCGAATTTTGTCACCTTCTTTCTCAGTATCGATAGCATTATTTTGTTCCGAAGGCTTAAATATCCGTCCTGTCCTTTTGCGGAGAACATTCATGATATTCGGTTTTGGTAACAAATCCCTGACTGAAACCTGTGGAACCGTAAAGTCCTCATAATAGATTTTGCATTTGACATCTGGGTCTGTCAGCCTGTAAGGACTTATGAATTCCTCACGCTTATTTCCCAAATCCTTGATTATACCCTCTAAAAAAGTCTTCGGCATCCGTTCCCTGCTGAACTGGATTTCAACTACAACCTTAGCTGTCACGGACATCAAACCACTTTCCCATCAACAAAACCCTCGAAAGATATGCTGACATTCTTGTCAATCTCTCGCAATGGCTTCATGAATCCCTCAGCTTTAGGAAGCGTCCTTCCGAACACGACCATAAGCTCCTTGATGATAGAAGCCTTGCTGGTCTTCCTGCCTTCATTGTTCAGCTTCTGGACAGTCACATCAAGCTCTGGACTAAACCGAATATTTAACGATATTTTTGTCTCTTCCATTAAATCCCTCCTTTGATTGAAGGCGATAAAAATCGCCTTCTTTTTCATCTCCCTCTTTCAGCTACATCATCATAAAATCTGTTGAAAATGTCATAAAGCTCACGATTCCTGGTCTTCATTATCCGAATCATTGTAGCGAGCTGGAACTCATCTATCTTACAGGTCGGACATGGATTACTGGTCTTGGATATGACTCTCATCTCAAAGTGAAACAACCTCATCACCCACCTTCAGAGCCACTACCACCCACAGATTCTCCCCTTGTCTTCAGATTATACCTGACATGAGGATTGATGTTTATCGCCTCACGCTGGACACGTGCAAAGTCTTCTGTCTGCTGGTAAAGAGTATCGAGCATGGCAACTTCCCTGGCACGAGCAAACGCTATCAAGTCCATATTCACAATGTTTCCATCCTTGTCAGAGACCAAAGGATAGTAAAAATAGTTAGCCTTGTCAAAGCCTTCTCCCTTGATGACAATAACATCAGAACCTTCTATGATATTGTCCTTTGGGATGATGTATTCCCTCAGCTCACGCTTGCCTTTCTCATCTCTGGTCTCGATTATGTGCTTCTCATTCAGGTTCACCCTGAGAACGAACTTGTTCTTCCATAAAAGCCATTTGCGACCATTTGAGATTAGGAAGTTCTTATAGCCATCAGCAGTGATGCACTCGCCTTCATACCAGCCTACTGACTTAACGCCGAACTGTCCTATAACCTGGAGGATGTCATGATGAGCAAAAAAGTGCCCGAACTTGAGAATCGAACCTATCACCACAGCACCAATGAATATTGAACTTGAAAGAGTGAATGCTGAAACATCATCTGTAACAAGAGCAATGACAAGCATCAGAGTCCCGATAAAGCTCCCCACACCAAAAATCACAATCCAGAACATCCTCTCACGGATACGCTTGTGATTCCTCTGGAGACTGCATAAACGGACAACTTCCTTGAAATAGCGAAGGAAGATGTTATTCTTCTCCTTTACACCATTCAGCCATCTCCAGATGAAAATGACCACAATGAAGATTCCAGCAAGAATAACAAACCACAGCCAGTTAGCACCAATAAAACCAATGATATCGTTAATCATCCCGAAGTTCCCAGTGCTTGCAGGTGTCTGAGTCCTCTGTATGACCTCAACCGCACCAACTCCAGTAGAAAAAATCAGGAAAGCCAGAACTGAAACAATCATTGCGGAAAATCTGTTCATGTAAGATACTTGGCAATCGATATATTTAAGCATTTTCGATTGGTAAAAATAAAAGAAATAGGAGGATAGCCCACTTGGAACATCACTGAACTTCTGGATGAAATCACTTGGATTCCAAATGCTACCCAATAACATTGTTTTCCGCAACGAATTCTTTTCTTCGAACCATTTTCAACAATTCGAAATCTTCCAGGATAAAGTAGAAATTAAGCCGAAGCCTAATCTCCGCCTATCCTCTGGGTTGCCCCGCCAACCGCCCTGCGGATGACTGAAGCTATACCATAGAAGATTGCGAGTATGCCTCCAACGATTCCCAGAGCAAGAACTATATTCACGACAGGGTTCTGTATTGCTGTAAGGAAAGACCCAAGTCCTGAACCTGCTTCCGTTAGGGTTTCATTGATGCCCATACTAAATCCACTCCTACCCACGTTCCGAGGAAACATGATAAAACAGATTTGTTTCCCCTGTGGTTTTCAGGTTAATCTCATCGGTCAACACAAGCAGAAGCTTTTTTATGTGTTGTCCTCTATATGACTATCATTTGGTCGTCATTCCCTTTTATGCTTTTCGTTTCTGGCAGACCGACACATAGTTTTTTATCCAGCTACCTTAGATAGCGTAGAGGTTATAGCCTTCGCCAAGCCATAGAATATCATGAATATACCGCTCACTATCCCAAGCAGAAGGACAAACGCCACAAGCGGATTATTTATCCCATTCAAGAAATTCCCAAGACCTGTTCCAACATCACCTAACATAAGCCCTATACCTGAAGGTGTTGAAGGAGACGATACAAATGATGTCAGGTTTATTGTTGCACACTGCATACTTGATACATTCGATATGGAGTTGTTTGCATAAATGATTCCACAGTATGTCGTCTGGTTTATCAGGTTAGAGGTCGTGTAATAGCAGTAATTCCCCGATATGAGCATTGAGTAGTTGGCTGTCCCGTTTATGTTTAGGATGCAAGTATTTGGAATATCGCTTATGGTTGCATTCCAAATTATTGATGATAGGTTGAACGTGAAGGAATTATTTGCTGGCGTGTTCCAAGTTATGTTCAGCGGAGTTATCTCTGGAGAGAAGTCAAGCATCATAATTGTCCTGTTTCCCTGATTCCCATCATATTGACCGATTCCAATTTCACTATAATTATCATTATCAATATCACTCCAAAGATAGAATAACCACTGCATAGCCCCTTCATTTTCCCTGCCTTTGTATATTACTTCGTTTGATGATATGTTCCTGTATATTGAACGGTTGTTGAATGATGATGCGACAGAGCATTCATTCGGGTATCTGTTGTCGGCTATTTTCCCGCCCCAATCTATCCATAACGGCAATGTCGGATGCGTATCTATGAGGCTTGTTGCATTGAACCTCGTGTAATTGGAGAATCCATATGTTGCATTCACACTGCACCATATCATTATATCTTGGTCTCCATCACCATCATAATCGCACATATTCTGTTCATCACTTTGGAAAACACCATTGCCAACTCCTTGGCATGGATTTGTGGCAAATGTTTGAACCGTGTATGCACTTCCAGTCCAGTCAAGATATTGCATACTTGGTGCAACATTACCTTCACATCCAAAAACTGCTTCCTTTACTCCATCACCATCAATATCTTGGCAAGTAAGAGCTGATGTTGGTCTACATGAACCAAAAGAAGGCGGTGGGTTATCGGTATAATTTTGCATCACTAACACATTTCCACCCCCAGAAGCAAAATATAGAGTCCCTATCAATTCAGCTTGGCTATTGTTATTCACATCACAGAATTCAAGTGCTTCAACATCCGCAACTGGAAAACTCATTTGCAAAGTCACGTTCTCCTCATACCAAGTCCCGTTCCATTTCCAGCATTTTATATAAGTATAAGATACCCCACCTGTTCCTGCACAGAATTCATTCAATACTTCGCCATTGATTCCCATATTACCTGTCTTTATCATCCATACCCACCTGTCTGCTTGAGTGCATCCATATTCACAAGTCGGAAAAGCATAACCAACAAATCTTGGAGGAAGATATGGCTGCTGGCATGAAGGCGAAGAACAGTTATCAAGAACCCAAACAGACGCACTATCACCATATGTCCCTATCGCTATCTCTTTCACTCCATCACCATCCCAATCAAACGAATCCATCGTTGTCATGCCATTATATAATCCCAAGCCATTTGGGAGAGTGTAATTGAAAAGTATTTTCGGGTTTCCTGCCCCTCCGTTTATCTCGAAATAATCAGTGTCGCATCCCCATTCCCCTATTAAATTCATCCCACAGACAGTTATGTTGTGCTTCATCACATCAAGGCTGATTAGGCTGCCGTTTGAAACGCTTATGTTCGGTGTTCCGTCTATCGAGTAATATATCTGATATAGGTTTGTATCATTTGTTATAACCAAAGCCTCGAACCATGTGTTGTTGAAAGTCCTGTCCATGTCGTTCCAGTTGTTATAGAAGCCTTTTGGTGACAGGATGTTTATGGAAGGTATCTTGTATGACTCTATTGTGAAAGTATAGTTTGCTTCAGCAAATGAACAGTCAAATGTATCACAGGCTTGGCAGTTCCAGATGTATGTCCCTTGTGAGAGTGTCTTTGAAAATGTTGCATATGAGAAACTTCCGCTCACATTCTGCGTCTCATTTGCATGCCATCCTGTCCAGCTTCCATGAAGAGTTACACTCGTGAGATTTGAGCTTGAGGCTGCCGAACAGTTGAAATTCATAGTCGTTATGGTTGCATTTGTTATATTGTTGTATGCTGGAAGGTTTAAGTTCACTGACAATGACACAGGAAGCGACTGCTCTGCCCCTTCTGTTGCTCCGATTGACGTGTCATATGTAGTGCAATAAAAACTCTCATTGTCTGGATAATAAATGAAACAGAAATTATCCAAATATTCTGTTATTCCTCCTCCTGTGGTGCCTTGGAATCCCCACCAAGTGTTATTCCATGAAGCATTTATTGCCGTATCCGTTCCTGTCACTACAAGGGAATCGTTCCAGTATGTTTTCTGGCTTGAGCCATACAGCGACCATCCCATAAGTTGTCCAGCAGCATAGCTTTGTGCTGAATTATTAATAGCTGTATAAGAACCGCTTACCAACTTGTATAAATAATATGATGTTGCCCCTGAACCATGCTGCAAAAGATAATTCGTGTCATAAAACCCTCTTCCTATCATACTGGGTGAATTTGAAAGATTTATAGAGAAAACAGTTGCATAGCCTTCCGATTTTCCAGTATCAAGATACAGGTTAACGTAATTGCTACTGTAAAAAGTCACCCAAGCGTATCCGTTGTTTATCCCTCCATAAGTTCCAAGGGTCGTTGTAGAATTTCCAGAGTGCAGGAAAACTCCCCAATTATTCGAGTTGTTGTATGTGAAGTTGTCAAAGAATATCTTTGTCGTGAAGTTCTTGTCTGGTGCAGATGTGAAATTGTAGTAAATCCAGTAGTTATGGCTCACTTCTGAAGTGTTGTAATTCGCAATGAACTTTATGTCAGCCCATGCGTTTCCAGTCCCGTTCTGATATGAAACAACATCCACTTGAGGGACTTCAATGTTGTTGTTGTCAAATATCGCAATCTCCTTTATGTCGCTGAAGGTCAAGCCAGTGAAGTTCATCCTCACAGGTTCGTTCAGCTTGTCTACCGTTTCATTCAGAATTATGGCTCTTCTGTTCTTCCAAGAAGGAATCTGTTCAGGAGTCCCAAAAGTATAGCTCAATGTATCAGATTCGTTGACTGCATAAGTCCAATCAAGCTTCAGGACATCATCACCAGCAGTCACCACATACTTATACATGGCTGTATTCCCTCCGATTGTGTAAGTGCTATCAGTCCCAGAAGCACAGGCTTGAGTTATGGTCGTGTTTATGCAAGCCGTCAAACTGTCTCCAATCTGTCTTATATATGCCGTCCCAACTTGGCTTGTCGGCTCGCTTGCATCTATCGTTGCAATATTCTGCCATCCGCTCTGGAGCTTCTGCAATTTAATCGCACCTGTATCATATCTGATTGCATAATTCTGAGACCAACTACCATCATCAGTCCTCATATCAAATTCAAATGAATGGCTTGAGCCAGTTGTTATGGTCAGATTGAAAGCCCATTTCACCGTAACATTAGGGGACTGTAATACCCCATTTGAATATACCGCCGAACTGCCACCCGAAGAAGCATTAAGGATAAGAAATCCATCTTCTTGCCCCCACAGAGTCCCCCATGCAGGAATGTCAGTCCATTTTGAAGTGTTGACTGCTGAAGCAGAACAATTATCTCCTATCCCTGCTGGAGATATTGACTCTGGGTCTGAATAGCATGGAACTGCCGTGCTGTTCTTATAATAAAGCCAAATATATGAATTGTTGGCAACACCCACCCTAACATAAGAATTCCCTGAAATGTTTATGGTATCATATTCAAGATAATGCTTAAGTCTTGTAGTATTGTCATTTGCATAGAACTTCAAATCACAACCATTAGGTTGCATCAGTGTAACTATAGGAATACTTTGGGCATTCAAAATGGAAGAATTCAGGATTATTTCTGGCTGGAACTCACCAGTATTTGTGATAGGGATAACCACTCTTTCGCTGTAATTTGCATCAGCCCAAGAATCGTCTGCTTTTGCTGTTCCTATGAAAATCAGAAATACAAATAGCCCTAACACTAAAGCCAGTTTCTTCATATAAATGATTTCTCCTTGACCCTTTATTAATTAATATGTTTCTGGCAAAATGGCAAGCTTCTGAAAGGAATGCAACAAAAGTCGCCTTCAGACTATTTACAGCTCCACTATCCTGTTCAGAAACTCCTCAACCATATTCTTGTGGGCATAGATGAACATGAAAAGCTTGTAGTAGACATACAGGAAGAAACCCTGTAATCCTATGAAAACCATACCAAGGACTGAGATAGTGACCCATGTCGCTATGAAGAC
>Ga0153915_10002585_pt1 | contig 16486 bp, 15 predicted proteins | sample Opewatmetagenome_2_FD_107003 | JGI IMG/M metagenome (GOLD analysis project Ga0153915, IMG submission 107003) | Freshwater wetland microbial communities from Ohio, USA - Open water 3 Core 3 Depth 3 metaG | ecosystem: Environmental > Aquatic > Freshwater > Wetlands | place: USA: Ohio, Lake Erie...
CGCTCTCGGTATGACGTTCCGGCCCGGCCGCGACTACCTCTTTCCCTACTACCGGGACCTCGCCACCTGTGTCGCGGCGGGCCTGACCGCGGAGGAGATCCTGCTCAACGGCATGTCCAAGGCGACCGACGTCGCCTCGGGCGGCCGGCACATGTCCAACCATTTCGCCAAGCCCGAGATCGGCATCCAGAACGTCTCCTCCTGCGTCGCCAACCACGCGCAGCACGCCGCGGGATTGGGGCGCGCGATCAAGACCTACGGCAGGGACGCGATCGTCTTCTGCTCGGTCGGCGAGTCTTCCCTCTCGGAAGGCTACTTCTACGAGGCCGTCAACGGCGCCTCGCGCGAGATGCTCCCGGTCATCTTCGTCGTGCAGGACAACGGCTACGGCATCTCGGTTCCGAAGTCCGACCAGACGGCCAACCCTAACGCTTCCGACAACTTCTCCGGGTTCCTGAACCTGCGCATCATCCACTGCGACGGCCTGGACGTCTTCGACTCCTTCCGCGCCATGCGCGAGGCGGTCGAGTACGTCCGGAGCGGCGCGGGCTGCGCCATCGTCCACGCGACCTGCGTGCGCATCCATTCCCATTCCAACTCCGATCGCCACGAGCTCTACCGGACTCCCGAGGAGCTCGAGGCCGCGCGGGCCGCCGATCCCCTGCCGCGTTTTCGCCGGACGTTGATCGAGAACGGTCTCGTCGGCGAAGAGGAAATCACGGCGATCGAGGCGCGCAACCAGCAGATCTACGACGAGGCCGCCGACCGGGCCCGGGCGGCTCCCGACCCGGACCCGGCGACGATCCACGACTTCGTCGAGCCGGAGCCCTGGACGCCGCAGGACTGGCCCGAGGGCCTTCCCGACGGCTCCGGAGAACCCGAGACGATGGTGCAGGCGATCAACGCGACGCTGAAGGAGGAGTTTCGCCGCAACCCCGACACGTACATCTGGGGACAGGACGTCGCCAACCGGGACAAGGGAGGAGTCTTCAACGTCACCAAGGGGATGCAGCAGGAGTTTGGGGACAGGCGCGTCTTCAACGGCCCGCTCGCCGAAGACTTCATCCTCGGGACATCCGACGGGTTCTCCCGCTTGAACGACAGTTTCCGGGTCGTCGTCGAAGGCGCGGAGTTCGCCGACTACTTCTGGCCGGCGGCCGAGCAGATGGTCGAGATGTCGCACGAGTACTGGCGCAACAACGGCAAGTTTGTTCCAAACGTCACCGTGCGGCTCGCTTCCGGCGGCTACATCGGGGGCGGGCTGTATCACTCGCAGAACATCGAAGGGTGGCTGACGACCCTGCCGGGCATCCGGATCGTCTGCCCCGCCTTCGCCGACGACGCCGCCGGGCTCTTGCGGACCTCCATCCGCTCGCGCGGAATCACGCTCTATCTCGAGCCCAAGTTCCTCTACAACAATCCGATGGCGAAGGCGAAGATTCCGCGGGAGTTCGCCGTGCCGTTCGGGAAGGCGCGCGTGCGCCGGCAGGGTAGCGATCTGACGATCGTCGCCTACGGCACCCCGGTGCACTTTGCGCTCGACGCGGCGAAGACCCTCGAAGGAGAAGGCAGGAGCGTCGAGGTGATCGACCTGCGCTCCCTGGTCCCCATGGACATCGAGGCGGTCCGACGCTCGGTCGAGAAGACCAGTCGCGCCGTGGTCGCGCACGAGGACAAGGTCCACGGAGGCTTCGGAGGCGAGATCGTCTCGCAGATCCAGGAGTCGGTCTTCCCGTGGCTCGACGCTCCGATCGCGCGCGTCGGCTCCGAGTTCACGCCGGTCGGCTTCAGCCGCATCCTCGAGCGCGCGATCCTGCCCGACGCCGCGAAGGTCCTCGCCGCCGCCCGCAGAGTCCTCGCGTATTGAGGACTCCCCGGCGCCTGTAATCCCGCCCCCGCCTCGATTCGTCTCTTATGACGTAGGCCGGCGCTTGAGCCGGCCAAAAAAAGGAGCCAGGAACCCCATGAAACGTCTTTCGATCACGCTGACACTGGCGGCGCTCATTGCCGCCGTTTCGTCACTTCCTCTGGCCGCGCAGGACGGCCCACCCCCGGGCATGGCCACGCGCATGAGACCCCGCGCCGGCGGCTTGCTGCGGTGCCTGAGAGGCCTCGACCTCTCCGACAGCCAGAGGGCCGACATCAAGGCCGTCCTGGACGCCGCGAAGCCGACCGTCCAGGGAGACACGGCCGCGATCCGCGCCGCCCATCAGAAGCTCGACGCCGACTACACCGCTGGCGCCGACAAGTCGGTCATCGGACAGGACTACCTCGACCTTCGCGCCGCCGTGAAGAAGCTTCGCGACGACGGGTCGGCGACCAGGGACCTCGTCCTCGGCAAGCTCACCTCCGATCAGAAGACCATGGCGCAGGCCTGCCTGGACGCGCACGCCGGCCCGCGCCGGATGTTCCAGCGATCCGGCGAGTAACCCGCTCCGAACTCGACGTCGAAGGCTCCGGTCCCCGTCGGACCGGAGCCTTTTTCAACGGCGGATAATCCTCCGTGAAGCGCCGAAACGGAGGACCGCATGATCGCTCGGCTCTGGCACGGCTGGACGACGCCCGAGAACGCGGAGGCGTACCGGACTCTGCTCGTCACGAACATCCTCCCGGGAATCCACCGCGTTCGCGGCTACCGGGGATCGTACCTGCTGCGCCGGAAACGCTCCGACGAAGTCGAGTTCGTCACGCTGACGCTCTGGGAATCCAAGGAAGCGGTCGAAGAATTCGCGGGACCCGACTCCGCCCACGCGGTCGTTCCCGAGGAGGCGCGGAAACTCCTTGTTCGCTTCGATGACCGCTCCGACCACTACGACGGGGAATGGGTGCCGTGAGGGGCGCGCCCTCGAGGGCTCTCAGCCGGTCCGAGAGTGGTCCCGGCTCTGCATCCCTTTCGCGATCTCTTCAAGGATCTCCATCGAGCGGTAATCGGTCAGGTCGAGGTGGAGGGGCGTCATCGAGATGTACTTCTCGGCCACGGCCGTGACGTCCGTCCCTTCCTCGTGCTCCCCCGCCGGGATCGTCGAGCCGATCCAGTAGTAGGGCCGGCCGCGCGGGTCTGTCTTCTCGATGACAGTCTCGCCATAACGCCGCTTTCCCAGGCGAGCAACCCGCAACCCCTGAGGCGTGCCGGCCGGCACGTTGACGTTCAAGAGCGTGCCGGGAGGAAGCGGCTCCTCGAGCAGCTGCTGCGCCAGCCGCTCGGCGAACTCGGCCGCGGCGTCGAAAGTGAAGCCGGTCTCGATCTCCTGCGAGATCGCGACGGAGGGAATACCGATGAGCGTTCCCTCGAAGGCGGCCGAGACCGTGCCCGAGTACGTGACGTCGTCGCCCAGGTTCAGGCCCAGGTTGATGCCGGAAACGATCAGCCTCGGGCGCTCGTCCTTCATCAGGTGCAGGACTCCCCAGTTGACGCAGTCCGTCGGCGTTCCGTCCACCGACCAGCGGTTCTCGCCCACGAGCTTGGCCCGCAGCGGGCTCTGCAGCGTCAGGGAGTGCCCGGCGGCGCTTCTCTCCTGGTCCGGAGCGACCGTGACAACCTCCCCGACCGGCCCGAGCGCCGCGGCGAGCCGCTCGATCCCTTCGGAGAATACGCCGTCGTCGTTCGTGACCAGGATCCGGGGCCGGCTCAAGGGAGGGCTCTCACGAGGGCTGCTGCTCCGGCGGCGGAGGCATCACGAACATGAGGATGATGTACGCGAGGATCCCCGGGAAGGCGGCCGAGATGATGGACAGAAGGATATAGGCGATGCGGACGATGGTCGGATCGAGCTCGAAGTACTCCGCGAGGCCCCCGCAGACACCCGCGATCATCTTGTACCGTCTCGACCGCGTCAGGCGTCTCGCGGGAGGAGGGCTGCTGCTCATCGGTTCTTCCCTTCGTATACGACGCGATTCTTCTCGGTCTCGTCCAGCGTCACCCGCACGAGCCGGGCCGGGCTCACTTTCGATTCGAGCTGACTCCAGATTCCGACGGCGATGTTCTCGGCCGTCGGATTGACTCCGGACAGAAAGTCCACGTCGAAGTTCAAATGACGCCGGTCGAGCCGGCGGACGACGTGCTCGTGGACCGCCCGCTTCAGCGCCCCGAAGTCCATGACGTACCCCGTCTCCGGATCGATCTCCCCCTCGACCATCACCTCCAGGCCGTAGGTGTGCCCGTGCCCGTTGGGATTGTTGCACTTGTCGAAAACGCGGCGGTTCCTCTCCTCGTCCCAGTCCTCCCGGTGCAGGCGGTGCGCCGCCGAGAAATGCGAGGAAGAGACGAGCCGGACCTTCACGGGCTTGAGCCTAGCAGCGGGCGGCGCGCAGCGAAAGGGACCGAGGGATTCGCATCGCGTCGACGCTTCTCGGCTCTGCGGGCTCGCTATTGCCATTTCGTACGTTATAATCGTTACGTACGTGCCGGCCTGGAGTCGGCAGAAAGGCTTTCGGTCAGGGACCGGAAGAACGGGTACCCGATTGACGCGCCTCACGACAACGAAAGCGAGGGACGCATTCTCCGACATCATCAATCGCGTAAGCTACCGCGGGGAGCGGATCGTCCTGGAACGCCACGGCAAGGACGTGGTGGCCATGGTGCCGATCGAAGATTTCAGGCTCATCGAAGAGATCGAGGACCGCATGGACGTCGAAGAGGCGTTCCGCAGGCTCCGAGAGGAACCCGAAACGATCCCCTGGAAAGAGATCAAGGCGCGACTCGGCCTCTGAGGCGCTACCGGGTCGAGTTCCTTCCCTCGGCTCTGAATGAATTCGAAGCGCTCTCTACGCCGGAACGGCGAAAGGCCGCGCGTCATATCGATTCGCTCTCCGACAACCCTCGCCCGGCGGGCTGCAAAGCGCTGGAAGGCCGGAGCAAGATCTACCGAGTCTGCTCCGGCGATTATCGGATCGTGTATCAAATCCGCGATGAGGTCCTCGTCGTCTTGATCATTCGGGTGTCGCACCGGAGAGACGTGTACAAGCGTCTACCCGTCTGAAGCGCTCGTTGACTTCCGGCTCCCGCCCTGCTCAAATGCGCCTCTCCGGTCGGGACGTGGCGCAGTCTGGTAGCGTACCTGAATGGGGTTCAGGGGGTCCCGGGTTCGAATCCCGGCGTCCCGACCACACAAACCCTCGCGAATTCCAATCGACCAAAACCTAACCCTCGCGTTTTCCTAGGTCTTTCGCAGATTTCGCTCGCCCGGCCTTCCGAGCCACTTTGCTGTTTCTTGCTGTTTTATTGGCTCCGCATTCGGACACATTTTCGGACACGTGCCTAGAACCATCCGACCTGCCTACGGCCGGCAGGAGGCGTAGACTTCCGCGATTCGGATGGCCCTCACATCGGGGACTCGTCTCGGCCCCTACGAGATCCTCTCGCCTCTGGGCGCGGGCGGCATGGGCGAGGTGTGGAAGGCGCGGGACACGCGGCTCGGGCGAGACGTCGCGATCAAGCTTGTCCATCCTCGTCTCGCGGCCGACGCCGAGCAACTCCGCCGCTTCGAGCAGGAGGCCCGGGCCGCCTCGCAGCTCGACCACCCCAACATCCTCGTCGTCCACGACGTCGGCACGCACGAAGGTAGCCCCTTCATCGTCTCGGAGCTTCTGCAAGGCGAATCGCTGCGCGACAGGCTCGGCGAGCCTCTGCCGCCCAAGAAGGCCGTCGAGTACGCGCTGCAAGTCGCGCACGGCCTCGCCGCCGCTCACGAGAAGGGGATCGTCCACCGGGACATCAAGCCCGAGAACCTCTTCGTCACCAAAGACGGCCGGGTCAAGATCCTCGACTTCGGCATCGCCAAGCTGACCCAGCCGGCCATCCCGTCCGTCTCTCTGACGGAAGCGCTGACGGCTGCCCCGGCGACCGATGCCGGCGTCGTCATTGGAACGGTCGGCTACATGTCGCCCGAGCAAGTGCTCGGGAAGCCGCTCGACGCAAGGAGCGACCTTTTCTCTCTCGGCGTCGTCCTGTACGAGATATTCTCGGGGAAGCGTCCCTTCCAGAAGGACACCGCTCCCGAGACGATGGCGGCGATTCTCAAGGAAGAGCCGGCGGAGCTGTCGGGAGTGGACAAGCCCGTTCCTCCCGGCCTCGACCGGATCGTCCGGCACTGCATCGAGAAGGAGCCGACAACCCGCTTCCAGACGGCCCAGGATCTCGGCTTCGCTCTCGAAGATCTCTCCCGCCAGCTGGCGGCCCGCCCTCCGGGACATCCCGCGGCGGCCCGCCCGTTTCCCCGAGCGGTCTGGATCGCCGTGGCGATTGCGGCGCTCGTTGCTCTTGCGGCGGCTCTCCCGTGGCTCCGGGGGCGCGCGCCCTCTTCTTTGCCGGAAGCAAAGCTCAACCCGAAGCGGATTCTCGTCATTCCCTTCGAGAACGTCACCGGTGATCCATCTCTGGATGCTGTGGGCCGGATGACGGCGGACTGGATCAGCCAAGGCCTCTTGCAGACGGAGCAGGTCGAGGTCGTGACGCTCGGCGTTGGGCCCGGCGCGATGGGCGCATCAGGCAGAAGAGAGAAGGCTGGGAAAGGTCCCGATGCCTTGGAGGCGCAGGCTGTCGAGAATGGCGCCGGGACCGTCGTCTCGGGTGCGTACTACGCGAGCGGGAAAGATCTCGAGTTCCAGGCGCGTTTGACGGACGCAGCGGCCGGGAAGATGCTTTTCGCCCTCGAGCCAGTGCGCGGACCGCGCGAGCAGCCGATGCAGGTCATCGACCGCGTCCGCCAGCGGATGATGGGTGCCGTCGTCACGCAGTTCGGCCTGCCGGGCGTCGCAGCCGTCATCCAGAAGCCGCCGCTCTACGAGGCGTACGTGGAGTACATGGCCGGATTCGAGTTCATCGGCTTCGACAACGAAAAGACGCGGCAGCATCTGGAACGCGCCGTCGCGCTCGACCCCGATTTCATTGTCGCCCGGATCCGCCTGGCGTCCGTCTACTCGTTCCTCGGCGACACGGCGCGGTCGGAGGCGCTCTTCGCGAAGCTGCGCGAGAGCACGGAGAGGATGACCCCGGCGGAGCGCCTCCTCCTCGACATTCAGGTCGCGATGATCGGCGGAAAGCTGATCGAGGGCTATCAGGCGTCCCGGAACCTCCATGCCCTGGTCCCCAGGGATACGGTCGCCCTCTTGCACCACGCCCGGCACGCGCTCTGGACGAACCGCTCGCGAGAGTGCCTCGATTCCCTGGCGGGCATGGGGCCGTGGGAGGCCGTCTTGAAGGAAGCGTCAGGCCGCTACCGGCAGCTTACGTGGTATGTCCGGGCCGCGACGCAGGCCCATCACCTCCTCGGCGAGCACGAAAAGGAGCTGGCCGTGGCCCGGCTGGGTCTCACGCAGTTCCCGGACATGCTGACGATGCACCTGGGGGTGGTCTCTGCCCTCGCCGCTCTGGGCCGGACGGCCGAGCTCGATCAGGCGCTGGAGGCAAGTCTCTCCGTGCCGCCGCGCGGCACGCTGACCCCCGGCGAGGTGATGCTGGGGGCCGCCGAGGAGCTTCGCGTGCACGGCCACCGGGACGTTGCCCTGAAGGTGGCGCTGCGCGCCGCTGAATGGTTCGTGGCCCGCCTCGCCGAGGCGCCGGCGAAGGAGCGCCTGGCGGCGGGAAGGCTCCAGGCGCTCTGCCTTTCGGAACGGTGGGACGAGGCCGGTTCGGCCGCTGCGAAGTTCGCGGCTGCATTTCCCGACTTGGCCGACGCAACCGGTCATCGCGGCGTCCTCGCCGCCCGCGCGAGCGACCGTCCGGGCGCCGAGGAGGCTTCCGCTTCTCTTTCGCGCGTTCAGAAACTGGACGCTCGTCGCGATGCGACGTACTGGCGGGCGTGCATCGCCGCACAGCTCGGCGACAAGGATCGTGCCGTCGACCTGCTCCGAGAGGCTTTCAAGCTGGGCGAGCCCATCATCCTGAGCGCTCACGCCGACTGGCGGCTCGATCCGCTTCGCGGCTACCCGCCGTTCGAGGAGCTGCTGATACCGAAAGGGTGACAGATGCAGGTGGGAGCGCACCTCGGCCCCTACGAAATCCTGTCGCCTCTCGGCGCGGGCGGGATGGGGGAGGTGTATCGGGCTTGCCATGCCCGGCTTCAGCGGCCTCGCTCCGCTCCGCTGCGCTCGCCCGCTAAGCTTTGGAGCGAAATCGCTCCGACGGCTTTCTATCGAGAGCTTCGCATGCCGCCCCCACGCGGCATCTGACCGCGCGGGCCGGCAAAGTGCGGTCCTGCCCGACCCCGCATCGGAAAAGCCATCCGCGATCCGAGGGGAAAGCCCGAGCCGCGTGGAACAGCGAAGCCGCGGAACCCGCGCCTGGGGAAGAATGGGCGGTGCGCAAAGCGGCTGCCGAAGAAGACACGGCGGTGAAAGAACGGCCGATGGGGGAAGAAATGATGGCGCAAGAAAGGGCGCCCTCCGATGAAGACAACCGCGGTGGAAAAGTATCCGCCGCCATCGTACGGGTAGTAGCCGTATCCGTAAGGACTGACGTAGCCCCCGTCATAGGCGGGCTCAACAGGGTAGGTCGTTCCGTCCCCTGAGTCGTAGGTCACGTCGCCTTGACGAGCTTCCCCGGTGCGGCCTTCGTCGAGCGGCGCCACGCCGGCGAGGTACTGGATCACCGACTCGCCGACTCCGGCTCGGCGCAGCTGCATCAGATCGTCGGCGTTCACGGAATCCATGCCCGCGCGGCGAGCCTTGACGTACGCCGCGATCGTCGCTTCCGGCATTCCCGCCTTCGTCATCCGGACGGCATCGTTGAGCACCGGGTTGGAGAAGCGCCTCAAAGACGGGCCGCTCTGCGCCAGCGCGGCGGCGGCGCTGAGGATCAGGATCGGGGAGAAGATTGCCAATCGCTTCATGACCACTTCAGCACGCAAGGCAGCCTCCTTCACGGCCACATTAATGCTCCACCTCGGACTCGTGGACATTCCGAGTTTCATCAGCTCCTCTTAAGTACCTCGCCATGGTCCTCAGGAAAGGACAGACGTCAGGTAGCGACTTCCGCACCACCCGCCGACTCCAAGAGTCCTGGACGGCCCGGCCCTTCCGGCTCAATGGTTTCCGGTCAGCGCAAGCTCCGAACCGTTGAACAGCGTTCCGGCCCAGGCGTATCGTTCTGCCATGGTCCGGCTCGGCAAGGATCTCTCGCCGAAGCCGCAGCTTCTTCGGACTCGCTCCGCTCCGCTGCGCTCGCGGCTGAAGCTCCGGGGCGTTGGGCGCGCAAGCGGGGCACTTGAGCGCATGGAAACTGGGCGAAGTTGCGCTTCTAGTACACACTTGTGTGATTCCTTTCATTTTTTCCCTCGACTTGCTGAGACCGCAATAGTCCGCTGTTCATTGCCGATGTGTGATAGTGTGGAGTTCCTTCAAAGGTCCATCTCGGCTTCGGAACCTTGCCGTCGCCGTCTTTCCTTCGAGTCGGGGAACACCCGATGGAGGCATCTACCTCAAGGGCTCAGGAGATTCAGTCATGAAGTTTGCACGCGAAGTCCATTTCCAGATCAAGAGCGGTAAAGAGAGAGAGTTCAACAACATCTTCGAGAAGGAAGTCCTTCCGATCCTGCGGAAGCAGAATGGTTTCCAAGAGGAAGTGACGCTCGTCAACCCCAAGGGCGCGAACTTCATCAGCCTCTGGGATAACCGCCAGCACGCCGAGGCCTACGGTACGGCTACGTATCCGCAGGTTCTGGCGAAGCTCACCCCCGTGATCACGGGAACGCCTACGGTGGAGACCTACGAGACCGCCTCCACGTACCTTCCGAACTAACGAATAATGAGCGCCTGAGAGCGCTCGTTCATCCGAGGCCCCAAGAGGGGCCTCTTTTTTGCCTGAAACGCGCTGCTGGACTGGGCGAGAGCAAGTAGAGACGCGTAGCTCGACCGAGAAGTCACGATCAAGGTTCTTCCGCCACTCCGTCCAGCTCGCTTTTGACCTCCCGGCATCAGGGCAGGGTTTAGCCTCGGAGGACCGCGACGTTAAGGTTTTCTCCTAAGGTCTACTCGCGAGACGACCCTCAGACTGCGGCCAGATTGAGTTCCTCTCTCTGCCCTATAATATCTTCCGGAATGAGAAGGAGGGTGCCAAGATGACGGGAATTCGAATGAAGGTTGCGCCCGATACAGTAGCGTATGCCGACGAGGAGAACAACAAGCTAGTGGTGGAGTTCGCCATCCCAGGAGCGCCAACGGATACCATCGATGTGAAGATCCTGGAAGATAGCGTCCACCTGACAGCGCCAGCAAGGGACATCGAGTATGTTGCAGCACTGGCTTTAGGTTGGCCGGTGAAACCTGACAAAGCCGAAGCGACCTACGAGCACGGCCTGCTCCGAATCGAGGTGCCCTTTAAAGATCCGATGGAGGATGCTGTGAAGGTCGCCATCAAAGCAGGCGGCGCGCAAACTATCACCAAGAAAATCAAAGCCTGACCGCCCGTTAAGTTGTTAGGCTTATAAACGAGACAAGCCAGGCTCGTTATCCGGGTTGCCTCGTTTGATGTTACCCCCCTGTCCTAAGGACTTTTGTGTCCTTTCTTTTCAGCGGCTAGAAGAGCCTTCCCTTTTTCAATCTTCCGCTTCAGCGTTGCGATCTCCCGATCGTGTGAGAAATCGGAAGTGTCCCTCAACAGAAAATCGAGCCGGGACTGAAGGATTGGAAATTCAGCCCGGAACTGCGCCATCCGCCCTTCTGCTTCTCCTTGCCTCCTCTGTTTGCTTTTCATCGAAACCTCTTTCTGATTTGGATTCGCCGATCGTTGGCGATTAGCCGTGTTCCCGGCCCACTCCGGAACCACCCTGCTGACGCCCGGCACCTGAACCACCATGCTTGTCGGGCTTGGGGTTAAACCGTGCCTGATAATAGTGATGCTTGCCATTCTTCCTCCACGGCTGATCAGAATCCTTGCTCTGCGGCTGTCGGGTGATGAAACGCTGTTCCGCTAACCGGTTCTTCGCCGCCGCTATCGCCGCGTTCACCCCTGACTTCTCTCTGATTGCCTTGATCTTCGCCCGTGATTCCTTCGAGAGGTTTCGGAGGGCGGCCATGTACCGGCCCTGCTGCTGGTACGTCTTCCGGGTCGCAGCCGAAAGCCTCGGCTTCCTGCGTCCTGCGCGGCGCCCAATCGCCTTCCCCTTTCCGGCCATCGGGAAGGAGCCGTCCCTCGGAACTCGCCGCCCGACTCCAACCACCCCGGCCTCAAGGGCAGCCAGGCTCACCCGCAGCGCCCGGATGAGACGGTCACGCCGTTGCAGAGCCTTCTTCACCTCACTTGCGGCGAGCTTCCCTTCTTGAATCAAAACTCCCAGAGCGGCCTGGGCTTGCTGACCGGACAGAGCCAGGAATGACCTGCGACGCCTTGCCATATCTCTCCTTTCGAGATCGGTTGGTGATAGCTTAATATCACTTCTAATAGCACCGTGATGGTTCAGTCCGCGCCGCGTCACATCGCAGGTCTGATTCACCTAAGACGCACCTCGTCGGTGGCCCGCAGCGTTGCGCCTGATTCATTCGGATCATTGACTTCGCCGGCCGGTTCTGCAAGAAGCTCTTGTGGAGATCGCGGATGCTTGCCCTAGCGGTCCGGCACGGGCACGAGGCGGTCGGTCTTTCATCGCCTGAGGAGGGGGGCCGGCGCGGCTTCCCGCGCGAGTCCGACTTCGTCCTGCCGATCCCGGGCGTTCGTTGCACAAAGCGCTCGCCATCCCGCGTAACCGAATTGTTTGTCACAAGGCGAAGAGCGCCGGCACAAAGCGCCGGCCAAGGAGGATGACATGAAATCTCGGTCTTTGCTCGCCTTTCTCGCTTCGATCGCGGTGGCCTCGGCCGCCCCGGCGCAGACCAAGACGAGCGGCACCCTCCAGTGCGCCAAGCCCGACCCGATGCATGTCGTCGAGGCCGGCGACCGGCCCGGCCACGCGTTCGTCGTCGGCAAGGTGGCCTGCACCTGGTCGAAGCCCATGGAGATCAGCGGAATCCAGGGCAAGGATGGCGGCAGCGTGTTCTCCGACGAGAAGAGCGGAGACAAGTCGAGTGGCGGCGGCGTCCACTGGACGGAAATGGCCAACGGCGACAAGGTCTTCGTCCGGTTCCACAGCAAGACCACGTACGACAAGGACGGGAAGATCGCAACGTCCGGGGGCACCTGGAGCTACACGGGCGGCACCGGGAAAATGAAGGGCATTGAGGGCAAGGGGACCCACAAGGGCAAGGGCAACCCCGACGGCTCCGTAACGTACGAGGTCGAGGGCGAGTACAAGCTGCCCTAGCCCGCATTACAGGTGGCGTCGCGCCTGATCCAGCTCGCCTAACACGTGGCTTCGTCGGACTCGCTCCGCTCCGCGGCGCTCGCCGCTGAGCCGCAAGCCGTCGGACGGCAGCGCACGCCAGGTAATGGCTACATCGCACCGACAAACGAAACGAGCATGAAGAAGATTATCGCCTCAATCTCCTTGCTGACGCTTTTGCCGGGCTGCACCGGCATCAAATCCTCCTCAAGAAACCAGAGCGTCAATCCCCGCGGCTTACCCATCATCGACATGCACGTGCATGCCACGTCGCTGGAGGACTACCCAGCGGAATGGGGTAAGCCGCCGTTCCCCAATCCCGTCACCGGCAAGCCGTCGGCCGCCACGAACAACGAGGCGATCATGGCGGCGAGCTTGAGAGCCATGACCCAGTTCAACATCATCAAGGCCGTGGTGAGCGGGCCGCTCGATGACGTTCATCGCTGGCAGGCCGCCGCACCCGATCGAGTCATCGGAGGGATATTGCTTGTGCCGGGGGTCCCGCTTCCCGACCTTGAGATGCTGCGCCGCGAGTTCGAGAGCGGACGGGTGGGCGTCTTGGGAGAGCTTGGCCTTTCATATTTGGGTCTGACTGCGAACGACCCAAAGCTGGAGCCGTATTTTGCTCTGGCCGAACAGTTCGACATCCCTGTAGGTATCCACACCGGGGCGGGGCCACCGCGCGCTCCCTACGAAGGCGCTCCGAACTCTCGCGTGTCGCTTGGCAACCCGCTGCTGTTGGAGGAGGTGCTCGTCCGCCACCCCAAGTTGCGAGTCTACTTGATGCATGCTGGCGAGCCTTGGTTTGAGGGGACGGTTGCGATCATGACTACGTATCCTCAGGTTTACGCTGACCTCGGCGTGTTGGATTGGGTTTACCCGCCAGAGGCGTTTTACGAGTACTTACAAAGACTCATTCGCCGAGGACTTGGCCTTCAGCTTATGTTCGGTTCCGACCAGATGGTATGGCCTGAGATGATCGGCCGGGCCATCGCTACGATTGAGTCGGCACCCGGCCTGACCGAGAGCCAAAAGCGAGACATTCTCTACAACAACGCCGCGCGCTTTCTGCGTTTGCATGACCCACTTGCCAAGAATTGAGTGGGAGCAGATTGACTCCGAAACGAAATGTGCCGCCCAACAACAGCATGGAGCGGCCAGGAGGTAGCCGTGCAGTTCATTCTGCATCCACGGCCCAGCGGCTCCGCTCTGAAGGCACCTGGTTGGCAGTGAGCTCGCTGAAACGGATCTCCCCGCCGAACCCGCGGCTTCGGCGGAGGCAGTTGACCCGTTTTCGTAGACAACTTCACCTAACGCTCGGAAGGCTGTGATGGTCAGAAACGAATGGCCGCCGAGTCATCAGATGGGCCGTCAAACGGTCCATTTCCCTTTCGATGAACGTGCCTTATGACCGCTGCTGGACGACGGATTCGTGGTCTCAGCAACTCGAGAAGCCGGTCGAGTCCAGCTTTCTGCCCGCCGAGGGACCAGGAATCGATCGGCTGGCAAACGCCAGTTAGCTGAGTGTCCACAAAATCGAGCCAACATCCCCCGCTTGCGCTCGCCGCTGAGCAGCAGGCCGCATGGGTCACGCTGATATGCTGCTCGTGATGCGACCGGAGGACCCCGCCACCAGACTGAACCGCCGCGACGCGATTCGGGTCACCGCGGCAGCGGGCTCGATGTTGACGCTTGGCGGCGGGGACTCGATCTCACCATATGCAAGGAGCATGCCGATGACAACCGCAGCGCAGGATGCGGCCACGGTGACGCCGAAGGTCGTCACGGTGAAGCTCGAGAACGAAGGCGTCCGAGTCTTGGAGTTCCTGAGCGAACCCGGAGACAAGGAGAGGTGGCACTCGCACCCTGCATTCGTTGTGTACGTCGTTTCGGGGGGGACGCTGCGCATCCAGACTCCGGACGGCAAGAGCAACGACGTCGAATTCAACACGGGCGACGTCCGCTGGCGGGACCCCGTTACACACACGACCGAGAACATCGGAAAGACTCCGCTCCACGCCATCATCGTCGAGCTGAAGACGCCGTAAGCGTCTCGACTCGTCGCCCCCGCACGAAGAATACGTAGAAGCGCGCCGAGCAGCGGAAGTACGAGGAGAAGGAGCGCCCACGCTGTCCAGTGGATGGTGCGGTGCTCGCGGCTGGAGGAAAGAGTTGGTGCCGACTCGCTCCAATCGTGAAGCCGTCTAACCCGCCGGTAGGCGGGCCTGACCATCCGTCACACAAATGTGGCTCGCGGAAGATTACGCGCCATGAACCCAGCGCAGATGGCCAACGGCTCCGTCTCACCGACGTCCGTTATCACTCACTTGTGGGACGTGAGAGTGCATTCCCATTCGTCCCCGTGCTCTTCGATGTCCACGTGCTCGCCGTCTGCTGCTAAGAGCGGGAGCAGAGTCCTCGGCGCCTCGACCGACGTGGAGTATGAAGGCGCTTGTCCGCTGGGGTTCAAGCCGCATAGGAGCGCGACCTCGTCCTCGATCTGTCGATCCAGAAGGAACCCTGAGTCGGCCTTCCGGTAGGAGATCGTTCTCTCCTACCTCGCCATTCGCTTCGCCGCCGCGATCGCCGCTCGCACCCCAGACTTCTCCCAGATCGCCGTCGCTCGCCAGTTGCCGCGGCCGAGCCAACGCAGGATTGACAGCGTCAGCGCCGCAACGGCAGGCGGCATCTCTCATCGAGGCTGAAACGCCGGGTCTCCCGCCGCAGCGAGAAAGAAGCTGAAGACATCGGCGCGCTCGGCGAGAGCCTGGTCGCGTGTGGATCCGATGCCGTGGCCGGCATCGGTTTCCACGCGGATCAGCACCGGCTTGCCGCTGGTCGTGGCCGCCTGCATCCGCGCCGCCATCTTCGCCGTCATCCACGGCGCCACGCGCCGGTCATTGAGTCCTACGGTGTAGATCACCGCCGGGTACGCGGTACCGGGCTTCACGTGTTGATACGGATCCATCTCATAGATCGAGCGGAAGCCCCCCTCCGTCTCCGGATCGCCAAGCTCTGCTTTCTGATTCGCGCCATTCTCCGCGGCCAGAATTCGCAAGGGATTCACGACCCCGACCGCGACGTTCGCCGCTGAGTAGAGATCGGGTCTTTCGGTGATCGCGCGGCCGATGAGAATTCCACCCATGCTCCCAGCGAGGCCCGCGAGACGGCTCGCTCGGGTCAGCCGGTGGTCGATCAGATGCTGCGCGCACGCCTCGAAATCGTGAACGCCGTTCATCTTGTGCTCGTGCGTCCCAGCGACCTGCCACTGGTATCCCTTTTCGCCTCCGCCTCGTACATGACAGACGGCGAAGACGCCGCCGCGCTCGATCCAGGCCAGAAGGGTGGGATCGAACCTCGGGGTGAGCGAGATGCCGTACCCGCCGTACCCGATCTCGATCGCCGGATGCGAACCGTCGAGAGTGAGGTCAGCGCGATGGACGATCGACAGCGGCACCTTCGTTCCGTCGGAGCTCGTGGCTTCGACCTCCTCGATCGCCGTATTCGAGTAGTCGGCGTTCGTCGTCGTGGTGATCCCGGTCGGCACGAACGAGCGGCCGGCCACGTCGTATCGAAAGACCGCCGGCGGCCGAGTCCCCGCCTGAATCCGAATCATCGCGCCGTGCGCCCGGGGATCGGTGGCGATCTCGTCGATCCATCCGTCGAACGGAACGGCGATCGGCTCGGCCGCTCCACCCCACGGCATGCGCAGCATGCGCGCGCGGCCGTTGGTCATCGTCTCGATGTACAGCGCGTCGCGGGCCGCCCCGAACCTGACGAGCGTCGCATCGGCGCTTTCCGGAATCTCGATTTTCGCCGCGCCGAGGTCAGGCGCGGTGAGCGGAACGGAGATGATCTTCCGGTTCGACGCACCCTTGAACGTCATCATGTAGAGGCGATCGCCGTGCGTCGCCACGTCTTCGACGCTGTCGGAGAAATCGGCGACCTTCCGCCATGGCGTCCTGCCGGCCCCTGTACGATCGAGCGCAGAGAGAGGGGCGATGCCGATGCGGGCCTCATTGCGCGCCCCACCTGCGATGGCGATCATCCATTGCGACTCCGGATCGACGCCAACATACGGGAACTCCTCCGGCGCGAGCGGCATGGCCGATGAGGTTCCGGTGAGGATCATGCGATCGTTCGCCGCCGGCTGGCCGAGGATGTGAAGCCGAACGGTCATATTGAGCATGGGATCGACGTCTTTGACCGGAGGGGCCATCTGCGAGTAGAAGAAG
>Ga0153915_10002586_pt1 | contig 16483 bp, 17 predicted proteins | sample Opewatmetagenome_2_FD_107003 | JGI IMG/M metagenome (GOLD analysis project Ga0153915, IMG submission 107003) | Freshwater wetland microbial communities from Ohio, USA - Open water 3 Core 3 Depth 3 metaG | ecosystem: Environmental > Aquatic > Freshwater > Wetlands | place: USA: Ohio, Lake Erie...
GCGCATACCCGTCGGCGATGCCCACGCCCACCCGTTCCTGGCGGCAGAGCACGGGCCGGATGTCGGCCTTGGCCGCGGCCTCGATCAGCGGAGTCGTCGGATAGGCGCTCAGGAACTCGGCGCGCTCCATCTTGAGGATACGGGCGATGGCATCGATGACTTTCACGTGCGGCGCTCCTTGGGCCCTCGGGATTACCGGCCGCTCGCGCGAACGAGCGGCCGGCCAGCGGCCCGCCGTTGACTATACCGCAGGAGCGCGCAGCATCGGTTGGCCGAGGGAGAGCCAGCGCGCGCCGCAGGGGCGTTTCCTGGTCGACACCCCACTACGCTGCCATTCAATCGGCGATCGGCCATGACCTGGACGGGTTGCGACCAGACCTGTTCGTAGAGCGCCGAGCGGTAGTAGCAGCTCATCAGCCTCGCAAGCTCGCCCCTGCGCTGCTCGCGCTTACTGACGGGCTTCTTCACGAGCCCGAAGGCGAGCAGCCGCTCCTGCATTCTGGGCGTCCGGATGAGCTCCTGATACGTCTCGGCTGCGCAGATCCCCGGCCGCCTCAGGCGAGATTCGTGTCCTCGGCCCGGTGCCGCTTCACGAAACCGAGAAGCGGGCGGTTTGTGGTTCCGGAAGACGATTATCATTGGCTCGACCGAAGGGAATGTCGCCGGACCCTCACGGTCGGTCCTTGACTGAGCGTCCCGGCCGGAGCCGGATCCGTGGCAGCCAGAGGGCGATCGAGCGCCGGCGGCGGGGCGCGCGGTCACACGACGGCGAAGGCGCGGATGGGGCTCCCCGTCTGTCCCCGGAAGGGTAGCGGCGCCCCGACGAAGGTGAAGCGACTCGTCGGGATGCGGTCGAGGTTCACCAAGTTCTCGATGATCGCGATGTAGTCGCTCGGGGGGAGCCCGAGGGCCTGCGGCCGCAGGAAGTTCGTGTGGACGGGCGAGCCGTGGGCGCCCCCGATCGTCTCGGGCGTGCTGAGGTCGACGCCCACGGTCGCCGGCCGCCGCTCCCGGAGCCAGTCGGCGGCGTCGCGGGTCAGGCCCATGTGCTGGTCGAGGTACTCTGCGGTGCGCGCGAAGGCGTGGGTGGCCCAGCCCGTCCAGATCAGCACGATGTCGCCCGGGCGGATGCGGTCGCCGCTCCGCGCCTCGGCGGCGGCCAGGTCTGCGGCCGTGATCTCCGCGCGCGGCCCGAACCGCTCCGTGACGTCGAGCCGCAGCGCGGGCCCGTAGCCCCGCTCCAGGGCGAGATGGTCGATGCTGTCGGCCGCGCCGCTCACGGCGTGCGAGGGCGCGTCCATGTGCGTGCCGGTGTGCCCGCAGAGGACGATCTGCTCGTTGGCGAACGAGATCTTCTCGTTCGAGTACGGGTTGCGGCGCTCCATGAACTGGTACATCTGGTGGTTGAGCGTACCCGACAGGAAGATGGGCGTCCGCCCGTGGAACGGATGGCCGGGCATCCCCTCGTAGATCGGCATGGTCAGGTCGATCGTGGTCGTCATAACGTCACTCCCCTGCCGACGAGAACCGCAGCACGGGCGTCGACCACTGGTCGGTGGCGACGTCGATCACCGCCGGGCCCCTCGGGGTTCTCTCCTGCGCGAGCGCCGCGGCCAGCTCCGCGGAGGTGCGCACCGTGTAGCCGCGGGCGCCGAAGCCGCGGGCGACCGTGGCAAAATCGACGTGCCGGAAGTCCGTCGAGATGTAGCGGCCGCCGAGCCGCTTCTTCTCGACGTGCTTCATCCACGCCAGCGTGTCGTTGTTGAAGAGGACGGCAACGACGGGCAGCTCGAGCCGCGCCATGACCTCCAGCTCCTGCACGGAGTAGGCGAACCCGCCGTCGCCGGCGAAGAGCAGGACGCGATGCTTCCTTCCGTCGGCCATCGACGCGCCGATCGCCGCCGGGGCGCCCCAGCCGAGCCCGGCGAGCCCGCGCGGCGCCAGGTACTGGCGGGCCGCCGTGCGCGCGCGATAGTACACGGCGACCCAGCCGGAGGCGAGGCTCGCGTCGCACACGACGAGGTCGTCCTCAGTGGCGGCCTGGTTGACGAGATCCATCACAAGCTGGGGCCGCAGGGGCTCCTCCTGCCCTGGGGGCACCGCCGTCTCGACGCGGTACCAGTCCTGGAGCCGCCGCCCCATGTCCTCGTGGTCCCAGGTGGTGGCGGGGCGCTCCGGGCCGAGGACGCGCAGCAGCGCGGTGACGCCCGAGCGCGCGTCGGCCACGAGCGGGACGCTGCCCGCGAAGTTCCGCCCGATCTCCTCGGGGTCGATGTCGAGGTGGATCGTCGGCACGCCCGCCTTCGGCGCGTCATAGCCGAACGTGGCGAGCTGCCCCGCCTTGCACCCGATGAACAGGACGAGGTCGGCCTCGGCGACGATCTGGTTGGAGACGGGGTTGCCCATCGAGCCCGTCACCCCGTACACCTGACGGTGCGTCTCCTCCATGATCCCCTTGCCGGTGATCGTCGTCGTCACCGGCGCTTGGAGGTACTCGGCCAGCGCGCGCACCTCGCGGCCGGCTCCCGAGGCCAGCGCACCTCCCCCGACGAGCAGCGCCGGCCTGCGCGCCTCCCGGATGAGCCGCGCCGCCTCCCCGAGGGCTTCGGGGTCAGGGGCGGGGCGATGCTGCGGGTAGACGCCGCTCCGCGCGCGGCGCCTGAGCGCGCCGTCCGGGACGGCCGCGTGGCCCACGTCCTCGGGAACGCAGAGGACGACCGGTCCCGGCCGGCCGGTGGTGGCCACCCGCAGGGCCGCGTCGACGACGTTGTCCACGGCCGCAGGATCGTTGAGGGTCGTCTGCCACTTGCTGATGGTGGAGAAGATCTCGAGCTGTCGCAGCGCCTGGGAGGCGTTCCCGCGCACCCGCCGGTGCTCCCAGGCGCGCGGGATGTCGGAGATAATCGCGAGCAACGGGACCGACGAGGCCCACGCCTCAGCCAGCGGCGAGACGAGGTTGGTGGCGCCGGGGCCCACGGTGGCGTCGCAGGCCCCGGCCCGGCCCCGGAGGCGCGCGTATGCGTCGGCGGCGTAGCCGGCGCTGCGCTCGTCGCGCATGAGGACGTGAGCGATCCTCCCGTCGGATCTCAGGATCCCGGCGTAGAGCGGGAGCGTCTGCCCCCCGGGGACGCCGAAGACGTACTCGACGCCGTGCTCGACGAGCAGCTCGACCAGCCGATCACCGACCTTCATGGCACTGTTCCTTTCTCGGCGCGTCCGTGTCCGGCCGCGCAGGGATCAGTAGAACATCCCGAGACCGCCGTTGATGTCCATGACGTGGCCGGTGACGTACGAGGCCGCATCCGAGAGCAGGAACAGGATGCCCTCGCCCACCTCGTCGGCCCGCCCGATCCGCCGGAGGGGGATGACGCGCTCGTACTCCGCGTTGGTCTCCGGGGAGACGTCGTGGATCATCGGAGTGTCGATCCGCCCGGGGGCCACGGCGTTCACGCGGATCCCGTGCTCGGCGACCTCGCGCGCCAGGCTCTTGGTGAGCCCGACCAGCGCCGCCTTCGAGCTGACGTAGTGGGAGCCCGTGAGCATCGTGCCGACCTTGGCCGCCATCGACGACACGTTGACGATGGCCCCCCGGCGGCGGGCGATCATCCCGGGGACCATCGCCTGGCAGCAGGCGAAGGCGCCCCGGATGTTGACGGCCATGACCCGGTCCCACTCCTCGATGGGCATCTCCCAGACGGTGAGCTTGCGCCCCCTGTGCTTGGGCGAGATGCCGGCGTCGTTGACCAGCAGGTCTACCTCGCCGAGCTCTCCGCGGGTCCGCTCCACCATCGCCACGATCTGACGCTCGTCGGCGACATCGACCCGAAGCCCCAGGAACGGGTGGGCGGCGGCGCGGAACTCCGCCTCCATCCTCGCCAGACCGTCGGCGTCGATGTCCGCCACCGCGACCTTCGCCCCCTCGGCCGCCAGGAGCCGGGCGGTGGCCGCACCGATGCCCGACGCGCCGCCGGTGACCACGGCGACCCTGTCCCGGAACTCCGGATATCGCATCGCTCTCTCGCTTCCTGCCGCAGCCCCGGCGGGCGCGGCGCCTCCGGTCACAGCCCCAGGTAGGCCTGGCGCAGGTGGCGGTCCTCGAGCAGGTCGGGCCCGGCGCCCTCGAGCACGATCCGGCCGTTCTCCAGCACGTACGCCCGGTCGGACATCGCCAGCGCCTTCCTGACGTTCTGCTCGACCAGAAGCACCGTCACGCCTTGCGCCCGGATTGACTGCACGACCTCGAACATCGTCTTGACGAACAGCGGCGCCAGGCCCAGCGATGGCTCGTCGATCATCAGCATCGTGGGCTCCGCCATGAGGGCGCGCCCGATCGTGAGCATCTGCTGCTCGCCCCCGGAGAGCGTGCCGGCCACCTGGTGCATCCGCGACCTGAGCACCGGGAAGAACCCGAACACCCGCTCGAGGTTCTCGCGCTGCCGCGCCCGGGCCCTGCCGTTGAAGGAGCCCATGCGCAGGTTGGCCACGACCGACATGAACGGGAAGAGCCGGCGCCCCTCGGGGATCTGCACGAGGCCGAGGGCGACGCGCTCGTGCGGCGGCACCTGGTCGATGGTCCGTCCGGCGAAGGTGATGGTGCCCGCCGTTCGCGTGGTGAGCCCGGAGACCGTGTCGATGAGCGTGCTCTTGCCGGCGCCGTTGCTGCCGACCACGCTCACGATCTCCCCCGGCTCGACGCGAAGCGAGACCTGCCAGAGAACCTGGACCCGGCCCTGGAACGCGTCGACGCCGGCGACCTCAAGCAACGGCATATTCGTCGCCCAGGTAGGCGGTCACGACGCGTGTGTCGGCCGCCACGGCGGCAGGCGGCCCTTCCGCGATCTTCTCCCCGAGGTGCAGCACGATGACCCGGTCGGAGATCTGCATGACGACCTGCATGACGTGCTCGACCAGCACGACCGTCACGCCCAGCCCCCGGATGCGCCCGACGAGGTCCATCGCCGCGCCGAGCTCGGTCGGCGTGAGGCCGGCCATCAGCTCGTCCAGCATCAGCAGCGACGGACGGGTCGCCAGCGCCCGCGCCAGCTCCAGCCGCTTCTGGTCCCCCGGCGTAAGGCTGCTGGCCAGGGTGTCCCGTCGCTCCGCGAGCCCGACGAGCGCCAGGACCTCCGCCGACGCCGCCCTCGCCTCCCGCACGCTCGGCGTCCGTGACAGCGCGCCGACCACGACGTTCTCCAGCACCGTGACGTCGGCGAAGGGCTTCGGGATCTGGAAGGTCCGCGCGATCCCGCGGCCGCACGCGTAATGCGGCTCGACGCGCGTGACGTCCACGCCGCGGTAGAGGATCGACCCGGCGTCGGGCCTGTATACGCCGGAGAGCAGGTTGAAGAGCGTCGTCTTGCCGGCGCCGTTCGGGCCGATCACGCTCAGGATCTCGCCCGCCCGCACCTCGAGGTCGACGCCGTTGACGGCCACTAGCCCGCCGAAGGCCTTCCGGAGCCCCCGCGCCACCAGCAGCGGGACGTCCGGCCGCACCGCACCAGGAACCGAGGGGATCGCGGCTGGCGCCGCCGGCGCGCGAACGCCAGTCGGCGCGCGACCGGCGGCGCTTCGCCCGGCGCGGGGCCAGGGCACCAGGCTCCTGAGCCAGGCGAGGATGCCGCGCGGCAGGAACTTGACGACGGCGATGATCAGAATGCCGTAGATGAGGAGATGAAGCCCCTGGGCCTTGCCGCCGAGCCAGGCGCGCAGGAACTCCTGGAGCGGCGCCAGGACCGCCGCCCCGAGGATGGGCCCGAGCACCGTGCCCGCCCCGCCGAGGATCGCCATCATCGCCATCAGGACGGACAGGTCCATGCTGAACTCGCCGCTCGGGTCGATGTAGAGCACGTACTGGGCGTAGAACGACCCGGCGATGGCCGTCAGGAAGGCGCTCAGGACCATCGCCGTGAGCTTCACGCGCCGCACGTTGACGCCGCAGGACTCGGCCGCGTCCTCGTTCTCCCTGAGCGCAACCAGGCGATGGCCGAACCGGGAGCGCTCGATGAGGACCGAGACGACCACGGCGACCGCCAAGAGTCCTACGATCACGCCGAGATAGGGCATCTTGTCCCGGAAGACGAGCGATCCGAGGCCGAACCGGATGGGGATGCTGAGGCCGGTGGACCCCCCGGTGACGTCACTCGCGTAGACGGCGAGAATGCGGAAGACCTCGAGGACGGCGAGCGTGCTCATGGCGAAGAACGGCCCGCGGAGCCGGAAGCACGGGTAGCCGATGAGCACTGACGCGACCGCGGCCAGCGTGCCGCCGGCGAGCATGCCGATCCAGGGTGAGAGCTGGAGGTGCAGGAAGAGCAGCGTGGAGGTGTAGGCGCCAAGGCCATAGAAGACCGCGTGCCCCAGCGAGAGCTGCCCCGCGTAGCCACCCACGATGTTCCACGCCAGCGCGAGATACGCGTAGAAGCAGAACATGATGAGGACGTGGGCGTAGTACGGGTTCACCGGAACCCCATCTCCTGGGCCCCCACGACGCCGAGCAGCCCCTGGGGCCGCGCGACCAGGATCGCCACGAACATGGCGTAGTAGAGCGCCCCCTGCAGCTGCGGGCTGATGAAGAAGCCGCTGAAGGCCTCGATCAGCCCGATGATGAGCCCCGCCAGGAAGGCGCCGAACACGTTACCCATGCCGCCCAGCACCACCACCACGAAGGCGACGATCGTGAACGTCGCGCCCGTCGACGGCGTCACCGAGTAGACAGGGATGAGCAGCGTGCCGGCCACCGCCTCGAGCCCGACCCCGAGGCCGAAGGTCAGCATGTACACCCAGTGGATATTGACGCCCATGAGGACGGCCGCCTTGCGGTCCTGCGCCACCGCCGACATCGCCATGCCCCAGTACGTGCGCTGCAGCACGACGTAGAGGCCGGCGACGATCCCGAGGGTGACGACGAGGATCACCAGGCGCGGGACGCTGACCGATAGCTCACCGAGGCGCAGCGCCGCGTTCGAGTAGGAGGTCTCGATGGCGCGGGGGTCCGACTTCCAGGCCAGGAGCGCGCTGTTCTGCAGGATGATCGACAACCCGAAGGTCACCAGGATCAGCGAGTTGGAGGGGGCGTTGAAGAACGGCCGGATGAACACCCGCTGCACGAGGACCCCGAGGGCGAAGATCGCCGGCGCCGTGACCAGCACCGCCAGGTAGGGATCCACGCCCCAGAAGGCGAAGAGCCAGAACGCCAGGTACATGCCCAGCATGAGGAACTCGCCCTGCGCGAAGTTGACCACCCGGACGACGCCGAAGATCAGCGTGAGCCCGATGGCCACGAGCGCGTAGATCCCTCCCAGGAGGAGTCCGTTGATCGCGACCTGGACGATGAGCGACGTCATGCGCGCGCGCCTGGACTCCGGGGCGTTCGCTCAGCGGCGCGCCGCTAGCGCTCGCTCCACTGGGGGAAGGGCAGCACGACCTTGATGCCCTTCGCCATCGCCTTCGGCGGCCAGATCGTGTGGAGCTTCTCGCCCTGCCACTGCTCGACGAACCAGTCCGGGCGGGTGTTCTGGCCGGCGTTGGGCGCGCCCGCGGCGGCGAACTTCACGCCCCAGCCGATGGGCTGGAACCCCTCGGGCTCGTCCATGGCCAAGGCGGCGGTGCGGATCGCCGCCGGGTCGGCCGACTTCGCCCGCTCGATCACCCGCCAGAGCAGCCAGGCGCCGTTGTAGTTGCCGAACGGGTGCGGCGACTTGATATCCTCCTTCGAGACCCGCTTGTGGAGCGCGAGGAAGGCCGGGAGTCCCTTCGCGTAGTCGGGGTTGATCGTCGGGCTGGGCCAGCCGGAGACGATGACGCCGTTGGCGTCCTTGCCGACCGCGTCCTTGAACTTGTCCGTGTTGTGGCCCACCCCGGTGCCCACGAACACCTTCACGTTCAGGCCAAACTGCTTCATCTGCCGGTGCAGCAGGATGCCGTCGTTCACGTACGTGGTGGGGATGAGGGCATCCGGCTGCTTGGCCTTGAGCCGGAGGATCAGGGAGGACATGTCCTTGGTCGCCGCCTCGTAGAACTCGTACGCCACGAGTTGGGCCCCGACCTCCTCGACGACGGTCTTCACCGTCTCGCTGACGGCCTTGCCGTAGGACGAATCCTCGCCGATCACGGCGACCTTGAACTGCTTGATCGGGATGCCCAGCGTCTCGGCAGCGGTGACCGTGCCGAAGCGCGCCGCTGCGCGGGCGAGCTTGGAGGCGGGCGGCTCGTTCCTGAAGAGGTACTGGTACCCGCGCGCCGTGATGGTGTCGGCGACGGCGCCCGTCTCCCAGTAGACGACATTGTTCTTCTCGGCCACCGTGCTGGCCGCGAACGACAGCACGCTCGAGAACGTCCCCAGGATGATCTTGACGCCCTCCACCGAGATCAGTCGCTCGGCCTCGCTGACTGCGGCCTTGGCGTCGACGGCGTCGCCTTTCACGAATTCAATTTGCCTGCCGAGGAGCCCGCCCTTCTCGTTCTGCTCCACGCGGGCGTCCTCGAACCCCTTGAGCACCTCGCTGCCCTCGTAGGCGAGCGGGCCGCTCAGGGGCAGGAGGACGCCGATCTTGATGACGTCCGCGGCCTCGGCGGGAGGTGACACGGAAGCGAGCTGGCACAGCAGGACGAGGAGCGTCGCGAATCGTGAGGTCATAGTGCCGTTCCTTTCCAGGCGGATGTTAACTCTCGGGCCGCAGCAGAACCTTGAAGGCTTCCTTCCGGCGGAGCAGCTCGAAGCCCCGCGCGGCCTCGGTGAGGGGCAGGATCTCGGAGATCAGCGGCGCGAGATCGACTCGTTTCGCCGCCACGAGGGTCAGGACCCTGTCGAAGTCGAGCGAGCTCCCGCCGTAGCTGCCGCGGATCGACTTCATCTGGCGCACCACCTCGCGGGTGGCGTCGACCTGGACGGGCTCCGGGTAGATCCCGACCAGGACCATCTCGCCGCCCTTCCGGAGAAGCGTGAGGCCGGCGGCGGCGGCGGCCGGCGAGCCGCTCGCCTCGAAGACGACGGCCGCGCCGAGCCCATCGGTGAGCGCGGAGACGCGCCGGGTGACAGCGTCCCAGTCACCGCCGAGGGCCTCGGCTGCGCCCATGCGCCGCGCCGTGGCCAGCCGCCTGGCGTCCGCCTCCTGACCGACGACCACGATGGGTCCGGCGCCCACCGCCCGGCACATCGCCAGCACGAGAAGCCCGATCGGTCCCGGCCCGAGGATCACCACCGGCTCACCGGGGGCGAGGTCCGCCAGCTCGACGGCCCCCAGAGCCACGGCCGCCGGCTCGGTCATCGCCGCCTCCTCCGGGCTGACCCCGTCCGGGACGCGGTGCAGGCACTCCTCCGGCACCGCGACGTACGCGGCCATCGCGCCCCTGCGCTCCAGGCCCAGCCGGCCGTAGCCCGTGCGGCGCGGGCACAGGATGGCCTGCCCGCGCTTGCAGTACAGGCAGCGCCTGCAGACCCGGCCCGTCTCGCTTGTGACCCTGTCCCCCGGGCGAAACGGACCCGCCAGCCCGCGGCCGACCTCGACGATCTCGCCCGAGAACTCGTGGCCGAGGACGACCGGCATGTGAGGGATCAGGAAGTCGTAGCCGGGCGTCCACTCGTAGATGTGGACGTCGCTGCCGCAGATCCCAGCCGCCTCCACACGGATCAGCACCTCGTCGGGCTCTGGCGTGGGGGGATCGACGTCGATCAGCCCGATGCCGAACGCGGGCGTCGATTTCGCGACGGCTCTCACGACCGGATCACTGAATCTCCTCGAGCTTGAGCTCGAAGTCCTTCGGAACAGTTATCAACTGATCGCGCTCGGTATGCGGACGCGCCCAAGTTTCGCGTAGCTCAGATACGGCGCAGAGACATGCCACGCCTTCGCCGCGACCTTCTGGTTCCCGTAGACCGTGAGCGCCTGATGGAGCTCTTTCAACACCTCTATAGAACTTCTTCGCGCTGACGAGGTCATCAAATCTCCGAATCCGCGAATTTGCCAATGAGCGTACTTCTAGGCGAGCTGACGGGACCGTGTCAAGCGAAATCGAAGTCGGCCTGAGATTCGGAGAAGGAAGTCTCTCTCGCCGGGGCGCTGCGGCCAAGACAACCGTCTGCGCCGCTCACGCGCCCCTTGACGACCCCCTGTCCTGGGTGCAGGATCGCCGCAGAAGCCGGATCAGAATCGTTGAATCCACGGCTCGAGGTGCGGTCCCTTGCGCTGGGCGCCTGCGTGCCCGGGGACCTGGTGCGATTCCTATATCGTAGATGGAGGATGCAATGACATTTCCAGCTTCCCGCCGCCTGGCCTTTCGCTTTCCATTCGCCGCCATCGTCGCTTTCGTGCTCGTTGTGGTGGCCCCCATGAGCGCCATCGCGGACGACACGCTGCGCCTCGGTGGCGTCTTCTCGCTGACGGGCAAGCTGACATCGCTCGGCCAGTCCGGCGCGGTCGCAGCCAGGCTGGCGGTGAAGGAGATCAATGACCGTGGCGGCATCACGGTCGGCGGCAAACCGTATCGGGTGGAGCTGATCCTCCGCGACGACCGCGGGGTCCCGGCCGAGGCGGTCGCATCCACGCTGGAACTGACGGCGAAGGACGGTATCAAGTTCGTCTTCGGACCCATTGGGACCGTCGTCGGCATGCCGGCGATCGAGGTGACCCGCAAGGCCGGCGTCATGCACCTCACGCCGGTCACCGGCAGCGGGACGCTCGTCGGTAAACCCGACTACCCGTACCTTTTCCAGACCTACAACTGGGAGTTCGGGGCGCGCGGCCGCATCCGAACCTACGCGCCGTTCATCGCAAAGACCGCCAAGGAATACGGCATCAAGCGGGTGGCCATCCTGGACTCGACGGACGACTACAGCTCGCAAGTGCTCGAGGCTTACGTCCCGCGCCTCAAGGAGCTCGGGCTGGAGATCGTCACTGTGGAGCGCTACGATCGCGCGGGCACCGTCGACTTCTATCCGCAGCTCAGCAAGATCAAGGCCCTCAAGCCCGACGCGCTGATCTGGGGCTACTCGGACGAAGCCGGCAAGCTGATCATTCGCCAGGCCCTCGAGACCGGGGTGACGAAGAAGTTCTTCAGCTGGCAGGGCCCCTCCGAGATCCCCGCGCTGGCGTACAAGGACCAGCTCGAGCTCTACACCTGGGTCATCGGCACGCGCAGCCCACAGTCCGACGACCCGAAGATCAAGGACTGGACGCGCCGCATGAACGAGATGGCCGGCCAGGAACTGGGCCCGAGCCTGATCTGGGGGCTCACGATCTACGATCAGGTTTTCATGCTCACGAAGGCGATCGAGAAGGCGGGCACGATCACCGACCTCGAGAAGATCAAGCGCGCGCTGCAAGGCATGACGTACGACGGTGTGATGAAGCTCGCCGTGACCAGCGACGATCGCTTCGTCCACGACTACTACATCGGCGTCATCCAGAAGGGCGCGGTGAAGTACACGCACATCCCGCTGGACTGAGTGCCCGTGAACGCAGCGCCGGCAACGAAGACCCGCTGATGGAGCGACCGAATCCGGGCACGGCCGAAGCGATCGACTGCGCGCGCGCGACCGACTTCTGGAAGGGCGCGATCGACCTGCACTGTCACGTCAACCCGCACGTGCGCCCGGAGATCCACGCGCAGACCGCGCTGGAATACGCTCGGCAGGGTCGCGACGTCGGCATGCAGGCGATCGTGCTCAAGGACATCGGGCCGCCGACGACCGGCACCGCGGCTGTCGTCAACGGCCTCGTCGACGGAATCCAGGTGTTCGGCTCACTCGTGCTGAACCGCTGCAACGGCGGGCTGAACCCACAGGCGGTGGCGACGGCGCTGGCGCACGGCGACGGCGCACGGATCGTCTTCATGCCGACCGGCGACAGCCGGCATCACGCCCTTCGGCGAGAGGGGTTCTACGCGGGTGTCAACCCGCCGCTGTCCCCGGCCGACGCGATCACCATTTTCCGCGACGGCCGGATCGTGCCCGAGGTCTACGAGATCCTCGACCTCATCGCCGCCGCCGACCGGTGCCTGGCGACCGCGCACCTCTCGCCCGAGGAGGTCATGGCGCTCGTGCCCGCGGCGCGGGAGCGCGGCGTCCGCAGAATCATCGTCAGTCATGCCCTGTGGAAGATGCTCGGCTACTCACCCGAGCAGCTCCGCCAACTCGTTGCGTCGGGCGCCTTGCTCGAAATCGAATTCTGCACCTACACGCCGCTCATGTATTTCATTCACAACGAGCCGCCCCTCGACATTCGCTACGCCGTCGAGACGATGCGCGCAATCGGCGCCGAACGGGTCTTCCTTGCCAGCGACCTCGGTCAGGCCTACGCACCCCTGCCTGTCGAGGGCTACCGGATGTTCCTGGCGGCGCTTCTGAAGTGCGGCGTCACCGACAAGGAGATCGCGTTGATGACGCACGACAATCCGGCCATGCTCCTCGGTCTGTAGAGGGTGGCGATGTTCGAGTTCGTCGTCGGGCTGCTCATCCACGGCCTCATTACCGGCAGCATGTACGCGGCCGTCGCGCTGGGACTGACCCTGACGTACGGAATCATGGGCATCCTCAATTTCGCCCACGGCGAGATGCTCATGGTCGGGAGCTATGTCGCCTACGTCCTCGTCACACGGTACCACCAGAGCTTCCCCGTCGCGGCCGCCGGCGCCGTCGTTGGCGTTGCGCTGCTGGCGCTCGTCGTCGAGCGCACGACGTTCCGCTTCGCACGCGGCGAACACCTGAACGGGTTGGTCATCTCCCTCGGCCTCATCGCGATCCTTCAGAACTCCGCGCTCGCCGTCTGGGGCGCCGATCCCCTGTCCATCCCGCCGCCGCTGCCGCAGATCGTGGAGTTCGCCGGCACGGGCGTCGGACTGCAGCGGCTGGTGGCCTCGGGGGTCACGCTCGCCCTCATCGTTGCCGTGATGCTCTTTCTCAAAGTGACGTCGCTCGGCAAGGCGATCCGCGCCACCGCGCAGAACCCGGCTGTCGCGTCGATCTTCGGCATCAAGGCCAACCGGGTCATCTCGATCACGTTCGCGCTCGGTGCCGCGCTCGCCGCACTGGTCGGCGCGTTCGTCGGCACGATCTACACGCTGACGCCATTTATGGGCGGCCTGCCGGCTCTCAAGGCGTTCGTCGTCGTGATCCTCGGCGGGCTTGGCAGCGTGGGCGGTGCCGTGCTGGCGGGACTACTCCTCGGCGTGGTGGAAAGCTTCGGAGGCGCGCTCGTGTCGTCCGCGTTTCGCGATGGCTTCGGCTTTGCCGTGCTCATCGTCGTGCTGCTCTTCCGGCCGTGGGGCCTGTTTGGGCAGCGGCCCGAGCGCGACGAAACATGACAGTCGCCAGACGGGGTCGGCTGCCCGCCCTCGCATTCCTCGCCACGGGTACTGCCTATCCGCTCGTGTTCGGCGGCGACTACATGGTGCACCTTGGCGTGCTCGTCTGTGTGTACGTCGTCCTGACCTCGAGTTTGAACCTCATCGTCGGGTATACGGGGCAGTTCGCCGTGGCGCACGCCTCGTTCTATGGCATCGGCGCGTACGGCGCCGTCCTGCTGGCGACGCGCGTCGGGGTCCCGTACTGGGCCGCGAGCGGCGGCGCCGTGCTGGCGGCCGGGCTGTGCGCGTGGGTCATCGGGATCTCGACGCTGCACCTCAAGGGTGCCTACCTCGCGATCTGCACGTTCGCCTTCTCGGAGCTGTTTCGCCTGACGCTCGACAACTGGGGTAGCCTGACGAACGGGGCGAACGGCATCATCGTGCGCATCATCCCGGCAGTCGGCATTCCGGGCGTCTTCCTATGGAGTCTCGACTCCCGTCGAAACTTCTACTATGTCTTCTGGCTCCTCGCCGTGGGGACGGTGTGGCTGGTCGCGCGACTGGTCGCGTCCGAGACGGGACGCGTGCTGAAGGCAATCCGTCAGGACGAGTTGCTCACGCTCGCCGTGGGGTTCCCGGCGAGGCGCTACAAGGTCTTCGCCTTCGTCCTCGGCAGCATGCTGGCGGCGATCGCGGGCGCCGTCTACGCACCGTACATCTCGTTCATCGCCCCGGACCTCTTCGACATCAACGAGACCGTCTACATCATGATGATCATGATGATCGGCGGGATCCGCACCATCTGGGGTCCCGTCTGGGGCTCCGTGCTGCTCGTCTCGCTGCCGCAGGTCCTCGAGATCAAGCCATTCGTTCGAATGATCGTCTATGGCGTCATCCTCATCGTCATAATGGTGCGCCTACCCGGAGGCCTGAGTGAGCTGGCCGGGATCGTCGCGCGTTTCTCGGTGCGACGCGGCGCACCGGGCGGACCGCCGCCGTCCTCTGTTGCGCCCTCACTCGCTGAGTCCGATGACGCTTGAGGTGTCCGGCGTCACCAAGCGCTTCGGGGGCATCAGCGCCGTCGACGACGTCTCGTTCGCGGTGCGGGAAGGATTGATCACGGCCCTGATCGGTCCCAATGGCTCGGGCAAGACCGTCACCTTCAACCTCATCACCGGGATTTCGCGGCTCGACGGTGGGCAGATCCGGTTCCGCGGCGAACGCATCGACGGGCTTCGTCCGGACCGGATCGCGCTGCGCGGAATCGCACGGACGTTCCAGCACCTGAAGGTCTTCCCCGAGTTCACGGTGACAGAGAATCTCGCCCTCGTCCGGCAGGCCCGGCCGCTCGGCCCGTCCCTCGGCTCCCTTCTGCCTGGTCGTACGTCGGTGCCCGAGGCGTCGGACACCGAGGAACTGCTCGCCTTCGTGGGGCTCGTCGGCAAGCGGGACCATCTGGCGGGCAGCCTGTCGTACGGGCAGCAGAAGCTGCTGGCGCTGGTCGGCCTCCTCACCATGGAGCCTCGGGCGTCGCTCATCCTCCTCGACGAGCCGATGGCGGGCATCAACCCGACATTGATCACGACGCTCGTCGAGCTGATCCGGACCCACCGCGCGCGAGGACGGACGTTCCTCATCATCGAGCACGACATGGGTGTCGTCATGGATCTCTGCGAGCGGCTGATCGTGCTCGACCACGGCCGGAAGATCGCCGAGGGCCGACCCGAGGAGATCCGTGCGAACCCGGACGTCATCGAGGCCTACTTTGGCCGGTGAGCCGCTCCTCGAGCTCAGGGACGTCCACGCGGGGTACGGCGCCTACGATGTGCTCCGCGGGCTGTCGCTGCGCGTGAACCCTGGCGAGATCGTCGCGATCATCGGCCCCAACGGCGCGGGCAAGTCCACGGTGTTCAAGACGATCTACGGGTTCCTGCGGCCGCGAAAGGGCGATGTTGTTCTCGCCGGCGAGTCAATCACGGGCCGCGCGCCCGAGACGATGTGCCACCGCGGGCTCACGTATGTTCCGCAGGGCCGGAGCGTCTTCCCGCACATGACGGTCTGGGAGAACCTTGAGCTCGGCGCCTTCGTGCGCGCGGACGGCGCGGCGGTGGCGCATGATCTCGATCGGCTGGCCACGCAGTTCCCCGTGCTTCGGGAGAAGCGTTCGCGGCTCGCCGGCAGCCTGAGCGGCGGCGAGCAGCAAGTCGTCGAACTCGCGCGGGGGCTCATGCTCGCTCCGCGCCTGATGCTCATCGACGAGCCCTCGATCGGGCTCGCCCCGAAGTTCGTCGAGCAGACGTTCCGCACGATCGCGCACCTGCGAAACCTCGGCACGACCATCCTCATCGTCGAGCAGAACGCCCGCCGCGTCCTCGAGATCGCCGACCGCGCCTACGTCATAGAACTGGGGCGCAGCCGCCTGGAAGGCACGGGCCGGGAGCTCCTCGACCGCGACGACGTGAAGCAGATGTACCTCGGCGGAAGCCGAACCACCTCCTGAACCCCGGAAAGGAGCCCACACCCATGGCTGAATGGCCCCGGCAGTCACCCCTCGTCAAGGTCACCTTCGGTTGGTCCCTCGCGCCCGGCGTCGATCGGGCGAAATTCGAGGAATGGTACCTCGACGATCACGTCCGTGACGCGATCCAGAAATACGCTGGTCCCAAGATGGTGAAGTACGTCGTGAACAGTTTCATCGGGACGGCGAGCACCGACGGCTCAACGAGCGATCTCTATCGTGAGGCGGAACTCTATTTCCCGTCGCTCGATGCGTTGCCCGACCGGTTCCGCACGGTGCCGCCGCGTTCGGATGTCCTGGACCACGGCGCCGGCCGGCTGGTGCGGACGTTCTGGCAGTCGGAAGAGGTCGTCCTCAAGCTTGGAACCCCCCGATGAGTCGACGCCTGCCCGCATACGTGGGCCGCGTGCTTCGCTTCGTGACACAGAAGATCGGCATCCCCGTGGCAACCGGGACGAGCTGACAATGACTGCCGCAGCGTTCCCATCGCTCGCCTGGTTCCGTGCGCTCGCCGAGCGGCTCAACGCCGATCCCGGCTTTCGCGAGCTGGCCTGCTGGACGACTGCGCGGATCGGCTTCGGCGTCGCGGGACATCCCACGGCCGTGCTGACGCTCGTCGGCGGCCACGTCATCGTCGTCGAGCAGGGCGAAGGCCTCCGCGGGGCCGATTACGCGCTCGACGGA